>Ga0209302_10001619_pt1 | contig 13175 bp, 19 predicted proteins | sample ArcOceMetagenome_2_FD_187445 | JGI IMG/M metagenome (GOLD analysis project Ga0209302, IMG submission 187445) | Marine eukaryotic phytoplankton communities from Arctic Ocean - Arctic Ocean ARC135M Metagenome (SPAdes) (version 2) | ecosystem: Environmental > Aquatic > Marine > Oceanic | place... | reverse complement strand
CCCCCCCCGCCAGCGCAGGCGACCGGGCGAGCTGCCTATGGGCATGTGGGTGAGCTACAAGCAGCTGCTCCGCCTCTTCGAACCGTACGCACCGTCGGAGGTATACGCTACCCCTGACCCTGACCCTGACCCTGACCCTGACCCTGACCCTGACCCTAACCCTAACCCTAACCCTAACCCTAACCCTAACCCTCACCCTATGCTAACCCTAGCCCTATCCCTGAACTCAGGTCCGCCAACTGGGCCCCGGCAACCTCAAGCAGGTTAGGCCCCGGCTACACGAACCTCAACCCTAACCGTAACCCTAAGCCTAAGCCTAACCCTAACCCTAAGCCTAAGCCTAAGCCTAAGCCTAAGCCTAAGCCTAAGCCTAAGCCTAAGCCTAAGCCTAAGCCTAAGCCTAAGCCTAACCTAACCCTAGCCCTAGCCCTAGCCCTAAACCTAAACCTAGCCCTAACCCTAGCCCTAGCCCTAACCCTCGAGCAGCGGATCACATCGTGGTACAAGAATCACGACACCTTCGCTGGCCTTGAAGTGAGCAAGTGGTGCAGGAAGCTCACATATAGATGGAGATGTGTGTAGGGATATCTATATGTAGGAACCAATACCGTGCAGCATGCGAGCCGTGTGTCGCGTGTGATACCAATGCAACTATCTATAGATCTCTTCCTCTCTATCTGGCAGGAAGCTCACCGACAACGACCCGCTGGCCGCCCCCCGCAGCCAGGCCTAGAGGTCCCGTTTAACCCTGACCTCTTAAAAGCCCAACGGCCCTATAGCCCCAACCCCAACCCCAACCCGAAACCCGAAACCCGAAACCCCAACCCCAATCACAACCCCAACCTCAACCCTTACCACACATGCAGGTCTTCAAGTTCTCCTTTGAGTACACGCCAGGGGGGCAGCAGCTGCTGCTGCTGGGAGGAGCCGCCGCCTCTCGGAAACGCGGCCGCCAGTCGTCATAGTGGTCAAAGGCGTAAACGTCTCGCGTGCGACGTGTGCCTGTGTGCCTGCGTGCCTGTGTGCCTGTGTGCCTCTGTGCGTGAGCACGGTCGCGCACGCTAACGGTGTGGCGTTATTATTGGTGTGCCTTGTGCATATGGTTTGTGCTCGTTCGCCTTACTCCGGCTTTAAATTACGCTTCTCAATGTACGCTTCTCAAACACACTATCTTGCACGCAAGATAGTGTGCTACTATATCTTACAGTGGCGGCTGAGGCCGCTACGGGCGCGAGCGTTTCGGAGGCGCGCGCCCGTCGGCTCGCGTGTGTTTCGTGTTTGATTGTGGCTGCGCTTGTGTTGTTCTACACCAAGCTCGTTTTCGAGACTGTTGTTGTTGACCCACAACTTTGCTCTTGCCATTTACTGTAGCGTTTTCACCGTCAATGAAGAGCTATTAATTTCACCAAACTTTTCGCGTTCGGTTTTGGTACCGAGTACTCTGACGACGCTCAATCGCAACCGTTACAAATTGTACTCTAATAACAACTCGCCATCGACAGTAGAGTTTGACAACGTGCACGCCTCTGCTTCGCTCGTCCAAGACGTGTTACGCTGACACAGCAGAAAAGAAGAAGCATATGCTCGATGGTATACTCGATGACTTGCCGGCTTCCAGTATGGCAGAGCTTGAGGCAGAGCTTGGCGACACGTTTCATGCCACGGTGAAGCTGGAGGAGCTCAAAACCAAGCTGCGTGAGGGGCGCCTTCGCCAGCCTAACCATGCAGACGCGGACGTGCTACTGCGCGCTTGTACCGACACCACTGTCGCTGCGCTCGTGCCCATCATCAGTGCTAACAAAGTCCCGCGCGAGGTGCGCATGCGCCTAGTAGCATGCGCCCTATAACCCGCGGACCCTGACCCTACCCGGACCCTAGCCCTAACCCTAACCTCAACCCTAACTCTGACCCTATGCTAACCTTGACTCTAACCCTAACTCTGCATGAGCCTCGCCCTCGCCCTCGCCCTCGTCCTCGCCCCAGCCCTAGCCATATAGCCAAAGCCCTAGCCCTAGCCCTGACCTATAACCATGGCAGGGAGGCACGTTCTTTCTCGGACATGGTGAGACTGGGCTAGGCATTCAGGACGCAGACTGGCTGTCCTTTCAGCACAACGGAGGACCAAGCCTCAACTTCAGCGAGACTGGGAAGAGGAGCCGCGTTGGGGAAGAAGAGCGGGTCTATCGGAACGCACTGTGCAGCAACGAAGGCATCACGCGGCACGGATGTAGCGTCACCTCAAAGGTGCCCCCCGACGGCCAACCCCTACCACCACTAAGCATCATGAAGTTCCAAGTCGTGGCGCTGCCGGGCCATCGCAGCTTCCCTAGCGGGCTAGCCCGCCCTGGTCCGAGAAGCAGTCAGTGCAAGGAGGCAAAGCCGGTGAGCGACCCACAACATTCCAACAACCAACACTAGATAGATCAATGCTCATCACCTAACTATCCAACACACCTCCATTCCATTCGCCACAACCTATTGGTGATGAGATGGCTTCTGTGCTTGCTCTAACACAGCCATCTCAAGAGGGCGACTACTCGCGACTTGCAAACCAGCCGTTCGCCCTCGTGCACGCCGAGCCCAAAGGTGTCCCAGCTACGGAGTGGCACACGTTCCAGAAGCTCAGGGTCGAGAAAGAGCTGCATGCCAAGGGCATCAACATTGTCGAGCTCCTGGAGAAACTGCAGCGCAATGTTGAGGATCTGCAGCGCGCCAGAACCTCTGAAGAGCAGCAGCAGATGCCTGGCCCGTCAGGCTGCCAGTGGTCGCACACGGTCGAGTCGCAGAGTGCTGATTTCGCGGAGTGGTTCCGAAAGCTCGACCCAAATGAGGATATTCAGTGCGGTGATGTAAGCTCGCGGCCACACCCTTTCGAGGGAGCACAAGCCCCGACCCCGACCCTAAAACCCTAGCGCTCTGACCCTATATAACCCTGTGTGACCCGAACGACAACCCTACAGTAACCCTAACCCTGCATGGCCCTACCCCTAACCTGCAGCCCTTACCCTAACCCTAACCCTAGCCCTAATCCGAACCTTAGCCCTATTGTGCCCCTAAGCCCACAACCCTAATCCGAACCTGAAACCCGTATAGGTTGTCTTCATTGTCAACGGCATGATCACGAGATCCTGCCCACCCAACTCGTTCGGTGTCATTGCTTCTGTCGTGAGCACCTACCCGGCCTTCTTGGGCAACGCGCAAGATGATCCAAAGGAGAGAGACCTGGGCATGAACGTCATGATGCTTGGGCAGGGCCCGGTCCGGGTGCAGGGCAAGGCATCGGAGGTGCCACGTGCTTCCATCCTGGTTCCGTCGGGCCGAGGCGATGGCTGCGCCCGGACTGTGACCGCTGACGAGGTCAGGAAGCACCCCGAACTTCTTGCCTTTTGCCTCGGTACCGTGCTTAGCGTGCCAACTGCAGAGGAGGACGCCGACAAGCCGGGAGAGGGATACGTTCACGGATTTGTGTCCAGCAAACCAGTCTTCGGGTCCATGCACAATCTGGTCGAGAACGCGCACATCCTTGCCGAGCGATCCTCGCGGCTGCCGATAGAGCTTCGTGGCTACCAGGTTGAGTGCATCGAGAGGGCGAAGGAGGAGAACATCGTGATCAACCTCGCCACCGGCATGGGCAAGACGCTCGTCGCTGTGCGCGTCATTGAGCACTTCCTGAAGTGCAGCAACCGCGAGACGACTGTCGCACTTTTCCTAGTGCCGACACGGCCCCTGGTCAAGCAGCAGGCTGCGTGCTGCCGCGTGCAGGGCCTCGAGGTCATTCCCCGTGTCGCAGAGTGCGCTGGAAGCGCCACCGACCAATGGACAGCTGCGCACTGGCGGCAGCTGGTTGCGGACAATGATATCATGGTCGGCACGCCCGAGGTCTTCCGTAAGGCTCTCGTTGACTTTGGCTTTTTACGGCTCAATCAGGTCTCGATCATAGTCTTCGACGAGGCGCATGGCGCTACCGGCAACTCACCTTACGCCGCCATCATGAAAGACGCCTACCATCCCAGCGCGCTAACGGCAGAGCCTTGCCCACGCATCTTAGGCCTCACCGCCTCGTTTGTGGGCGGAGCCCTCAAGGGCATCGAGCAAAAGCGACAAGACCTGGAGAAGTTGCTCCAGGCATCTCTCTTCTCGCCTGACCTCTCGGGGGTGGCGCTGCAACACAAGGAAATGACGCAGTGCGTGTACACGCCCGACAAATTGCGCGGGATGCAAGAGCTAGCGCGAGGGAAGACGGAACTGCTGCTCCAGGAGTTCACGGGGTGGCTAATCCTACGGTCTAACCCCGAGCCCTAACCCTATAAGTAAACCCTAATCCTAATTATATTACCCTTCTAGTGAACCTGATAGTATAGCCTTGTAGCCCCCACACCCTCCAACCTCATGCACTGTCACCCAGGGCGTTCAACATCCCAGTGCACGATCCAGAGAAGATAGCCAAGCGTGCGCAGCACGTCTTCCAAGAGCTTGGGATGTCAAGCTTCGTCTACTACCTGCGTGAAGGAGTAGTGCTGTCGCTGGAAGGCCACGCGACGCAGCTCAGTTACATCAGCCATCCGGGAGCTCAGCACAAGCGGCTGCTGCTGCTCGAGCGCCTGCCTAGACTGCGCCGTGAGATGAAGCTGGCAGCAGAGCGGCTGGAGAAAGATGGCGAGCTTACCAGGTGCGATATGTAGAAGCGCGGTTTGCTTTGCCTGCTTCTGCGCCATATATACTCATCACACATCACACGGTTTCTTTATACTCTCTGTGTGCACATGCAGGGCGCCCAACGTGTCTAACAAGTGCGCCGTGCTGATCCAGCTGATGAAGCGGCTGTTCCAGCAGAGCAAGGACGACAAGACTTACAAGGGCCTCGTGTTTGTCGAGGAGGTGCCACTCACCTTCCCTCTCGCGGATGTGCTCAACCGCGCGCCGGAACTGCGCGAGCTTGAGCTGTCCGTCGGAGCCGTGTCGGGAGGTGGTTCCATGACAGAGGCGGCGCGAAGCAAGACTCTGGAGCGATTCCGCCGGAGCGAACTGCAGCTGCTCGTGTGCACCAGCGCTCTCGAGGAGGGCCTTGACGTGCCCGAGTGCGCGTTCGTCGTGCGCTACACACACACCAAGACGACCAAGAGCCACCTCCAGGGCTCCGGGCGTGCACGGCGCGACAACGCCAAAGTCTTCTACTTCGACAACAGCCCAGAAGAGGAACAAGATAAAGCTGCGCTGCTTGACGAGGTTGCTCGTGACGGCACCCTCGCACTTAGCATGGAGGAGAGGCTGCGTTGTATTCGCTTCGATGACCGTGCTGTCCCCGGCCTCTACCCGTTTGGAGTTGCGTCTGGAGAGGACCCGTCAGGCGAGGTCAACCTGTACAACGCCGAGAACATCTTGACCAACTACTGTTGCCAGGTGCTTTGCCAGTCGATCAATGTCAAGGAGTCTCTGTTCAAGATCGACTCCCAACTGGTTCGCACCTGTGACTAACCACATTTCTTGAACCTGGGTATAGAACCTGGGAACCGAACCCGGCAGTGATTCAGCCCATTTAGATTCCGGCTGTGATCTGTCATCAGCTCATCACACATGACCCCGCGTGCGTTTGCTTCCGTTCGCCGCGTGTGCTCTGCCACAGACCCGCCTTTGGAGCGCACGTACCTAGCCGAGGTCAAATACCCCTCTCCCGACGGCTTCATCGTCGTCATGCTCGACGACGTTAACACGCACTGGGGCGGGGTCGCGCTGGACGACGTGTTCGACCCCCAGCGCGCGCGCAATTGGACATGCTGGGACAAAGATTGCAGCCGCTTCCTTTTCGCCGTGGTGGTGCAGATGCGTACTCGTGGCCTCCTCACGCCGGGCAACCAGCCCTCCGTGCACGCACTGACCATGACCAAGAAAGCCGTGCCTGCAGTGCACGGTAAGTCCGGCGTGCGAGTGCGCAACGCCTTTGACCAGGCCAGCCTGAGCCCCTCGAGCAGCCAGGCGGACGCCGACGGGCCGCGGGAATCCACCAGCACCAAACCTTGTTCGCCCGCAGCCGGAGTAAATTATAAGGGGGTTCTGAACGAGCGCAAGCCCATCATGGGCAAGTACTCCTCAGTGCAGGTGCCCGGCACACCTTCCCACAAACCTCGATTCGTGTCGTCGATTGCCCTCTTCATTAACAACGAAGCCCCGCAACCTTTCATGACGCTCCACGGGGCTGCAGAGCCCAACCTCAAGGCCGCCGAACAGTCTGCCGCGCGGGCTGCTCTCAATCACCTCGACAGCACGTGAACCCACCGCGGAGTCTGGGCAACTACGAGAAGTATGAAGTAAAATATCGCAGAAAGTGGCGTCGGGAACTGCCGTGCAGCGGACGTTACTTTGCATATCTTGTCGTTGTGTTGAGCAGACGTGCCTCCCAAAACTGTTGTGTGAAGTGTGTTGTGTGGGCGGGAGAGGCAGGGAGGACGGTGCGGGAGAGGAGGATGGTGGAAAGACGAATTTTGTGTACAGAGGCCGTCCCTTTAGCTTTACAGAATATAACACGTGTATAAAGCCGTATAAAGGCCGTAAAACTAATACTAATAAAAAGAAATTGCGACCGTCATGATGAGAAGTGAGATGCGTTACACAGAACCTGGGTAGTATGATGAGATGCCTCACGCTAGTCAGCCGCCAGCATCCCTGCGACCTCCTGTCCACCGCCTCCACCGCCTCCACCGCCGCCGCCACCACCGCCTCCACCTCCACCGCCTCCACCGCCTCGTCCGCTTCGTCCGCCTCCACCGTCTCCACCGCCTCCTCTTCTCCTGCCACCTCCCATCAGTGACGACATGCCGCCACGCTGGCGCACCTGCATCGTCACATAGCCCCGCCCTCCCTGATTCAGCTGCGCGAGATTGCACTGGCTGTACCTGGTGGGGGTTAGGGTTAAGGTTAGGGTTAGGGTTAGAGTTAGAGTTAGGGCTAGGGTTAGGGGTAGGGTTAGGGCTAGGGTTAGGGGTAGGGTCAGGATTAGGGTTAGGGTCAGGGTCAAATTGCAGAGGCCGTACCACGAGCACTCACGGTGCTCAGGGTGCGCAGAAAAGGAGACGAAGCGGCACGAGGCGCAGCAGAGACACGCCCGCGCGCAGTCCGCGAGCGTGTGTAGCTGCGTGCGATTGCCCATGGCCCACGAGCCCATAGGGCCCGTGTGCTGGTACGGCCGCCCGGCCGCACCTGGTTAGGGTTAGGGTCAGGGTGAGCTAACCCTAGCCCTAGCCCTAGCCCTAGCCCTAGCCCTAGCCCTAGCCCTAGCCGTAGCCCAAGCCCTAACCCTAACCCTAACCCTAACAGGTCGGACCTGGTGCGCTGCAGTTGCCCTCCTCATCCGGCGCCGTCTCTCGGCAGAGCCCACGGTGCAGCGTGTCGTCTCGATCGCGTGTGCCCTCTATACCTCGTTAGGGTTAGGATCGAGATTAGGGTTCGGGTTCGGGTTCGGATTAGGGCTAGGGCTCGGGCCAGGGTTAGGGCTGCGGTTAGGGTTAGGGCTAGGGTTAGGGTTAACTGCCATCTGCACCTCGCCCATTGCGGACGGCGCGCCGGGCGGCGCGAGTGGCACACTCCCCCACCTAGGTTAGGGTTAGGGTTAGGGTTGGGATTGGGGTTAGGACTAGCGTTAGCGTTAGGGTTAGGGTTAGGGTTAGGGTTAAGGTTAGGGTTAGGGTCAGGGTGAAGATTAGGGTCACACTCTCCCACCTGCTCCGCGGCTGCCATAGCGGGCAGGCATTGGCTCGCCGCTGCATCCAGGAAATGGTCCGGCACGCGGCTACCATGCGCCTGGTCAGGGTTAGGATTGGGTCAGGGTTAGGGTTAGGGTTAGGGTTGGGGTTGGGGTTGGGGTTGGGGTTGGGGTTGGGGTTAGAGTTAGTTGGGATTAGGGTGAAGGTTGGGGTGTGGGTTAGGTTGAGGGTTAGGCTTTGGGCTTGGGTTTGGGCTGAGGTTAGGGTTAGCCCTAACCCTCATCTAACACGCGGCTGCCGCACGCCTCCCACGTGGTGTCCGCGCGGTATGTGGCAAGAGCACGCTGGCGTTGCGCGACCTGGTTAGGGTTAGGGTTAGGGTTAGGGTGAGGGTGAGGGCTAGCCCTAAGCCCTAACCCTAACCTAACGCTGGCGTGGCGCGACCTCGCGTGCGGACATGGCACGGAGGGTGCGTAGGGCGTAGGCGGGGTCGCGTAGGAAGGTCTCCACGTCGAGGCGCACCTGGTTCGGGTTCGGGTTCGGGTTCGGGTTCGGGTTCGGGTTCGGGTTCGGGTTCGGGTTCGGGTTCGGGTTCGGGTTCGGGTTCGGGTTCGGGTTAGGGTTCGGGTTCGGATTCGGATTCGGGTTCGGGTTCGGGTTCGGGTTCGGGTTCGGGTTTGGGCTCGGGCTCGGGCTCGGGCTAGGCTCAGGGCTAAGGTTAGGGTTAGGGTTAGGGTTAGGGTCAGGGTTGGGACGCACGATGATCTCGTGGTAGGGTACGATGTTGCTGAAGGCGCCAGGCCACTCGTCGCACAGTAGCACCGGGATGCAGCCGGCGGCGATGGCCGAGTTGATGCGTGACGAGACGCACCTGGTTGGGGTCAGGGGTCAGGCTAGGGTTCGGGCTAGGGTTCGAACTAGGGCTCGGGCTAGGGTTCGGGCTAGGGTTCGGGCTAGGGTTCGGGCTAGGGTTCGGGCCAGGCGACGAGACGGGACGCACATGTCGCCAGCTGGTGCGAGGCAGAAGACTGAGGAGCCATACGACATACCCGTGCGACCCGCGACCTGGTTCGGGGCAGGGTTAGGGTTAGGATTAGCCCTCACCCTAGCCCTCACCCTAGCCCTCACCCTAGCCCTCACCCTAGCCCTCACCCTAGCCCTCACCCAGCCCTAGCCCTAGCCCTAACCGACCGAGCGGGTGGCCCTCGCAGCCATGATCGTCGCGTGGCCCTTCTCGCCGGACGGTGGGGTGACGACCGCCGCCGCCGCCGCCGCCCGACCGCCTAGGGCGTGCGCGTACTTGAGGCGTGCTTTCTCGAGGCACGGCTGGGGCGCGCCTGGTTAGAGTTGGGGCTAGGGCTAGGGTTGGACTTGGGGGCTAGGGCTAGGGTTGGGGTTGGGGTGAAGGTGAGGGTGAGGGTGCGGGTAAGGCTTAGGGTTAGGATTAGGGCTAGGGCTAGGGCTAGGGTTAGAGGCACGGCTTGGGCGCGCCGCTGCTGCGCCTGACGGGTCATACGCAGTGAAATGGGCGGCTCTGGGGGCGGCTGGCTCGAGCACCTAAGGCGGCGGCGGGGCGCCCACTGGGCCGGCCTCTCCCTGGGTGCATCGAGCCAGCCAGAGCCGCCAGGCGCGCCCTGAGGAGGCGCAGGAGCCGAGCTGGGGCGGTGCCAAGGCGGCACCTTGAGCATGCTGGTGTGCAGCGAGGGGCATATGCTAACCCTAACCCCAGCCCTACCCCGACCCCTACCCCTACCCCTACCCCTACCCCTACCCCTAACGCTAACCAGTTTGACCATGCTGCTGTGCAGCGAGGGGCGGATGACGACGTCAGCGTGCTCTGGCTGGCCGTGGGTCATACCCCACAGCTCGGCGACGGCGCACCTCACCTGGGCACCAGGTAGGGCTAAGGCTAGGGCTAGGGCTAGGGCTTACTAGGGCTAGGGCTAGGGCTTAACCCTAGCCCCAGCCCTAGCCCTAACCCTAGCCCTAGCCCTAGCCCTAGCCCTAGCCCTAGCCCTAGCCCTAGCCCTAGTCCTAACCCTAACCCTAACCCTAACCCTGACCCTAACCCTAACCCTAACCCTAACCCTAACCCTAACCCTAACCCTAACCCTTACCCTTACCCTACCCTCACCTGGGCGCCGGTGCAGCAGATGCCGTCGACCGCTCCGGCAAAGAAGAGGAGCGTCGGGCGCCGCCGCGAGAGCTCCGGTGCAGCGAGATCGGCCGACGGGAAGGCGGCCGCTGCCGTGGCGAGCGCCGGGAAGGGCAGCTGAATGACGCACTTGCCTGGTTAGGGTTAGGGTTGGGGTTAGGGCTAGGGCTAGGGTTGGGATGGGGATAGGGTTCGTAGCCCTAAGCGCTTGCCTCCGCTGGAGCCCGTGTCGAAGTTGTGCTTTGGCGCCTCAAACGGCTTGTAGCGCCCGGCGACGGCCCACCTGAGCAGCGGCGTGAGCGGCTGCAGGCGCTCGTTGAGGACGGCGCCGTCGATCGTGGAGGCGGTCGTGCCCCAGACGTGGTCGCGACCGCCGTGACGCTGGTAGTGCGGCGACGCGGCAAGCTGCTCCGCCGCCGCTGCCATCCGCTCGGTGTGCGTCGTGCCACGGCATCGGCCGAGCGCCCACGAGGTGTACTCCCACAGCGGCGTGAAGAAGAAGGTGGCCCGCGATGCGTCGTGCGTGCGCAGCCGATGGCGCTCCAGCGCGTCGTACAGCCGCACCTCGCCCAGCTTCTCCGTCGCGGTGCTGCGCTCGAGGGCATTGAAGCCGTGGCAGTGCCGCAACCACGACTGGTTGAGCGCTCCCGAGTAGACGAAGAAGAGATAAGGCTGCACGGCACGGGGCAGTCGCGGTGCTGGGGTGTCGTACGTTTCAGATATTGCCCTCTGCCCACCGCGGCGGGTTCTTTGGCGCAAACCACCGACATCAATCGCGGCCGCGGACGTCTCCGGCCCCCGAAGTCCGCTGGCACTTACTGCCGCTGACGCACGCGCTGACGCAGACGCCTCGCTCCCGCGGCCGCCATCGGAGGTGGTCGTGAGCGCCATCACGGCGCCACGAGTCGTGCGCCACGCGCTCAACCGGTGCCTGACCGTCAAGTTTGGGGTTAAAACGAGGGACCCCACAAGATGGTTGGAGTCCGCTTATGTTATCCTTCTCAAATACTATACCCTCAATTACCGGGGCCGGCGGCGGCTTGGGTACGAGTGAGGGCGGCGTTCGGCGATGGGTAGTTGTGTGCTCCGCGAGAATATCCGCAAGGCTCGTCCGCGGTTTGCTCCGCGCGTTTCTCTATCTAAGAATCTATCTTATCTCTATCTATGTTCGCGAAGGTCCAGTCTTTCTCCCCTGCCTCGCAAGCGCTCGCTCAAACACCGTCACCGACCCGACACGACCCACCATCGCCGTCGTTATCGCCGCCGCCCATCAGCGATGCCCGTGGTGTACGTCGCCGAGCCGGATCCGCGCCGCGGGCGGCCTCGCAAGCTGCTGCAGCTGATCGTGCCGAGGCTCAAGGACCCGGACGCGCGGGACTACGAGCGGTGGGAGTGGGACGAGCTGCGTGTCGACTCGAGTGTGATTCCGGGCTGCGGCCCGATGTTCGGCCTCTACCCGCGCAATACGGAGGCGCTCTCCTGGGCATCGCTCGACCGCACGACCATCGTGCCGTACCTGGGAAAAGAGACGGAGGTGGAGTCATCGCAGCTGGCCCGCCTGCTGCGCGGCAGCATGGCCAAAGTGCAGTCTGGGCAGTGCCCCAGCTCGGCGCCTGTGCCTCCTCAGGGCGATCCGGTCGGCTCCGGGCAGTTCAGTACGCCCAGGGAGAGGCCGGCCCACTGGGCGCCCTGCCGTTGCCTCGGGTGCTCGAGCGAGCCGCCTCCAAAGCCGCCGATTCCACCGCCTTTGAGCCTTCAGGCGTAGCGTGCTCTGCGGCAACTTCGACCTCGTGCTGCGCAGCGAGATGCACACGCCAGCGGTAACCCCAGCCCTGAGCCTAACCGGAGCCACGCTACCCCGAGCCCGAACCTGACCCTCACCCTCACACGAACCCTCACGCCACCCCTATACCCCTGACCAGGCGCACGAGTGGGTGCAGGATGGCTGCTACGTGGTACTCATGCCCAAGGCGGCCGTCAAGCGCTCGGGGCTCACGCCCGTCACCGACCCGGCCACCGAGCTCATCCAGGTGGCCCCACCCTGCAACCCTGTGCACCCAACCCTGCAACCCTGTGCGCCCACCCTGCAAACCGGTGCAGACCCCACCCTGCATCCCGGTGCAGGCCCTGCGCGGACCCCCCCTGTGCAGACCCTGTGCAGACTGCCGACCTCCCCCGAGCCCGTCCCAGGTGGCCGCCTACCCGGAGTTCGACGGGCGGGGCGTCGCGTTCCTTGCCGAGGGCGACGAGGAGGTGTGCTACATGATGCGCGAGGACGCGCGCCGGCTGCTGCACCTGCCCGAGCACATCTTCCAGCTGCTCGCGCACCACTGTGACGACGAGCACGCCGAGCGGAACATGTGCACGCACGTGGTGCAGTTCACGCGGCACAAGGACGCGCACCTGCTCGTGTCGGCCCACCCGATCTTTCGCGACTCGGCCTACATCATGGGCAACACTAACAACCCTAACCCTAACCCCAACCCACACCCTAACCCCAACCCTAACCCCAACCCTAACCCAAACCCAAACCCTCCCAAGCCCTAACCCCAAACCCAAACCCAACCCTAAGCCCGACCCTAAGCCTGACCCTAAGCCCGACCCTAAGCCCGACCCTAAGCCCGACCCTAAGCCCGACCCTAAGCAGGCAACACTAACGAGCCGGCGAAGGGGCCACCGTCGATGGAGCTGACCGAGATGCAAATCTCGCTGCTCGACGACGGCGACCCGTACGCCACCAGCCTAGCCCCCCTCCAACCCGGGACTAGCAGGGACTAGCAGGGGACTAGCAGGGGACTAGCAGGGACTAGCAGGGGGCTAGCAGGGGCTAGCAGGGGCTAGCGGGCAGGGTGCCAGGCAGCGCTGCTACCCACACTGCCGCACAGGGCTACCTCGAACCGAGCCCTAACTAGGAGAGGGCCCCAGGCAGCCCTGCTGCTCACACGTTTGAGCCGCGCCTCGCCTCACCTCGCCTCGCCTCGCCTCACCTCGCCTCACCTCGCCTCGCCTCGCCTCACCTCGCCTCACCTCGCCTCGCCTCGCCTCGAACAGGCTGATGATCCGCGCGGGGCTACGCCAGTCGCCGGAGGCCGTGATCCTATTCAACCGCTTCGTGCTCGAGCACGACGAGGTTAGGCCTGGGGTTGGGGTTGGGGTTAGGGCTAGTGCTGGAGCACGACGAGCTTAGGGTTAGGGTTAGGGTTAGGGTTAGGGTTAGGGTTAGGGTTAGGGTTAGGGTTAGGGTTGGGGGTAGGGGGTAGGGGTAGGGGTAGGGGTAGGGTTAGGGTTAGGGTTAGGGTTAGGGCTGGAGCACGACGAGGGGC
>Ga0209302_10001616_pt1 | contig 13189 bp, 9 predicted proteins | sample ArcOceMetagenome_2_FD_187445 | JGI IMG/M metagenome (GOLD analysis project Ga0209302, IMG submission 187445) | Marine eukaryotic phytoplankton communities from Arctic Ocean - Arctic Ocean ARC135M Metagenome (SPAdes) (version 2) | ecosystem: Environmental > Aquatic > Marine > Oceanic | place... | reverse complement strand
AAGGCGCGGGGCGGAGCGAGGGCGAGGGCGCGGGCGAGGGCGCGGGCGCGGGCGCGGGCGCGGGCGCGGGCGCGGGCGCGGGCGCGGGCGCGGGCGCGCCGCCGCACGCAGCGCGCCAACCGCGATCCGCGTGCTGTGCGAGCGACGCGGCGATGGCGTGGTGGTTCGCGCACGCAAGAGGGGGCGGTGCGCAGGGCGGCGGTGCGGCCCCGACGGAGCTGCCGCTGCCTGCGATGCAAGCGCTGAGCGTGGCGGGCGGCGTGGGGGTTTCGGCACACGCGGGCAAGCTTGTGCGCGTGTGGGAGGCGGACACGGGTCGGCGGCTCGGCGCCGCGGCACTGCGGCACCAGCCAAGCTGCTGCGCCGTGGGCGGGGCCGAGGTGGGCGGCGTGGCGGCGGTGGGCGACGTGTGCGGAGGGGTACAGTTGCTGTGGCTCGAGCGCGGCTCGGAGCCGCTCCCGTGCCACGCGGCGCATGGGCGGGAGACAGCTGTGCACAGCTGCGCGCTGCTTGGCCTCCGCCTCGACCACTGGACGGCGGACAGCGTGCGTGGCGTGCTCGCTTGCGGCTCAGGCGGCGGCGAGGTGCACCCCCCTCTCTCCTCGTACAGCGTCGACTAGCTTTGACGCCTGAGCCTGAGCCTGAGCCTGATTTCTGATCCTAACCCCTACTCTTGAGCCGAACCCTGGCACGGAGCAGGTGCGCCTCCTCTCGTACGGCATCGACTGTGCGCTGGGCACCAGCACGTGGCACCCTCTCTGGGCAGAGTCGATCTCGGGCCTCGAGATGCAGCTCGGCGGCGGCCCTGTGAGTGTCGCCAGCTCTGCAGCGGGCGGCGCGCGCGCCGACTGCCTGCTCGCGGTGGGTGGCGCCTCAGCGGTGCGGCTGCTCGACGTCAGCAGGGGTGAGGTCATCTGGGGAGGCGACTTTGAGGCGGGCGGGGCAGACGCGCCCGAGCGCCGAAACCCCGCCTTCTTCCCCCCCTGCTCCACGCCCCGCTTCCCACCTTACTCGGGCCTCGACGCGGCGATGCGAGGCCTCAGCGTGCGCCACACACACACCACCGACGCACCCGCCGCGACCGCGGGCAGCAACGCGGGCTCAGGCGTGGCTAGCGGCAGCACGGCGCCGGCGCAGCAGCTGAGCTACCGCGGCGACTCGGGGCTAGTGGCGGTGGGCGTGGGGCGACGTGTGCTCCTGTACGACACTCGGCAGCCAGGGGCCGCCGCGTGCGCGGTGCCGCTGCCGCGCGGCGTCGCGGCGGGCTGGGTACAGCTGGGCGGGGGGAGTGAGGCATCCCGCCTGCTCCTCGCACCCCGGCCGATCGACTGCCACGCGCCAGAGTGCATTGGGGTGCAATGCTTCGACGTCCGCGCCGTGCGGCGCGAGCGGCCGCTCTGCCAGCTGGGCAGCGCGCCACTTGCCTGCTTCCACGCGTCTGACGCCTCGCTGATCGGTGGCGGCCCAGGCACGCCCACGCTGCGATGGGGCGGCGCAGCCGTGGGTCGAGTTGGCGACGAGCTGCCTGACGCCGCCGAGCAGAAGCGGCGTGCGAGTAAGGGCCGGCAAGGCACGCGCAAGATACCGCGTGCGAAGCATCGGCTTGCTGGGGGGCCAGTTAACGTGCGTCGCTGATGCTCCCCTTCGTTTTGCAACGGGAGGGTTTACTCTTTACTAGAGTAATCTTTTTATCTTTCGACAGCCTTGTTAGTTGTTACTCGCGGGAGGTGCGGTGTGCGGTGCTCCCTGAGCCTGTCCCCGGTCCCCTTTATTGCGCGTGTTTGCCCCTTAGAGTCCGCTGTCCGGTGCGAACACGTGATGCTGATGGCGATGCGGGGTCCAGGTGTCCTGGACACTGTGGAGTGTGGTGCGATACCGACAAGGGGTTTGGTCTGAGTATGGTAAAGCCGTATCAAGGGAAGAGGCTGTCCTGTACGGCTTTATAGGATGGATTGTAACTCTCTAAGTCTGGATTTGGAGTATGCGGCTCTATGGGCTCCACTCTCTCTAAAGCCGTAAGTATGGACCAGACATATTGTAGAGACGACTGAATGAAATTTAAGTAACTACTAAAGCCGTATATAAGTCACACACGTCACTGCCTAAACAGGACCCAGCGGCCTACGTCCTTGGGACACCGACACTGGGCCATTACCAGACTAAGTAGAGCGCTCCGCGCTGTCGCCCCACCCCTCTTACCAGGACTGAGATCACGATTCCGACGGGAAAAGGGAACACATAGATGTCAGTGATTTTTTTTTTTGTTTTGCGATTGTAGTTTCTTTTGAAAACCAACGGTGCCTGAGCGAAACAGGCACACACCACTAGTAGCATTCACATGGTTAGATCTGCGCGGGCTTCTACAGTTAACTCGTTCTAGATACCGCAAAACAAACTACTAGTAGGACAACAAGGGGTAACCGTCGCGCACACACACACACAAAGCGGTGGCTGCTCACAGCTCATAGGAGCCACCTTGTGACGTTGTGAGCATGCTGGCCTACCACCACCTGCCACCAGACAGAGAGAGAGATTGGTCTCGGGTAGGACACGACATACCCAGGTCGCGAGCTACAAGTCACGCATACGGTGGTTCCACGAGTGGATCCACACGCTAGAGTACGGTCCTCAATGGTGGGAGCGCCCATGCGCCTCCCTGCACCCCGGACACGGGTTACGACACTACACGCTGGTTCGGATCAGATCATGATTCAGAGTACCGAGCCGTCGAGCGCAACCTCCAGTCCTTCAGCCCAAGGCGGAGCTAGAAGAATCCTGGAGGACGCCATCCGGGCAATGGGGGTGGTGTGTGTCATATTTGTCGTGAGGTCACCTACCCCTCGATTACCGAGAGGATCCTTGGTTGCTCCGGGCCGTGCGCGCCGAGGCCGGCGGATGTAGCCGACCGCGTCGCCACGGAAGTACCCCGGCTCACGTCGGCGCCGCCGCCGCCGCCCCCAGAGGCGGGGGTGGCCCGCGGCGCTGAGAGACCATCCTCGGCCGTGGCAACCACGCACCGAAGAGCGCTGCTGGCACAAGGCCGTGCCGCCGCGCGTTACGGTAGGCCCCTGCTTGGCGTCGGTGGCTCCGCCGAGGCGGCAGGGTGGGCTCCGTAGTTTTCCTGCTATCAGACACCCCCGCCGGAGCGGAGGCCGAAGAGCGGTACTCAGCCACGTAGCCACGCAGGTGCCGGAGGGACGCCCATAGGCGGGGCGACCGGCAAGCCAGTGCTGGGCCGGGGAGGACTGCGCTCGGCGTGTCGGACAGGAAGGGCATGCGCGTCGCTAGGCCACGGCGTGGGGCACATCTCTCTCTCTCTGCCGGCGACCCCGACTCGTCGGTGCCGAACGCGATCTTTTCGTTGGACTGCACCTCGGGCGCCAGGAGCGACGGTACGTTGACCCTCTCCGCCCCGGCTGCCACCAGCGCTTCTTCCAGCTCCATCTGCTCAGCAGTGCCGTCGGTGACGAGCGACGTCGCCCATTTGCCGTCGGCCGGAGCTGTGAGTCGTCGGCACGGCGACCTCGACGAAGACGGTCTTCCCGTCCACGGTGTGGGCCGCCGCGCGCCCCTGCCCGTCCGGAAGTCGCAGCGCTCCAAAATAGATGTCCACAGCGTTCTCCTTGCTCCACGTCTGGCCCCTCTGCCAGCCAGCCGCCCCTAACCGATAGATAAGAGAGATACGATAAGATAAGATTGTTGGGTTTCACGACGCTACACGACTCACGACGCTACGCAATTCCGCGATGCCTGGATCCCTGATAAGAATCTTATCTTTATCTGGATCCCTGACACCCTGTCATTGTTACCTTTTTGCCACCTCCCACGCACGCACACGCAGTGAGCTCCACGCACACAGCGAGACTCTGCCGCACGCCCAGCCGCGCGCGCAAAGCCTCACGGCGGTAGTGTCCGCACAACGGCAGTGTGCACGCTGCGGTCTTAGCAACGCCGACCCTGAGCTGCCGGCCCTGCTGCGCGTCGCAGGAACCATGACCGCTTCTATTGCGGACACCGGCCTGAACCAGCTGGAGCTGGGAGTTTGCGTGGGTGCGTGGGTGGGGATTTTCGCATTGTTCTCAATTATTGACGTCACAGGTGCTGCCACCACCGCACGCCTCCTGCGCATTCGGCCGGGCCTCATCTCTCACGCACTGACTGATCGTCGCAGAGAGCCTTCCCGTGCAAATGACGTTCACCGCTCTCTTTTGGCTGGCGGACAAGCTGCCGACACTGATGAGTGTTACCATCCTCTGCGTCGCACTGTACTTCGCCTTCATCAAGCGCACCATGCTGATCGGCGGGGTGCTCTCGACCCTCAAGAAGCTCAGCCCGCGCAGGCGGTGAGTGAGCAAAGCTGTGCTGGCACCGAGTGGTGCGGAGGTACGCCGCGACGGCACACGCCACGCTACCGCCCGCCGCCGCCTCCCGCCCGCCGCCGCCGTTGCGCGCCCCACGCGCAGCCTCACTCGCCACATCCCACTCGGAGGCCATACCGAGGGCCCAAGCCCGGCGCCCCCTAGCACTCCTCCACTGCTGCCCGGCGGCGCTGCCACTTGATCTTATCGTTTAGCGGGGCGCCATCCGTGGCCGTCCCGCGTTGATGACAACCCGCATGACCTGAGCGGCGCGGTGGCACCGAACAGAGCCAGGCCTCCGGGTCTGGCCGCCGCTGCGTCGCGATGATGGGCACGCGTCCGCCTGGTAGCCGTGGAACGGGGCTGCCTCAGTGGCTCACGGCTGAACGTCGGCCTCCCACACTCGACACACAGGCCTCCCCCCAGGTTTCGGCGCCCTAGCATTGGGCGAAGAGAAGTATTGGTGGAGGCCACACTCACTCCACACCCACCGTCAGGCTGGAGCCTGCAGCCCACACACGCCGCGCGTAATGGCACCCACCACCCTCTTGCCACCCACTGCCCACGCGGCGCCTTCCCTGATCTCCGCCACCCGCCGCCACCGGACGAAGTCGGCACCTACCTACCCCAGTCCTACCCCTTGTATGGCAGGTGTTCGGGGCGGAGGCGAGGCGACAACAGCTCGCGCCGCAGTAGGCCAGCTAAGCCCGTTTCCGTCTGGGGGCGGACCTTCGGGTTGCGCCCTGTTAGAGAGCGGGTTTTCTGCGCTGGCGCTGTTTTTCTTCTCCCCCCCCCGCGATCGCCATAAAACATTGCGAAGGCTCCTTCCAACCCGCAAGATGGTCATGCACACCATCTTCCAGAAGTTGCCCGTCTCCGAGGGCGTTAAGGTCATCCTCGGTTGCAGCATAATCTTCGGCATCAGCGGCTACTGGACCTTCAAGAAGAACGGCAAAGGCTACGACAACATGGAGGAGAAGAGCGAGTCGATGCGGAAGCAGAGAGGGAGCGGCGCCTCTCCGTTTTCGTCTTGAGCTGCGCCTTACAAGTTGCAGCAGCCATATGCGCCGCACTTCGGTGCCGCGGTTATAATTCAGTGGGATTCCGAGGGCTTGACGAGCTCGTCTCTGCACCTTGGAATGCTCTGCGCTGGCACGCGCTCGTCGCAGCCACCGCTACTGCCGCCACGCTCGCTACCGCAGTCGCCATCATCACCGCTCGGCTAGTCGGCCTCCGCGTGGGCCATGGCCCGACTAGCGTCCTGGCACTTAGTGTGTGTGCTCTCTCCCTTGACCATGTGTCGTATTTCCGGAAACCTGCTACCTGGTCAGCACCAAAGCGCGCACTTGGGCAAAGCCGTCACTTCTTTGCAGGTGTGTGCTCTGCTCCCGCGGGATTGGTTCCGTCGTTGCACCCCAAACTCAGGGTCGCCTTTGGCGCTCCCCGCGGTGTGGGAGGAGGTGTCTTCGTGGAAGCCATGCGCAGAGGTGAAGCGCACACGCCGATGGTTGGCCTCCTGCCTCCGCTCGATCCCGACGCCGACCCAACATCGCCGCTCGAGCCCTCAACGTCCCATCTCGATCCGTCCACGTCTCAGCTCGCGCCCACTCACCGAGCGAGGCTGCCCGCTGTGACCAGCGCCGACGCCAATGCCTTCGAGTTTGACGAGACCACGGCGGCAGGGGCCACGCGCACGGGCTGGCGCGAGCTGCAAGCGCGGCTGGAGCAGGAGGGCGTCCACGTCCACGGTGGGTGGGCCGAGAACCACTACCGCTGGATCGTCTGGAAGCTCGCCTGCCAGCAGCGCCTCGCAACCCGCGCCGATGCCGGCCCTGCGCCGGAGGACGACGCGTTCGACGACATCGAGCAGCAGGAGTTTGTGGCGACGGAGCACGGCTCGGAGGACACCGCGATGTGGCAGGACGGATGGGAGGACGACTACGACGACGGCCAGTACGCGCAGCACTTGCGTGCAGAGCTCGAGAGGAGCGATGCCGTGGTGCCGTCGGCCCACGCCCGCCCGCCCGCCTTCTCGTCGGAAACTGTACTGCGCCAGCTGCGGGAGCGGCACGCGCTCGAGTCGCGCGGCAGCAAGTCGGGCCATCTGCCCGTGCTCCGCAAGGTCCTCGAGCGGTGGCCCGAGGTGGGCGAGGGTGCGCACATGGTGCTGTGCGTCGCCGGCTTCAACGAGGAGCACGGCACCGTCGAGCTCACTGATGGCTGGTACTCGGCGTGGGCGGGATGTGATGAGCCGCTCCGCGCGCAGCTGGCGCGTCGCCGGCTGCGTGTCGGCGCCAAGCTGCGCGTTTGCTGCATGGAGTGGAAGGGCGACCCCGACCCTGACACCCCCCTCTGGCGCGCCGACCCTGCCGTGCCGAGGCTGGGGCTACGCGCGAATGGCACGCGCCGCGCCGCGCCGGACGCCGTGCTCGGGCTGGCGCGGCGCGCGTTCTTCCGCGTCGCGCTCGCCTCGCTGCAACGCGCAGGCGGCCGCGCGCCGTGCGTTCAGGTGCGCGTGCTCCGCGTGCACGGACCCCTCTACCTGCGCGACTGCGGCGACGACAAGCGTGAGTGGCTCACACCCAACGGCTACGAGGCGGCGCAGGCGCGGCGCGAGCAAGAGTACGTGGACCGGATGGAGCGACGCGCGTACGACGCGGTGCCCGGCGGCGGCGACGGCGAGGACGACGACGACGGTGGGGGCGGGGACACGCAGGCGGGCGGCCGAGTCTCGTGCAAGTGGATGCTCGAGGTCGTCGACCTACCAGCGGCTGGCGATCCGCGGCGAGCAGTCGGCGGCGGCGGCGGCGTAGGCAGCGGCAAGTTGAGCGACGAGGCGGCGGCGGCAGCGGACGCGGCGGCGCTGCGTGGCGTGGTGGCGCTGTGGGGCGACCAGCCTGAGATGCTCGCCGACATGGGTGTGGTCGAGGGCGGCTGCTGCGAGCTGCGAGCTGTGCAGCGCGTCGACGACCCGCCGCGCGAGCAGACGGTGAGCTCGAGCGGTGGTGCAGCGGTCGTGCTGAACGTCAAGGCTAGCAACGTCGCTCCCTTTCAGAGCGCCGCCGCCGTCGCCGCGGGCCGCGGCCGCGCCTACATCTGCAGCCTGCCGCCGCACCTTGCGCGCCGCTACCAGCCCCTTAGCGAACTGGTATCGCTACCGACGGAGCCTGGACCGCTCTTTGACACGGTGGGTGTGCTGGTGCTGTGCGGTGCGGCCGTGCCGGGCCGGTGGCCGGGCCTCGCCGAGCGCTCGATTTGGCTGGCCGACGACTCTTGCGATCTGCTGATGGTTAGGTGGACGTACAACGAGGCGGAGCCGCTGCCAAAGCTTCGCGTGGGGCAGCCGGTCGCGCTGCGCAACGCTCGCTACGTCACGTGCACGCGCTTTGTGCCGCCGCCGGGCAGTGAGCACCTGGCGTGCGACGGTGGGAGGATCCGGTTGCACATGTGCGAGGCTGACGCGCTCTCGAGAGCTTTCCCTGCAGAGGTCGGCGCGGGCAGCCTGCCGCGCGCGTTCCACCTCAAGCCGCACGCCACGCGCCTAACTGCCGAGGCGACCTCGCTGCGCGAGAACGGGCACCTGCCGCAGCTCGCAGCGCTGGCGGCGGCGGTCATGGCGGGAAAGCTTATTGTGGCGCAGGCGCAGCCCCTCGCCGGCACTCCGCAGCAGCCGCAGCCGCAGCTGCAGCCGATGCAGCTTCAGTACTACGCGCCGCCCCAGCCCTACATGCAGCTTCTAAACCAGCGACAGCCGCAGCCGCAGCCGCAGCTGCAGCCGCAGCCACGCCTGCCTGCTACTGCCGCTGCCACGGGACCAACGCTCCACGCTGCGGGTGCCGCGTCGCGGGGTGAGCTGGACACACAGACGCTAACAACTATGGCTAAACTGCTACACGGCTTCGTAATACTCTACTTCCAATCACGCTCGGAGGGCGCCTCTGCCGCCGAAGTCGTCCACCACTGCACAAGTCAAGGGCTGCCGGGCGACGCGGTCACGGTGCAGCGTGTGCTCGACACGTTGGTTGAAGATGTGCAGCTGTACCGCAACCAGCAAGGGCTGTACGCGGCCCTGTGAGGCCGGCGCGCATTAGCTAGGTGAAGGGGGGGGGGGGTTCTCATGCGCCATGACAACTTTTCGCATCGGCTTCGAGCAGCGAACCGGCCATGCACGCCGCGCAGTCACCCTTAACGTTCGCCTCCGCCCGCACCCACAACACCCCGAACACCCCCGGTGTGTGCGCAAGTTTGCATACCATGTGCGCGCACTGGATTCCTTCGTCTGTCGTTTTTCTCTTGTGTCTTCTCTACACATATAGTTACATACATATATGCATACAATCGTCTGAGGTAATGAATATGCCAGTTGATTCACTTCGTGCTCGAAGTCGACGGTCGTTATCGAGCTCGCGGACGCTCCGGGATATATAGCCCCCTTGGCGGCGGGAGGGCGGCGGTGTTGGTGCTCGGAACCACCACGGCACTCCTCTTGGTGTTCAACCACTGGGGAACACGCGGCTAGGCACAGAAGTATCGGTCAGCATTACGCGATCAGAAACGCGGACAACCTGTCACCAGATAAGATAAGATAAGAGAGATTATCTCTTATCTTATCTGTCACCGGATACCGATAAGATAAGATATGATTGTTGGGTTTCACGACGCTACACGACTCACGACGCTACGCAATATCTTATCTTCTCTTGCCGGATACCGATCTATCTCTATCGGATACCGCGTCGAAGTTGAAGACTGCCGCCTCTTATATCACCCCCCGCTGATGCTCGCCGAGATTTGTTAATTCTCGGCACCTCTATCAGCTCTATCTCGAAAACCAAGTGAGCCCAAGAATCCATTAGTCCGCCATCATTTCCTGGCTTGGCCCGCGTTTGGCGGACCGCACATCGCCCCCCGCGCCCGCTCGCACCCACCATCATGCTCACCATCCTCGATTTGCCCTGCCCTGCGCAGAACTCTCTTCTACAATCATGCAGTCCATTGCCGTCGTTGCCCTTGCCCTCCTCGAGTCCGCCTCGGCCTTCACCGCCCCGGCCGCCGCCATGCGGTCGGTGTCGCGCGCGTCCGCCACCATGTTCTCGGAGGGCGACCTCGGTGTCCTCCCGCCCCTGGGCGTCTTCGACCCGCTCGGTCTGATCGAGACCCGTGACATGCGCCGTTACGAGATCATGGAGATCAAGCACGGCCGCGCGGCCATGCTCGGCTTCCTGCACGTGATCGCCCTCCACGCCGGTGTCCGCGTGCCCGGCTACCTGTCGACCTCGCAGAACCTCAAGTTCGAGGACGTCCCGGCGGGCTGCTTCGCCTCGCTCGAGGCCGTCCCCACCGCGGGCTGGCTGCAGATCATGGTGCTCACCTGCATGCAGGAGGCCGGCACCGGCTTCGCGTCCAAGCCGCAGACCGACGACGCCGAGGCCGGCGACATCGCCCTCGACTCGTGGGTGCGCTACGACGACCCCGAGGTCAAGGCCTTCAAGCTGAACGCCGAGCGCCAGAACGGCCGCGCGGCCATGCTCGGCATCACCGGCTGCCTCATCCACGAGCTGCTCGGCGTCGACGCCCTCTACCCCACCGGTGGCCTGGGCGGCGCCGCGCCCCCGACCATCTTCTAAGCGTTTTCCCTTTGGGTTTTGCTTGGTTGGGTCGAGGGACTGACGGAGAAGTCGGTATGTGAAAGCTCGAAAGCATGCTGATCTGTTTTAGGCTTAAGTTGAGTCTAAACATTGATGTCAGTCGTTCAAAACGGGACATCCCGCCACACGACATGCCACACGTCCTCAGTGCTGTCTGCTCACCGTCACGTGCGCGTGCGTGAGCCGTGAGGTCTGAGGAGAAACCAGGATGCAGGAACGCCTACACGCACCAGTGAAATAGTAGTTAGTACCGTAATACGCTACGCTAATAGTAGCCGACGAGACATAAACTCCCGCGCCATGAAGCATGATAATGTAAAGTATGAAGTATCGTCTCATTGCCACACAACGCCGTACATCGCGATGCGACCGCGAGAGCCGAGACGTGAGAGGCATGGCGAGAGGCCAAGCCGGGTTAGCGCTTAGCCGCGCCGTCACACGACCCTCACGCCCGCGACGCGCCGTTACCGTACACGCGCAGCGCAGCGCACCACGATCAGCGATCAGGTGGGGGCACGAGCAGTCTGCTGAGCGGCTGCCCGGCGGCGAGGTGGTCGCGGGCCTGAGGGGTGAGTTAGGTGTGTCTGTGAGTGCCTCGGGCAAGAGGTTGGAAGGGGCCTTAATTAAGGGGCCGTGCACTACGGTGGTTGCGGGTCCGCAGGGTGTGTACGGGGGTGTATAACCAAGGGGGTATCGGGGGGGGGGGGGGGGGGGGGGGGGGCACGAGCCTGCTGTATCTCACTACGCACGATGCCGAGAGTGCGATTGGTCAGCACGCGACCAAGGTTGTGCGTCACCTGAGTGAGTGTGAGGGAAGGCGAGGGGGTGTACGGGGTGTACAGGGGAGTACGCGGATGCATTGGGATGCACGGGGATGTAAACCGTGGAAGCGGGCGCAAGGGGAGATGCGCAAGGGGGGGGGGTATTGCGCCACCTCGACAGGGTCCTCGAGGCCGATCAACGGTCGCTCGGCGTCGGGCTCGTCGAGGTCCCACACCTTCTCGTTGAGGGCCATCAGCCGGCCGTGGCGCACGGAGACCACGCTACTGGTGCGCTGGAGGTCCAAGTAGTCGAGCCAGAAGCCGAAGAAGCCGCACAGCAGCTGCCCAAGGCTCACCGCGGCGGCGGGCGCGTGCGCCGCGGCCGTCGCCGCGCACGCCGCCTGAAAGTCGCCGCGTAGCGCCGCAGCGCGCGTGTCGCCCTCCACCGGTTGGCGCGGCGGCGTGGTGTCAGTGTCGCGGCTGACACCATTCACACTGTTGACGCCGTTGAGGTCGGGGTCGAGCAGCCGCAGCAGTTCGGCAGAGGGGAGGGAGGCGGCGTCGCACGGCCACGCGTCGGCCCACTCGCCGCCGCGCAGCGCCTGCAGGCACGGCAGCACCGGTGGCTCGACGCGCTGCAGGTAGAAGACCACGAGCTGGGCCCACGTGTACGAGTTGGGAGTCTTCTGCTTGGGGTCGTTGATGCGTCGCACGTGCGCCCACCTAGGACACCAAAGCATGGGGTACGTTGCAGCTGTGGGGGCGCACGCGGTTGCAGGCTTGCAGGCGTGGGCTCGCTGGTGCGGCGGGTTACGAGGAGCGGGTTACGCGGCGCGGGTTGCAAGGCCGCGCGCCCACCGCTTGACAACGAAGCACAGCGCGCGCGCGCGCGGGTCGAGCGCAGCGTACGAGGCAAGGAGGAGGGTCTTGAGACGGGCCAGCTGGTTGCCCACGCTGATGTCCACGTGCAGCCCGGAGGCGGCGTCGACCAGGGTGACGATGGGCACGCGGCTCGCGGTGATCGCCTCGACGTGCGCCCAGCTGCTGCGGCAGCCGAGGATGGAGGCGAGCTCCTGCACGATCGCCTTCTGCTGGTCGTGACTCGGCGCGCCACATGGGTGCTGTATTGTCAGGTCGATGTCGGCACCGCTGGCGTTGAGGCCGCACGACGAGGACCCGTAGAGCTGCAGCAAACCGCTCGGCACGACGGAGTCGACGTGGGTCTGCAGCCGGCTCACGATCTCCGCGCGGCACGCGGCGTCGCCCGGCGCGGGTTGCAGCGCCTGCACCACGGCGGCGGCATCGGCATCGAGCGCGTCGGTGATGCGTGAGCGGCGAGGCACACGTGCGCTCTCCGTTGCCCCGCTGCCCCGACCCGCCGCTACCGCCCGCCGCTGCTGCGCGTCACGCCGCTGCCGCTCTTGCTGCCGCATCTGCTCCACGTAGCGCGATGCACCGGGCAGTAGCGGCGGCGGCGGCGGCGGCGGCGGCGGCAGCGGCGGCTGCGGCATGGGCGGCGCAGGTGGCGCTGGCGCAGGCGTAAGAGCCGCTGGGTGTGGCGGCGTAGGCGGCAATGACGCTGCGCCGGCGGCCGGAGGTGGCGGGGCGCCGAGTCCGGCCTGAAGCTGCGCGAGCATCGCCTCGAGTCCGCCCAGCCCGTCGCCACCGCCGCCCAGCCCTTCGTCGCCGCCGCCTAGTCCGTCGCCACCGTCGCTCAGCCCGTCGCCACCACCATCATTACCGTCGCCACCGTCGCCTAGCGCGTTGCCGCTGAAGGATCCCTGAAGCTGCGCGAGCATCGCCTCGAGCTCGGGATCTGGCGCGGGAGATGCCTCGAGCTCGGGATCTGACGTGGGAGGGCCCGCCTCAAACGGCACCGCGGCCGCCGCCACCTGCAGGTTGCTCGGCTTAATCAGCACGCCTGGCGAGTTGCCAAACTGCACCGCACACCGGCCCTTGCTCTCGTCGTAGCCAACCACAGTGCCGCGCTTGCCGTTCAGGTCCGCCCGACCAACGAGCCCGTGGGCTTGAACGTCCTTGCCGATTTCCAACCAAGTCAGCGTCGAGTCTCGCTCCAGGGCCGGGGCCGGAGCTGGCTCGGGCGAGGTCGTCATCTCGGGCGAGGTCGTCATCTGGCCGATCTCGATCTGCATGGCCGCCTGGGTGTGGCTGATGTGGTCCTGCACGTACTGCTGCTGGGCCTGCGCCGCTTGCAGTTGCTGTTGGTACTGGAGCTGCTGCTGCTGCTGCTGCCTCTGGTACTGCTGCTGCTGCTGGTACTGCTGCTGCTGCTGCTGGTACTGCTGCTGCTGCTGCTGGTACTGCTGCCGCTGCTGCTGCTGCTGCTGCTGCTGCTGCTGCTGCTGCTGCTGCTGCTGCTGCTGCTGCTGCTGCTGCTGCTGCTGCTGCTGCTGCTGCTGCT
>Ga0209302_10001615_pt1 | contig 13189 bp, 5 predicted proteins | sample ArcOceMetagenome_2_FD_187445 | JGI IMG/M metagenome (GOLD analysis project Ga0209302, IMG submission 187445) | Marine eukaryotic phytoplankton communities from Arctic Ocean - Arctic Ocean ARC135M Metagenome (SPAdes) (version 2) | ecosystem: Environmental > Aquatic > Marine > Oceanic | place... | reverse complement strand
CCTCCACCCCCGCCGACGCGTGGGGGGTGGCTGGGTGGACGTGTAGCGGCGAGTCGGCCAGGTGACACGGCAGGTGACACGGCAGGTGACACATATAACATTGTCACCCCGACGCCGTTTTTCGAGGTGACATCGATCGGGGCCATGGCGAAGGGCGGCGCCGTGAAGACGGCCGCTGTGGGCATTGACGGTGCCGACTCGAATGGAAAGGCGAACGACAAGGAGATGCGTGGCGATGCGGCTGCGGTGGCTCAGCGGCGCGGCGCGGCGCTGAGGCGGCGGGCGGCACACGCGTGTGAATCACTTCAATCTTACTGCGAAACTGAGAAAATCTCGGTTAGGACGATGGATGGAGGTAAACAGGCACAGAGCAGGTGCCCAGTGATTAGCTTTTACCGGTAAAGTAGCGGTAATTACCACTGTTTTGATTAAATTGGGATGTGGTATGGTAAAGTTTTTTGTGGGGTATGGTAAAGCAAGTTTGATTAAATTGGGATGTGGTATGGTAACGTTTTTTGTGGTATGGTAAAGCAAGTTTGATTAGAAATCAAAATGATTCCGCTCGGGGCACGACCGCTGGAGTGCACCGCAAAAGGGAAGCATGATTGGCGGTCCTAGGCTATTCTGGTTGCAACGTTCGGCAGTATTATCTCGGCCGTCAGATATTGGTCGTCGCACGACTCGCCGGTTGATGGAGGAGGAGGAGGCAGCAGTCCCCAGCGAGAAGCGGTGCGCCAACCAATACTCCGGAGAACGAGTTAACTGGGGAAGCCCGCGCAGCCTCTAACCATAAAGGAGCCAGTGCGTACCGGGTCATCTTGACTCCAGCTACCGGGGACTGACTGTGAGCCGACGCGTCACGCAAGCGCTGCGGCGCGTGCCCGTGTGTCCGCTGCTTAACCCCCTGGCTGGCGGCGGCTCTGCCGAGAAGCGTCTCCGTGGCTGTTATTACAGTGTAATTGTAATTACAGTGGAATTACTGTAATTACAGTGTAATTGTAATGCCCTCCTTTGGGTAAGTAAGCCCTGGTCTAATACACTAGAGTTGAAAGCAAACTGAGCACGTTGCTTACTCACCCGTGCTTTCTGAACCCTGCCGGCTTCGAGCCGCGACCTGTGTGTAACTCTGGTCCCGTGTATAACATGCGAAGGCTATATGTGTCCCTTCCCTTCCCACATATAACATGCGAACTTGCCCGAGAGCGCGCCGAGCGGAAGAACTGCGGAGCGTGATCACGATGTCCAGGCCCAAGATCTTCGACCTCGTGCTCTTCAACCATGAGCACGACATGGTCCCTGTCCGAGTCAGGGAGCTCGGGCACGTGGTCGATGCCATCATCTTCGCACAGACTGCCTTCACCTTCAGCACTGGCACGCCCAAAGCAACCCCATTTGTGGCGGACATTTCTGGGGTACCCACCGAGGTCGCTTCCAAGGTGCGCCGCGCCATCTTCAACGAAACACCCGCCGCCTGCTGGACGCCGCGGTTCTCGGGCAATTTCTACCCACCGCTCAAGGCTGCCAAGACGTCGAGCAAGCTTCCCTGGTGCATTCAGAGCGCCGTCCGCAACATGCTGGGCCTGCTGTTTACGGCTGCCGGAGGCACTGACTCCGATTGGGCCATGATCAGTGATGCCGACGAGATTGCCGATGCGTCGAGTGTTGCCGCACTGCGCCGCTCCGATCCGCTGATGAGCAGTGGCGTCCTCGTCCACGGCTACCGCCATCACTTCAAGTACACAGTACGTTGCGAGGAGGTCAACACGATGACGCGAGGGCCGATTGCCGTCTCAGGCCGTGTTTTGCGCAAACTGGGCGCGCAACGGGCTCGCGACGGAGGTAGTCGCAGCTGCCTGCCAGTGGGCCACCACGGGTCGTGCGGACGCGTGAGGCGAAAGATAGAGCCATCGTCTTCGTGGCAGTTTTCGAACTTTGGCGGCCTGTCAAACCTCAAGTACAAGCTGCAGACGAACAGCTTCGCGGCAAAGGGGTCGATGCTCAACGATGACAACGTGCTGCGCCGCGAACGCTTGTGCCGCGACCACCTCGAACGTGGTCGCGCATTTGACTTCAACCGCACCCAGTGGGACGCGGGTAATCTGCCACGAGTACCCGACGTGCCGGCCTTTGTCGAGCGAGAGCTGGCGAGCGGCCGGATGAGACACCTGGTTGATATGAGCGCATCGCCCCCGCCGATCGACCTCGTGGGCGCAGATGCCCCAGCCGTGTGGATGGTGCTTCCGACAGTGAGCTAATACGGTAGTTTGCAGATCAGTTTGCAGAGATGTAAAAGGTATCTATAGTGGGCCGGCATGCCGACGCTTTAGAGTAATGCGTTAAGACCTGGAGCGCATCTAGAGCGTCGTAATGTGCGTGCCACCCGCCCACCCCGGCAAAATTCCCATAGTAGTGGTTTCCAATAACCGATTAGCCGCGATTTGCGCCGGAGGCGCACGGGGCCGTAGGCCCCCATTTGGGTGCCGTAGGCACTTCTCGAACACCCCGGAGGGGGAAGGGGGTGTCTAGGAGACGATTCTGATGACCCCATAAAACGTGTCTAAACCCTAGTACACGCGCGCTAACTTAAGACCATGAGACTTCTACACTCATGAAGTTGGCTCAGAGAGCATACTTAGGGTGTGATCTTACTCCGTGTGCCAACTGCATCTGTCTAAATATCTCATCGTGGCTACACCAACCGGTAGAAGTTATTTACGTTACACATCACAAAAGTGACGATGAACTAATTGGAGAAGACAGGACGTACGGCCTATACGTCCGTAACTTATGCCGACATAAGTTCGGGCACAGAGGTCGGGCGTACAGAACCACACGACCCATCCGTCAGAGGGAGCCTGCAAAAGCGCCGCTGCAGCGAAAGAGCAAGCGCGGATTTCTCTCCATTACATGAGGACCCAAGGCCCGAAGGCCGCACATTGGAATGTACGCGGTAGCTTCACTCACAAAGTTTCAAGAGTTTAAAAGTATCCGAGGGTAGTTCCACGAGTGGTTTACTCGCAATTGTTCACTTTGGTAGTGTAGGGCGCCTCTGTGGTCTTTTTGAGCGCTCTAAAGCCACCTAGGCGCGTAATGGACTCCACCCATATAGACCACACACAGCCAGACAACACTGGGTCGACACATACCTAGGCGCGTACTGGACTCCACCCATCTAGACCACACAGCCATAGAACACTGCAGGGTCGACCGACACACACCGTACAGCCCCATCCCAGTGCTCAACTCCAGCCCTCCGCGGTGGGCCGAGTGGTGGCGCGATCGATCCTTCTCATCTGAAGAGCGGATTGAAGCTTCTCCAGCACGGTAGCGATTGTTGGCGGGGACGATCCGGCCCCGCTGCTCCAAGCTGGCGCATCGCGCGCGTTCTAAGCGCGTTCTCCTCGACCGTAGTGCTCACCTGCAGCTATTGAGCGTTAGCGCATAGAGTGGTGGTCATCATACCCGGGGCGCGCTAACGGCCGCAAGCAGCATGGAGCACACCTTCATGATGGTCCTCGACCATGTTGGCGACCAGGAGGCCATCGTGTACGCGCAGCTTGGTCAGCAGCCTCTTGTGCGCACCACTGAGACGTCACTGGAACCGAGATGAGGGACGCTCTCCTGTTTGAGCGCGCGGCCTCCTGATCTCGCCACCGCGACGGCCGCACAGCCCGAGGCGGCGTGCGTGCGACCGAGCATCTTGTCCCATTTCTATACTCCAAGCGCACGCCGGGCACGGCGGCGGCGCGATCCCTCGTCTCGCGTTATGGACGATCGATCGTTTTGTTGCCGTTACGAGTGAACCACTCGTGGAACTACCCCCGAGAGATACACAGTTACACGGTACTTTACACACCGCGGCGCGCGGGGCGCCCGGAGCCGGACCTCCGCTCGTCCCACTTCGCGCGCGCCGCGCGCGCCCCCCCTTTTATTTTGCGGCTTTTTGCGAATTTCTTTAAATTTATAGTCACTAATTAACCTTTGATGACGGCGTTGATCACTGAGATGGGAACATCACATGAACCGGCGCATGTGTGCTGTGTGGCATGTTAGTAGAGTCCTGCTCTGACAGTCAAAGGACCGCGCTCCGGCAAAGGACTGCCGCGAGTTCTGGGCCGCACGCGCTGAGGCGCCGCACGCTGATCCGGAGCTTCTGCTCCTCTGCGAGTTGGGTGCTTGTCCGGCCCCGTGCTCGCCCTCGCCCTCGCGAGTTGGTGATCCACTCGGACGAGGGAGGTGCTGGTGGCGGCGTCTGCGGTACCCCTTCCTCCTCTGCCACGCCGCCGCCGGCGTCGCCGCTGTATTCGTCGTCGTCATATCCCTCCTTGGCGTCTTCGTAAACCTCGCTCAACTCACCATCGTCCTCCGAGCCCGGCCCTTGCCCACGAACCCCGCCGTCGTCGTCGCCTGCCGCCTCGCCCGCTTCCCAGTCCAAACCGTCATCCGAACCCGACAGCGCCGCCACCGACCCGTCGCCCGCGTCGGCCTCCGACCCATCAGCATCAGACCCATCGCTCGAGCACTCGTCCTCCTCGTCGCTCCAGCCTGCCTCCAGCGGTGGCGGCGGCGGTGGCGGCGGCGGCGGTGGCGGCGGTGGCGGTGGCGGCGGCTGCGGAGCCCGCGACGCGGCGCCCAGCGGCGCGGCGGCGCGGCGCGGTGGCGTCGGGGCTGAGCGGTTCATATGCATGTAGGCGCGGTTCTCCTTAGCGGCAGCATGCGGCCGCGACGGCGTGTGCGGGTGGCGCGGCGACTTGGAAGCGGGCGAAGCAGCGCCGCTCGCGGCGACCACGGCACCGCCGCCACCGCCGCCGCGGCGCGGCGAGGCGGGCGGCGCGCGCGCGGCGCATGGCGCCGGCGAGGCACCGTGGGCAGGAAGCGGCGGTTGCAGTGGCAGCGCGAGGAGCGCGGCGGGGTGCGGCGCCGCTTGCAGCCCGCGCGCGGCGCAAGCGTGCAGCAGGCTGTCAAGCGCCGCGTAGAGGCGCGCGGCGCACTCTGGGGAGCGCTGCGCGATGCACGCCGCCGCGTGCCAAACGCAAGGCGCGGGCGGAGGCGGCGGCGCGGTGACGATGGCGGAGGCGGCGGTTGTGGAAGTGAGGGTGGAGGAAGCGGGCATCGCGGCGAGGGTGGCGTCGCAAAGCGAGTGCGTGAGCTGGAGCAGGGGTGCGCAGCACGGCGGGCCAGCGCCGCATAGCAGCGTGCTGAGTTGCGCGTACACGAGTGGCGGCGGCAGCGGCGCGACAGCCTGCGGCGGCGACACCGTGGAGCTGAGCAGCGTGGCCGTGCATGTGGTGTGCATGTGCATGTGCATGTGCATGTGCATGTGCATGTGCATGTGCATGTGCCAAGCGTGTGCCACGCATGCACCAACCCTCATCACAAGTCCATGCGACATCACGTGTGGCATGTGGCGCATGCATGTGCATGGTGCATGTACCTCGAGCAGCGCCGGGTGCATCGCCCCGAGGAACTCGTCTGCCGCGTCGAAGTCGCACAGCGCGTACTGGTGTAGCACCTTGCCCATCCGCAGCACCTGCACATGTTATCATAGGGTAAGCGCAACAGCATCGTTGGCCCGTGATAAGCACACCAGGGGCGCGTAGTACGCAGCTCATAAAGCATGTGCGTAGGCATGGCATGGCACATATCGCGGCACCGGCCCCTCGAACGTCAGGCAGCTTGCAGCGAGGGCACGCGCCACGCTTAGCGCGGTCGGTGCGGCAAGAGCGAGCTCCTCCTCGCTCCTCGCGCCCGTCGGCTCGAAGGGCCAGCACGCCGTGACCCTGCCACCCCCGCCGCCCCCGCCGGCGGCGGTGGCGGCGGCAGCCTCTCGCGGCGGCGTCTCGGCGGGTCGCGCGAAGCTCGCGCAAAGCCAGCGCACCAGTGCGGCGGTCGCGGTGATGAGCCGCGTGCGCTCGTGTTCGAGCAGCCGCTGCGGCGCGCGCGCGGTGGCGGAGCGGCGCATCAGCCGCAGGCAGGCGGCGCGCGCCTCGGGCCGCGCCAGCCCGCGCAGCAGCAAGCCCTGCACCCCCGGAAACGCCACCGCCTCCGCCTCGCCCGACACCACCACCACCGCCGTCTTGCCCTCAGCCGCCGCCTCGTCCGCCGCCGCCTCGTCACGTGCGGCGGCCGCCCAGAAGGGGGGCGCGGCACGCTGCAGCTCGACGAGGAGAGATGGGTCTCCTATGGGCGCGCGCGCCAGGATGCGCTCGAGCAGTCGCGCGGCACCCAGGTAGATGCTCACGCTGCCCGAGTGTAGCAGCGCCGCGGTCCGCCTGCTCCGGATCAGTGGGTCGGAACTGGAGCTGGGGGTGAGGGTGCGCGTGTGAGTGCGCGCGTGCGTGGCGGCCAGGGCTTCGGGTCAGGACGGGGGGGGGGGAGGGCGAGGGGCGGCAGCAACGCACCAGAAGGCCTCGGCATGCAGCGCGTCCGCCGCGGCGTGCTCGCGCCGCAGCGTCGCGTCGGCCGCGAGTAGCAGCTCCCTAATCAGGCAGGCGGCGTGCGGCCGCGCGAGCTCCGCCGCGCACGTGCACGCCGCGTGCAGCAGCACGCGCGCGTGGCCGCGCAGCAGCGAGGCGCAGAGCGGCGGCACGAGGGCCCGGTAGACCTCGAGGCTGCGCAGCGCCACCGCCGCTGCGCCGTCGGCGAGCGCAGCATGCTGCGCCGCCAGCTGCAGCGCCACGTCTGCCCAGCTCTCGAGGAGCCACCGCGGGTGCGCCTTGGGCGTCAGGCAGGCGAGCAGCCCACCCACCAGCCCCTCGAGCGCCTGGGCGGCCGGCGTGCCCCCGCCGCCCGCCGCCCCCGTCGACGCGGGCCAGGCCCATGGGAGCGGCGAGGCTTGCGATACGTTGCTGGTATCGGCAGCGTCGTCGCCGGCGGCGCCGTGCAGCAGCGCGGCCATCAGCGCGGCCGCGCGTGACTCGTCCGAGTGGGCACACGTGGCGGCGCTGTCGTCGGCGGTGGCGTTGGCGGCGAGGTTGAGGTGGACGAGCCGCGCCAGCAGCCGGCCAGCGTACGGCCGCATCTGCGCGCGGCCGTTGAGGCGGAGGAGTAGTGCCGCGTGGAGCACGGGCGCGAGCTGCGGCTTGCGCAGCGGCGATGGCGGCGGCCCGAGCGGCGACGGCGGCTGCGGCGGCGCGAGTAGCTCCGCCTCCACAGAGCCACTCGACGAGAAGCCGAGCAGCGGCGGCGCGGCGGGCTCGGCGGGCGCGGCGGGTGCGGCGGGCGCGGCAGGCGCGGCGGGCGCGGCGGGCGCAGCGGGCGCGGCGAGTGCACCCCGCGGCGGCGGCGGCGCGCGCTTCGAGCAGCTCGGGCAGCGCAGCGGTGGCGGCGGCGGCGCGTCGTCCTGCGGGCCGAGCTCGAGCAGCGCGCGCAGGGCCGCGTCGTCGACTGCCGCGAGCAGCAGCACGGTCGCCTCGTCCTCCGCGCACGCCGCGTCGCGCGCGCTGCCGCCGCCCGGCGGCCTCACCACCCAGACCGCGTCGTCGCCCGCGCGCAGCGCGGGCGCGGCGGCGACGCTCACCGGTGCTGCGGCGGCGGCGGCGGCGGTCTCGCCGGGCGGCGGCGACGGCGGCGGCTCGCAGCCGAGCGGTGGTGAGAAGCTGTCCGCGCCACACGCGGCGGCGGACGCGCGTGCGATGGCGGCGACCTCGCCGGCGCACGCCATGCTGCGCGGCGGCGGCTCGAGGCGCGCGGGGAGTGCGAGCCAGCGTGCGAGGCCGCGCGCGCACGGCGCGGGCTGCGCGTGCGAGACACCGAGCATCGCCGCCTGGAGCGACTGGAGCAACCCACGCCGCGTTGCCTCGCCGGCGGCGTCGCCGAGCATCATGCGCGATGGCCGAGCGCTGAGGGCCTCGAGCCCGCGGCGGCCGCCCGCCGCCGCGTCGGGCGGCGCGAGCGCGCGCAGCGGCACGCCGTCGCGCAGCCGCGCGTGCAGAAAGGCGAGCAGCGGCGGCACACTGCGCGCGTCGGTCGCGAGCGCGCGCCAGAGCTCGAGCAGTCGCTCCGCCACCTCGCCCTGAAGCTGTGACGAGCGCAGCACATGGTGCAGCTGTGCGTCGAGCAGCCAGCCCACAGCCTGCCGCGCCTCCGCCACCGCCACCTCCGCAACCGCCGCCTCCGCTGCCACCACCTCCGCTGCCGCCGTGCGGCCCTCACGGCCGTCGCCGTCGCCGCCCGCCGGGCCGCTGGTGAGAGGGTCTTGGTTGGCGGGCGAGGCGGGCAGCAGCATGAGCCCCACCTGCGCCACCCACGGCCGCACGAGTAGCAGCAGCGCGCCGCGCGCAGCCGGCGGCGCGGAGGCAGCGCGGCGGAGGGCCTCGCCAACGACCTTCGGCGCGAGGCGCGGCAGCGCGCGCGCGAGCCGCTGGCTGAGCTGCTGCTGTGCGTGCGCCGCCGCCCACGGCAGGGCCTCGCCCAGCAGCGCGGCGGGCGTCGCGCGCGGCGCCACGCCGCCGACGTGCTGTAGCACGCGCTGCGCCGCGCCGCGCACCTCCTCGTCGCCGTTGGAGAGCTGCAGCAGTGCGAGCACCAGCACCGCCGCCTGCTGCTCCGCCGGCAGCGCGCCGCCGTCGCCGCGGAGCGCGAGGGCGGCCAGCGCCAGGAAGTGCGCGCTGGCCGCCTCGGCGTCGCCGCAGGCGTGGCACCGCTCGAGGCAGCGCGGCAGCGGCGCGTCGCGCGCGGCCCACAGCGCGGCGAGCAGCCGGCGCGCCGCCGCCGCGACGCGCGCGCACGGTGCGCGCAGCAGCGCCTCGGCCGAGCTGAAGAGGGGCGCCACCGCCTCAGCCTCAGCCTTGGCCTCACCCACGCCGCCGCCGCCGCCGTCGCCGCCGCGTTGGCGAAGCGCCTCGGCCGTCGCGCACGCGGTGAGCGCGCCGAGTGCCTCGAGGCGTACGCCGTCCGCCTGCCGCTGCAGCTCGTCGCGCACCATGGCTTCGGCCTCGGAGCTCCCGGAGGCGGCCGACGGCAGCCGCTTGAGCTGCCGCGCCACCTCGTCCTCGAGCTCGTGGGCCGCCGCCGCCGAGAGTGTCGCCTGCAGCAGCCGCGCGAGGCGACGGAACACGGCGGCGGGCGCGAGGCCCTCCCGCTGCCGCGCCAGGCCGTGCTGCTCCGCCAGCAGCGCCAGCGTGCGCGGTGGGCAGCGCGAGAGCAGACCGAAGATGTGCGCTCGCGGCCTGGGGTGAATGAGGGTACGGCCTGAGTGCATGCGGCGTAGGCCTGGGCACATACGGTTGCCGCCTCCAAGGCATGTGCATGTGCATGTGCATGTGGTGGCTACAGCGTCGTGTGGGCGTGGTGTCACCGCTGCAGCGACCACGCGGTGAGGTTGCACGGCAGCGACAGGTACTCGAGCGCGCTGTGCGTCCACTGCGCGAGAGGCCGTAGCTGCTCGGCGCACGCGGCAAGGTGCCGCTCCCACTCGGGCATCTCCGACGCGAGCGCGAGCACGTGACTGAGCTGCCGCATGTGCGCGTGGAAGCGTGAGCCGGCATTCTTCGCCACGTCGGCACGGAACTCACCGTCGGAGTTGCCGCCCTTGCCGCCGAGCGACGCGCTCTGCAGCGCGGGCGCCAGCGCGCTGAGCAGCAGCTGCAACGCCGCCGCGCCGCGCAGCTGGCCGAGCGCCGCGCTCGCGGCGGCGGCGTGCAGCTCCGAGTCACCGAGCAGCTGCTGCGCCGCGCCGAGCACTAGCCGCTGCGCCTGCTCGCGCGCGCCGTGACTAGGGCCGTGGCCCTCTGTCGAGAGCACGCGCCCTGCGAGGCCCACCGCGAGATTTGCGCAGGCAGCCCAGCGCGCGGGCAGCGGCGCCGTGGCGAGCGCGCGGCCGCAGCGCGGCTGCAGCGCCGCCCAGGCCGCCGTCACGACGGGCAGCGGCGCGGCGGCGCCCACCGCGGCGGCGAGGCCCTGCAGGCAGCAGAGCCACAGCGTCGCCTCGCCCTCACTGCTCCCCGCCACTGCCTCGGCGTGGGCGCACAGCGCGCCGCTCGATGCGGCGCGCCGCAGCCGCGCCGCGCCGCGCACCGACTCGGCACCCTCCATCGCCCCGCCCCACAGCTCGAGCGCCAGCGGGTCGCGCACCGCACGCGCGGTGGCACAAACGAGCGCGCCGCGCAGCACCTCGGCCACCGACGGCTCTGGCACGAGCCGCCGCGTCGGTGCGCCGCGTCGGCCGCCCTCCGCGGCCGGTAGCTCGGCGCCGAGCAGCTCGAGCAGCTGCACGGCCTCGGCACGCACCTGGCTCTGCCCGTCGGTGAGCTGCAGCAGCGCCGCCGCCTGCAGCCGGCACGCTGCCTCTCGCAGCCCCGCGAGCAGCGGCGGCGACGCCTGCGTCGCGGGCGCGGCCGACGCATCCGAGACGAAAGGCGCACCGTACGGCGCGCCAGCCGGCGCGGCGGCGGCGGCGGCGGCGTCCTCCTCGCGGTCGAGCGCGGCGGGCAGCGCGGCGACGATCGGCGCGAGCAGCTGCGTCGCGTGGCGCAGCGCTGCGCGGCGGCCTTCGGGCGGCGCGTCGAGCAGCGCCGCCACCGCGTCGGCGAGCGCGTGCAGCGCAAGCGGCAGCGCCGCCGCGCCGGCGGCGTCGCCCGGCGCGGCGAGCCGGCTGAAGAGCGCGGCGGCCGCCAGCTGCGTCGGCCGCTGCCGCGCGCAGAGGTGCGGCGCGAGCAGCGGCAGTAGCTCCGCGGCGGGCAGCGGCGCGGCGGCGGCGGTGGCGGCGTCGGCGGGCCACTCGGCGAGGCAGAGGAGCGAGGTCCGCAGCAGCTGCAGCGTGTGCAGCCACATTGCCGACTTGGGCGCATCCTCCTGGAAGGAGGCGGAGCTCTGGCGCACGACGCCCAGCACGGCGCCGAGCACCTCCGCCGGAGAGTTCGCCGCACCGAGCGCCGCGCGCGGCTGCTCGTGCAGCAGCAGGCGCAGCGTGTTGAGCGAGACGATGGTCGGCTGGCGCAGCTTGCCCTCTCGGCCATGCAGGGCCGGAAGCACGACACGGCGCATGGCGAGCGGCGGGCCGAGCGAGAGGGCAACGTGCGAGAGCCCGTCCAATAGCTCCGAGTACCGGCGCAGCAGCTCGGCGGCGTTGGCCGCGGTGGGGTGCTCGTGCTGCAAGGCCGGCAGGGCCTGGCGCGAAGTGCTGGGGCCGACGAAGAGCTCGTGCAGCAGGGGGAGCAGCCTCTCCTGCTGGTGGCGCGTTATCTCCGGGGTGTGCCGCGGCGAGAGCAGCAGCGGCATCTGCAGGCGCACGCAGCGCAGCGCGAGCAGACGGTGCGCCGCATCAGGCTGCCGCAAGCACTTGAGCAGCCGCGCCTGCAGCCGGTGCGCCGTCTCGATCAGCTCCGCCTCGGTATGCGCGCCGCCGCCGCCGCCGCCGCCGCCGCCGCCGCCGCCGCCGCCGCCGCCTCCACCTTCGCCGCCTCCGCCGGGGGTGCCTCCGCCAGCGCCAGCGCCGGCGCCGGCACTGGCGCCGGCACCGGCGCCGGCGCTGGCGCCGCGCGAAACCGAGATGCTGAGCGAGGCCTCTGCGAGCCACAGCAGACCGGTGGCGAAGGGCGCCGCCCAGCTCTCAAACTTGGCGGTGAATGCGCGCGGCAGCCCCACCTTTCGTTCGGCCTTCTCGACGAGCCGCAGGCACAGCAGCTGCAGCTCCTCCGCCGCGAGCGCGTCCGCCGCATCCCAGCCCGCCCGGACCCGGTCGTCGTCCCAGCCCTCCGCCGCCGCCGCTGCCGGTGTCGCCATCGCCGTCGTCGCCGCCTCCGCCTCGCCTGACGCGAGGAGCGCATCGTGCGGCGGCGCGGCCTGGTCGAGCAACGCCTCGCCGAGCGCCTCACACACGGGGCGCATCAGCCCGCGCAGCTGCTTTGCCGCTAGCAGCCGCTCCACCCGCTCCAGGAAGGCGCGCGCCTGTGCCGCGCCGCCAGTGCGGCCGGGCGAGGGCAGCCGCAGCCCGCGTAGTGCGAGGCACATCGCAAGAGCGCCGCGGCTCGGGGCGGCGGCGGCGCGGCCGGCAGCGGCGCGGCCGCTCCGGCCGCCTACGGCCCCGCCGTCGCCACCCGCCAGCTCGAGCTGCCCGAGCAGCGTGTTGGCCAGCGCCTCGAAGCGGTAGCGGCTGAGCACGCCGAGCAGCCTTGACCACAGGCTCAGCTCGGAGCGGCCTCCCAGCGCCTCGAGCCGGCGGCGGGCGAGCTCCTGCCGCCCTGGCGTCTGCAGCACGAGCTGGTAGAAGTCAAGGCAGCGCGTCTGCACCGCGTCCAGCACGAGCGGCTCGCAGCACGCCGCCGCCGCGCCGCCCAGCGCAACGACCAATGCCTCGCAGAACGTGCAGTTCACAGCGCAGTCGGCCACGGCGCGCGCATCGTCGTCGGCCTCCTGGGCTGCGGCGCGCCGCCCGCTGTCGTACCAGCTCAGCAACGCCTTGAGCACCTGGACGCAGTCTTGCCCGACCGCACAGGATAGCGACCGAAGCGCCGAGCCAAACTCGCCCGCGATCGGTCTGGTCGGAGCCTCGGTTCGCGAGGGCGGACTCGCGCGCACGGCACGGCAGCGCCGTCCTGCCGCGGCAATGAACGTCTCGAGCACCCCGTCAATGAGGGACGCCGCTTGGCTAACCACCATGGGCAGGGTGCTGGTCGAACGGGTGGGGCTGGCTGCAACAAACACTTGTTCAACGTGACGATTTGGGCCGCGGAGGAGGGCAAGCCGCGGAGGGCACTGAAGCCTCCCATTATCATCATTCGGAGGGGCCTGCACTAAATTTACTAAACTCAGTATCGGAACGATTCTTACCGAGGTCTAACCGCGCCGTAGCCGCATCGTAGCCGCATCGTAACCGCATCGTAACCGCATCGTAACCGCATCATAACCGCATCATAACCGGGTCGTAACCGCGTCGTAACCGCGTCGTAACCGCGTCGTAACCGCGTCGTAACCGCGGCGTAACCGCGTCGTAACCGCGTCGTAACCGCATCATAACCGCGTCGTAACCGCATCATAATTGAGCCCTGGCCCCGGCAACCCGGCAGCCTAACCCGGCAACGACCCGGCAACACCCCGGCAACCCGGCAGCACCCGGCAACCCGGCAGCACCCGGCAACCCGGCAACCCGGCAGCACCCGGCAGCACTGACCAGCTGAGACGATGTGAGGGCAGGTACCCGGCAACACCCGGCAGCACCCGGCAGCACCCCCGGCAGCACCCGGCAGCA
>Ga0209302_10001612_pt1 | contig 13196 bp, 12 predicted proteins | sample ArcOceMetagenome_2_FD_187445 | JGI IMG/M metagenome (GOLD analysis project Ga0209302, IMG submission 187445) | Marine eukaryotic phytoplankton communities from Arctic Ocean - Arctic Ocean ARC135M Metagenome (SPAdes) (version 2) | ecosystem: Environmental > Aquatic > Marine > Oceanic | place... | reverse complement strand
CCCGCCGCTGCACGGCTTCCACTTCGAAGAGCTGCTGTCAAGGCGGCCTGATGCGCGCGGGCAGCTCGGCGCCCTGCGTGACGCGCTGGCGCTCCGCCACACACGCGCCCCACCAGCAGCCGCAGCCGCAGCCGCAGCCGCAGGGGCGGCGCGTGGTGCGCCCCACCAGCAGACGCAGACGCAGACGCAGACGCAGGCGCAGGCAGGGCAGGCACAGGCGCCTGCAGCCAACCCCCTTCAGCCAGCCGCCGTGGCCGACGTGGCTGTGATGGAGGCGATGCTCCAGGGAGGCGAGGCCCCATCCGACCTGGCCAACGACCCTCGGGCGTTGAGGGCCCACAACTTCGAGGCTCTGGAGGCGGAGGCGGTGGCAGTGTCCGCAGAAGGGAAGCACTTCCAGGAGGAGAGGCGGGGCACCAAGGCGGAGCTGCGAGCGAAGATGCAGCAGCTGCTCAAGAAGCTAACCAGCAAGATGGATGCCGCCGCCACCGTCGAGGCGGCTGGAGGCGTGGCGGAGGGCGCGGCGGAGGGCGCGGCGGAGGGCGCGGCGGAGGGCGCGGCAGCGGGCGCGGCGGCGGGCGCGGCGGCGGGCGCGGCGGAGGACGCGGCGGTGGGCGCGGCGGTGACGGTCCTGAACTCGGAGGCTATGGAGGCGCAGGCGATGGCGACGGAGGAGAGGGCGAAGGGGGCGGCGCTGCGAGCGAAGATGCAGCGGCTGATCGCCCAGCTCGGCAGCAACATGGGCGGCGAGGACGCGGCAGTCGCCGACGCGGCGGAAAGCGCGGCGGAGGGCGCGGCGGAGGGCGGAGAGACGCCGCCGGTCGGACACGTGGCGCAGTCAGGCGCAAGCACGCAGCATCTGGGAGTGGTGCAGCCAGGCGCCCTGCAAATGCTCGGAGGCAACGAGGCGCTGCAGCGGGCGCTGCAGGGCGCGGCGGGGGGCTCGGTGCAGCTTGGCAGTGCCGAGCTCGAGAGCCTGCAGCAGATGTTGCAGCAGGCGGGCGTCGCATCGGGCGGCGGCACGGGGTCGCAGCAGGTGCAGTTTGTCGTGCTCGACAGCGACGGCCAGCAGCAGACGGTGCAGCTGCAGATGGGGTCAGTGGGGCAGCAGGTACAGCTCGGCGGCGGCGACGGCATCCAGGTGGGCAGTGCCGAGCTCGGTGGGCTGCTCTCACCCGCGTGGTCAGAGGCGGGGGAGCAGGCCGGGGCCGGGGTTGGGGCCGGGGCCGAGGCCGGTGGTACGGCAGCGATCGGGGCTGGGCCAGCGGAGCCAGCGGCGGCGGCGGCGGCGGCAGTGGCGGCGGCGGCGCAAGTGGGGGTTGGACACCGCGTGCAGGTGCGCATCCGCGGGCAGCGGACTGCGCAGCGCGGCATCGTGCGCTTCGTCGGCGAGACGGCCTTCAAGGAGGGGCCGTGGGTGGGGGTACAGCTCGACAGCGCGGTCGGCAAGAACGACGGTAGCGTCGACGGCACTCGCTACTTCCGTTGCCGTGCGGGTTACGGCATCTTCGTGCGCCCCTCGCACGTGTCACCGCTGCGAGAGCCGCCGCCATCAATCTTCGACGAGTGGCGCGCCGAGACAGCGGCCGTGCGGCAGCGGCGCGCGGCCGTGCAGCGGGCGGCGGCGGCGGCGGCGGAGGCGACAGCGGCGGCGGCGAGTGCTGCGGACGCCGGGCGGGCGGAGGCGGAGGCGGCCGCACTCGCGGCGCCGAGGGCCGAGGGCGGCGACGGTGGCAGCTCGGCGGGCGGCGGTATACTCGCGCAGCCTCCGCCGCAGCTGGTCATCTTTGGCAGCGGTGCAAATGGGAGCTACGCGCCGCCGCAGGTGGGCGGCAAGCTCTGCGCCGGCTTCGCGTCGCTCACACGCTACCGCCTCGTCGCTGCCGAGCAGCAACAGGCGGCGGCCGCCGCGGCGAGCGCACCGAGAGGGCTGCAGGGCCTCTTCCAGCGCCTCTCCTCGTCGATGGGCTCGATGGGCTCGCTCCTCTTCGGCGGCGCGGCGGGCGGCGGCGCGCAGCTGGCGCCGCCGGGCCGGCCGCAGCTGGGAGATACGGTCGAGGTCACCGACGCGGTGCACCGGCACGCGGCGCGGATGGCCGTCGTCGTGCAGGAGCGGCCGCGGCACAATACACATGCACATGCAACGCACACGCCATGCACACGCACACGCAATGCACATGCACATGTTCATGTGCATGTGCATTTACGCAGGACGACCGTGACCAGCAGCCTTACCGGCTTCGCTTCGTGAGCGACGGCACGCTCTCGGACGAGTTCTTCTTCGTGGCGCAGGTGAGACCACCTCTAGAACGCATACCACGGATCGTGCACATGCACATGCACATGCACATGCACATACACATGCACATGCACATGCACATGCACATGCACATGCACATGCACATGCACATGCACATGCACATGCACATGCACATGCACATGCACATGCACATGCACATGCACATACGTATATGTGTATGTGTATGTGTATGTGTATGCATGCATATCGCTCCTCCGCGCGGCTCTCTGCCAGGTGCAGCTGCGTAAGCGCGGCTTGCGGCCGCAGCTAGGTGACGGCGTGGTCATCGCCAAGGCTGGCGATCCGCGCGACGGCGAGGAGGCGACGGTGGTGCAGGACGACCGTGACGCGCAACCCTTCCGGCTGCGCTTTGCGGATGCCGAGCTCTCGATGGTGTTCTACCGCGAGCATCAGGTCAAGCTGAGCGAGGCGACGGAGCTGAGGCGGGCTGAGGAGGAGGCGAAGCAACTCAAGCTGCAGCAGGGCGACGACGACGACGACGACGAGCCGCCGGAGATTGTGATCTCACCCGGGAGGTCGCCCTCGCCCAGCCACAGCGCGCCGCCCTCCGCCACGCCAGGGGCTGACAGGGAGGAGGCCGGGGGGGAGGATGTCGAACTGGCGACGGCAGCAACGGCAGCAACGGCAGCAACGGCGGCAACGGTGGCAACGGCGGCGACGGCGGCGACGGCAGCAACGACGGCACCGTCGGCAACGACATCTGAGACGGCGGCCGTGATGTCTGCGACGGCAACGGTGACGGCGACGGCGACGGCGACGGCAGTGGCGGCGGCGACGGCGTCGGCAGTGGCGGCGGTGGTGGCGGCGGCAGATCACGAGCGCAGCACGGCAGCGGCGGCGGCGGAGGAGGAGGAGGAGGAGGAGGAGCAGCAGCAGGAGGAGCAGAGGCTGGCGCCCGAGGAGGCCGAGGTGCCGCAGGTGGCAGCACAGCGTAGCGCGTCGCGGTTGACTGTCGAGCCGGAGGGGCTGCTGGCGACGAGCACCTCCACCATCGACACGCTGAAGACGCCAGAGCAGACGGCAGACGCCAAGGCGGAAGACGCCAAGGCGGCGGTGGCGGCAGCAGCTGCGGCTGCGGCGGCGGTGGCGGTGAATGAGGTTGGCCGTGACCTTGGTGGCGACAGAGACGGCGACTCACCGCTCGAGAGACTCCCGATCGCCACCGACAGCGTGGTGGCCGAGGGGCAGGCTGACGAGGCCGTTGCATGTGCGTACTCTCGTCATGCGTGGCTGCTCTCGAATCCCGTTGGCGTGCCGCCCGACTTAAGTGCCACCGAGCAGGGCGCATCGACCGTGGCGGCGACGCTTGGCCGGGCTGACGGCGTGCCAGTCGACCCGCCCGGCCTGGCGCGTAAGCCCTGAATTAGTACGTGTGTTATTCATCGGCAATTCATTTATAAAGTGATAATATTTCTCCGCGTCTGTGCGCTGTGGAGCTCCTGGCGCCGGGGGGGGGTCTACGCAACTCCGAACCGCGACGCGCGACATTACCGACTAACGCGACTACGCGGTAAGGGTATAACTAAATAAACTGGATCTTGCTCTATCTTGGTTTGCGTTTGGTACCTTGGGACGGCTTTATTTAAAGCCGTTTGGTACCTTACGGCTTTATTTACCGTTTACGACCGTATAAAGCCGTACGCACACATATTTCTTAATTGAGAGTAGAGAATGCATGGCAAGCCTCGTCATGAATGTTGAATCAGTGCTGACTCATGAGTTGGAGTTGTGATCAGCTCACAGCTGCCTGCAGCCAACTCAAGGCTTGAGTTGGCCGGGGCTGTCAACTCAAGGTGGTAAATCGCACCCTTGCGCTTGTCAGCTCAAAACTCATGAATCGAATTCATGAAAAATAGTACTATAGTAGAGAGCCTCGCGCGACCACCATCCTTGCAAAAAATGGCTGTTGTCTTTAATCTCTCACTGACTAAACATGTCAGATCCCCGACTCAAGCAGCTTCGTCTTTTTTCGTCCTACGCATGCAGTTTTCGTATTTGCCGATATGCGCGAGTCGGGCGCTTCAACGAGTGAAGCGCGCGACTATGCACTATTCTTTGCGCCTTCTCTGACGTCTCGTGCCGTGGCACCGAATCTCGCGGAAACTCGTCCAGCGAGAAGCGGAGCTGCATCGAGACAGGTTCAGACCTTATCAGGCGGCGCCAACGCTCTTCTTCGTCGCGGATGGCACGAAGACCGGCTTGCCTTGCTGCTCCCTGCGGCACGGAACGCAAGCAAAGGCAAGTCACAGAACAAGCCACGCACCCTTTGTGCTGACGAGAGCGCAGCGTGTGCGCAGGGTGTGCGGGGGCGGGGCGCTCGCTCACCGCGACACGACGACGCCCAGGATCACCAACACCAGGAGAAACATCGCGCCAATGACGATGATGATCGCGATGGCCCACGTCGGCATCTTCTCGCCGTCGTTGTCAGCCTTGGCCGTTGCCAGGTCCGCCGTCAGTTGGATCTTGGATGTCTCCAGATCCTTAATGGTTGCGGCATGCGTGGTAATCGTGGCGTCCCTAGTCGCCATAGTCGTCGTCATCGAGGTCTTGTCCGCCATTAGCTGGACCTTGTCCGCCTCGGTCATGGTCATATTCCCTTGGTCGTCGTAGCAAGCCGCGGTGAACGTGGCCATGTCCAACTGCGCACAGCAAGCGCAGCACAACTCATCGCAGCAAAGCTCATCGTATCGGGGCGACGGGGGCGCTGGGCTACTGCGTGCGTCGTGCTCACCATGCAGCCGTTTTCGGCGACGGGCGAGTAAGCAGTGCCGCTGGCGGACGGGATGCACTTCGAGCACGGGTCGTCCCGATAGCAAGTGCTGGGTCCATACCGACCCATGCACGAGTACCCCACTTGCGCGTGCGCGCCCTCCGCGACGCACTTGTCGCCGATGAAGCAGAAGGAGGTGGTGACGGGGTCGCTCCACGATAGAGGGGTCGCAGAGGCATCGCACTTGCGGCACTCGTCTCCGGCGTACGGCGCTGCGTTGCCGTCGGCGTAGCAGTGGCGGTCGATGTAGCAAAAGCCCGTCTTGACGTCGGAGGCCACCAGCGGGAAAGCGGGGTTGCACGTGTTGAGGCAGCTCGGCAGCGCCGTCGTCGACTTGATCTTGACCGTGAAGGCCTTGCTCGAGCCGACCGCGCTCGAGGTGTCCGGGTTGTTCTGGCCCGGTTCGCCGTTGTACATGACGTTCTTGCGCTTCACGTCGCCCCACGTGATGTGCTCCGACCTGCGTAGCGAATGGCGCGGTGGTGCGCGCGCATGTGAGGCGCGGGATGCGGCGAACCACAAGGGGCGCACTCGATACTCTGTACGAACCGTGAGGTGCCGCCCACGTACACATCCTTCGTGTCGGGGTCGCTGGCCATTGCGAAGAAGTACTCCATGCCTGTGCCGCCACCGTCCATCGCGTACTTGCCCGTGCCGTCCGACGCGTCGTAGGCGGCCACGTAGACCTCATACGAGCCGCGCGAGCGCAGCGTCGTGGTGCGGCCGCTGGTGTCCGAGAGCGTCTCCGTGCCAACCACCTGACCAAAGACGATCACCTCAGTGCCGTCGTTCGTCACCTCGACGCCGCGAAACCCGTGCGTGCCGACGCCGCCGGGGTCCGTCCAGAGGACAGTGCCCTCGTTGCCGCTCGATGTGTCGATGCGCGCCACCTGTGCAGGTTGCCCTCGTGCCCCGTTGCCTATTACAGCGAGCAACATGCCGTCGTTCGAGATGGCCAGGTCCCCGAAGCTCCTGCACAATCAGGCGCGGGGCATGTGTAGTCAAGCCATGCTTGGAGACCACCATGGCGGGCGGTATAGTGACAGCGCCGCGCGCATGTCAGTGTGGCAGTGCGCGTGCGCACGTGCTGGCCGTCGACTTGGCCCACTGGGCAACGCCGTCGTTGTTAAACTTGACGATGCCCACGGTGGACGCGACGCTCGCAACGGTGACGCTGTTGCCGAAATCAACGGTGCCCGAGGTCATCGTCCAGCCACAGAAGAAGGAGCCGCCGGTGACGACACGGCATGATGAGAGCCCCACGGGGATAGGGTTTTTCCAGACCTCCGAGCCGTCGGTGTCCAAGAGCTTCGTGAGGTAATTGATGCAGCCTGTTTGTTCGCTTGCCGACTCGTTGTAGCCGGAGCAGCCCTCGTATGAAACGATCATGTTGCCGTTTGCGTCGCCGTCAACTGACCAGACAGAGGCGCCTCCAGCATGGTTTATGTCCATCAGCTTTGCCCATCCCGTCGTTCCCAAGCCAATGCCCTGGGTCGACGAAACGTCGATCTTCATCACAAAGGGGACCTGGTCATTGGTGTTTGCCCGGCCGGCGCTTGACCACTGCGTGCCGTCCGGCAGCGTCAGGAGCTGCCGGAAGCCGCCCTTGACGGCGATGTGAGCCTTGTCCAGCATGGCGTGCATCCCCGAGTGCGAATCGATCGAGTTGGTCTGCCTCCCGTGGCCGATCTGGCCGACCTGGATCGCCGACCCCTTGAAATGCCATCCCTTCGTCATGGATCCGACCGAATCCACCTCGGCGACGTAGAGATTCTGCAAAAAAAGGCGGCAAGCGAGCGATGAGCGGTGGATAGAACGACAGCCAGATACACTGGGTATGATTGGTGCACCTGGACGTCCGACGTCGTGTCGCCCCAAAGTGTGGCACTGGGCACGGGGTCCACGTCGGCACCGTCCGTTACTCCGACGAATGCAAAGTTGCCCTTTGAGTATCCGCCTGAGTACATGTTCCCGTTCATCGCAGCCAGCGCATAAGAGTAAGAAATGCCGACGCCCTCGTCAAGCGCGAAGTAGCCGACTTCGGGGAAGGAGCAGTCGTTCCAGCCGAGCACGGAGGGCATAGAGAGGAGCAGCATGGCAGCGCTGAATCAGCACGGAGACGTCGTGCCTTCCTGAAATCAGCACGGAGACGAGCAAGGTGCCTTTATTTCTGAGCTCCGTTACAGTGAAAATGCGCGAGATTGACGAAGGACATGGTTCATCGCGGATGGGCACCGCAACAAAAAAAAAACGGTGTCCTTGCCGCGATCGTTGGTGCCGAGGAGAAATCTCACTTGCACAGTATCCCTTGCGTGTCGAGTCTTCCTTATTAAAAAAACCCATTCCTCCAAATCTCAAGGCCCGCGCAGCGGAAAGTTTGCGGGGTTTAAGGGGTCTAGAGGCCAGTTTCATGAGAAAATAGGCGCGTCATTCTACAACCCCAATCGCCAGAATCCAGCTGTTTCCTGTCTGATGTTTTCGTTCCTCGCCTGTCTGTAGCCTGTCTGTATGGCGCGAGGGGGAGACACCACACAGCACAAATGGAGTCTTGGACAACGGCCATGTTGAGTGCGTGCGTGGAAACATGCGCCTTTTTCCGAGGGCCAACAAAATCCAAAATCGCCCAAAAATGGGGGTTCGAACCCATTGTTTCGCCACACCGCGGCTCGATCTTGAGCAGGCGTGCATGGCGCGTAGCGCCTGCCGCCGCGTAGCGGTGCTTTAGAAAAAATCACACCAAAATGCGCACCTTCACACCTCATTTTACGTATGAAAAATAGCGAATCCGAAGAATCGCTCGCAGTTGGCTGTACACGATTTTGCGTATTAGTACGTCATTTTCCGCCAGGTCCCTCAACCCCCCTCACTTAGTCATCGCCTCGCATCAACACCCCACTTTGGATCCCCGCCCCTGATCTATCACCCCTGTCAGTGCAGAGCCAGTGCCGCTGCCCTGGGTCATGTTCTGCCGGAACACGTAGTCGGCGTCGAAGAGGTAGTCCGCGTCTGTCTCTGTCTGGCCGTAGAAGTAGCGGGAGTTTGGGCAGCGCCCGCACCGCTGGGTATGCCATCGGGGAAGAACGCACATCACCCTGGCTGGAATCCCCCGGGTCCCATACTCTGGTCTGGTCCCATATTTTTTGCCCGAGGAGAGTCTGGGGTACGGGCCAGAAGATAAGATCAGTCAGATAAGAAAGACCCTAACTAACCAGGGATGCGTGCTTGCTGGAGGCCTAGTGTATGAACACGTGTTCACTTGCTTGTTTCTGTTCACTGAGGGCCCTAAACACGTGTTAACACAATCTGCACCTAGTGGCCGATTCCCGCGGCGGCTGCTCACTGGCCGCGCGGCACGGGCTCGGTGTCCGACCAACCATCTTCGATCTATATCTTATCTGAAGAGAAGAGAAGAAGAGAGATAAGATAAGATAAGGCATGGCGAGCTCCGCCTAACCCGGCGGCGCCTCTCCAGGAAGTCCACTCTCGATCTTTGTGCTCAACGTGCATGCTCGGTCGTGCGCCCCACGCGTATTTCGCCGCGCCAGTCAGGCGGAGCTGCAAGGCCTTGTAGTTCCCCTTCGGGGGGTGCAAGGCAAGGCCCGCCGCCGGTCACGTACTGCAGTCAGCAGCGCCACCGGGATTTAGATCAGATAAGATAAAATCTCTCTCTCCTCTCGCCACCGGGCCGACTCCCTAGGTTTATAGGGGCATTTCATCATCGCCGTGTACACCGTGCATTTGTGTTGGGTGCGAGGGGCCCAGCATCGCGGCATTGCGTAGCATACGTGTCGTGTAGTATACGAAACCTATTCTTCTATTCTCATTTCTTCTCTCGCTCTCGTTACATAGGACTAGGAGGGCCGCTGTTCCACGCGGGGGGAGTTCGCGCGGAGTCCGGAGACGGTTCGCGATTACCGTGTACCGTAGCGACCGGCGGAGCCACCCGCGGCGGCCGAGAGATATGGAGCTCAGATGGAGCTAAGAGTTATGTCTTATGACGGCCACGGCGCGGCCACACGTGGTGTGTGCAGCGTGACGACGTGACGAGACACGCGACACGAGCGATGCGCACGGTAACACGAATATAAACTATCATGGTTGCCACTACACCCTCGCCGCCGGGCTCCCAAGAGAGCCACGAGCGAACAACTCGGCGTGGGTCGGTTCAGGCAGCGCATCCCGAGCGCCGCTTCGAGGCGCCGGCCGCCACGCTCGCGCTCAGGCTCGCGGCTTCTTGGCGGGCGGAAGCTGTGCGCCGCCCTCCTGCTCAAGGATCCACTCGACCGCCTGCTCGATGCCGTCGACGACAACGTGCGCGCCGTTGGTCTCGTCGCCCTCCTTGTACACGCCCGTGCGCACGAGCACGCCGCGCCACTGCGTGGTCGAGCCCATGTGGTGGATGTTGGCGCGACGCACGCCCTCCATGTCCGAGGTTGGGTTGTCGCCCACCATGTAGAAGCACCACTGCGTCTCCGCGGTGGGTGGCGCGCCGTCGTCTGGTGCGAGAGAGCGAAGCCGCTCCTCGACAAAGCGGTAGGTGCCGGGGGTGGGCTTGCCTGTAAGAATGGGGCATAGAGGTTGTAACGAGGTCGTAGAGGCATGGGAGGCCGTGGCCCTAGGCGGCTCGAGGCGGTGGGCTTGCCCCACTGGCGGAGCGAGGAGCCGATCCGCTCGCTGATGCCCTCCTCGGGCACACGCAGCGCACGCAGCCGCGCCTTGTACAGCGCCATGAGAGCCACCTTGAAGGCCCCCTGCGCATCAATATGCATGGGAGGCCCCGCTCGGATGGCCGCGTGTGCACTGCCGGTGCAGTGCACGCACGCTGCACGCACGCTGCATGCACGCTGCGTGTGCGCCGCCGCGTGCACGCTTGATCACTGCATGCGCGCTGCCGCACGCGGCCTACACACCGAATGCAGGCTGCACATGCAGGCTGCAGGCTGCAGGCTGCACGCACGCATGCATGCACGCCGCACGCGCGCCGCACGCAGGCGGGCGCGCACCTGTGCAAAGCGCGGGAAGGGGTGCTCGAACTTGGATAAAAAGTCCGGGTTGGAAAAGTGGATGGGCATCGGTGCGGCGGTGGGGTCGAACTCGAGCGAGAGCGGCGTGGGCGAGCAGAGCACGTCGATCGAGATCTGCAGCGCCTCGTACCACTCGTACGGGTCGCACATCACCAGGATGGCCGCGAACGGCTCTTCGGCGGCGTCCTTGGCCGCAGGCTTCGCAGCCATCTTGACGACGGTGGTGTTGGCGACGGCGGTGTGCGAGGTGCCCGCCTCGCGGGCGACGCGGAACGGGTTGATCGACGGGTGCGCCTTGGCGTAGTCCGAGTAGTGTACCGCGTGCTTGAGGCCGTAGGTCGCCGCCACCTCCTTGACCTTCTCGGCCGGGTCACCCACGAGGAGCACTCGCTTGTCGACCAGGCCGGGCACGAGCTGCGACTCCCACGGCGTGTACGAAAGGATCATGCGCTCCGCTGAGGGCAGCTCGATATCGCCGCTGCTCCCGCCGCCAGCCGCCAGCACCTTCTCCTTCAGGTGCGCGCCGTACACCTCCTCCGTCAGGCCGCCGCCACCGTTGGTGACAAACACGTAGGGGATCTTGGCCTCCGACGCCTTCCGCAGAGAGCTAAGCCCGGCCTCGGCCCACTCCCTTCCATACTTAAAGACGCCGTCGATGTCGAACGCGATAGCGGCGCGGCGGTGGCTAGAGCCCGGCATGCGCCGCCGGCGTTATCCGAAGCCGCGCGAGCTCTGGCGGTGGGGGGGGGGAGGGACGCGGACGTGTACGCTTGCTACGATCGGCGCGCCACCACGCAGTACTCCGCAAAGACGTTACGCTTGTCCGAGTAGCCGGGGATGTAGAAGGCGCGGGCGAGCGTGCTGGTCGACGCGGCCGCGTCCAGGAAGGGCGCGCAGTGCACGCGCTCCCACGTCGCCGCGTCGGCCACCGCACTGGGCTCCGCCTGCGAGCGCAGTTCGACGTCGACGACGACGTCGCACCGGTCGAGCTCCGAGTAGCGGCTGGGCTCGTCGCGGTTGCGGTCGTTCATGTGCGCGGGGAGGGCGGAGAGGCCCCGCGGCCACTCGGCGAAGGGCTGCGGCAGCTGGCCGCCGAAGCCCGCGCGCAGCCAGAGCAGCGGGCCCGCGCCAGGCGGCAGGAAAAAGGAGGAGGGGAAGCGGTACCACTCCTTGCCCACGCAGGCGGACATGGCGGGGAGGCTGCCTTGAAGCGAGGCCGTGGCCGCGGGCGGAGCAGAGTAGGTAGGCAGGGCGGACCAGACCTGGAGGGGGGCGCCGTAGTGGCGCACGAGGGCGAGGCTGCGCGAGGCGGAGAGCGCGACGAAGAGCGCGACGAAGAGCGCGACGCCACCGCGCGCCGCCGCCGCCAGCGCGCGGCGCGGCGCGCGGTGCCCCGCCGCCGCCGCGACGCCGTCCGACAGCACGCTGAGCGCGGCGTCGAGGGCGAGGGCGGCGCCGAGGCAGAGCGTGGGGTAGAGCATCGTGAGGAAGCGCTCCTCCTTGTGGTCCATGCTCTGGAAGACTCCGAAGGCCAGGTACATGCCCGACACGGCGAGCAGCTGGTGGGTGTAGCCGCCCCGCGCCGCGCGCTGTGCGGGGGGCAGCAGCGGCAGCAGCAGCGCGAGCAGCGGCCCGCTGCCGAGGCCCAGCAGCGCGACGAGGTTGAGGTTGAGCAGCAGGTTGCGCACGTAGAAGGTATAGTCCTCGACGCCGTAGAGGTTTGCGCCCTCGCCCTCACTGCCGCCGCCGCCCAGCACATTGTACAGCAGTAGGTTGGCCACCGCGGAGACTGGCCTAGGGGGTTGGAATTATGGGTGAGGGGTTAGGAGCAGGAGCTGCGGTTAGGGGTTGGGGCCAGGGGTTGGGGTTGGAGTTGGGGGCTAGGGTTGAGGTTCGTACCTGCCGGCGCCGTAGTAGAGGTATCCGTCGAGCAGTGCCGGCAGCAGGCCAAAGGAGAGCAGGCCACCCACGGCGCACAGGGCGACGGAGGCGGCGCCTAGCACGGCGAGCGCGTGCAGCCCCATCGGCACGAACATGGGTGCGACGAAGGGCCACGCCAGCAGCACGGCCAGGCAGCCCGCCATGAGACCCAGCCTGTGCCGGCCTGAGAGCCACGCTGCGTAGCCGAGCAGCACGCAGTACATACACGTCGTGCTCGGCAGGAGGGCGACGCCCGCGTGGAACATGCCGCTGCTCGCGCCCGAGAAGACGAGTACCAGCGTGGCCGGCCGCACGCCGAAGCGCCGGGCGACGGCGCGGCAGAAGAGCGTCTCTGAGAGCGCGCAGAGGATGGCGAGGGCTTGGCGCAGCGCGAAGAAGGGATTGGCGCCGGAGAGGAGCGTGGCGGGGAGCAACCGGAGCACGAGCGCGTGCACCTCGATATACACCCAGGAGCGGAGCGCGAACTCAGGCGAGTACTCCCAGGTCTGCATGCCGGTGCCGCGCAGCAGGTAGGAGAGCGGCTCCCAGTAGTTGAACGTCTCATCACAGTCCATGATTGGCGCGGTCGCCGCCGCGAGTGAGCGCACCGCAAGCAGCGCGACGAAGGCTGGGGCTCCCAGCCACCAGGCGCGGGTCTGCATGGCAGGCAGGGCAGGCTTCCTTACTCCGGGTGGAGCGGCGGCGGTTGCCTCGATCCACCGTTTCTCGTACTCCTCAAGCTTGGCGTTCTTCGGTGGGAGGCCGACCCTGAGCTTCAAGAGCGCAACCTTGTAGTCGTTGATCGTCTGCGGCTTGGTCAAGAGCGCAACCTTGTAGGCGTTGATCGTCTGCGGCTTGGCTGGCATCACGAGTGCCGCGCGGCGTCGCGAAGTTGGTTGTCGCGTGTGGTGTGGCTGAATACCCTCCCGGTGGATTTGCAGAGCGAGATAGAGATAAGAAATCTTATCTATCTAAACCAGAGCCGTGCCGTGCAGAGCGATAAGTACAGCGTCGAGCGCAGCCTGAACTGGTTGGGGCCCGGGATGGATGGGGGCCTGCAGCCACGCGCCCGCCAGCGGCTGCGCCACGTCGATGAGCCGCGAGCACTCGCGCAGCGCCACCTTCGTGCCGCGCACCTCGCCTTCGAGCCCCGCCGCGC
>Ga0209302_10001611_pt1 | contig 13201 bp, 12 predicted proteins | sample ArcOceMetagenome_2_FD_187445 | JGI IMG/M metagenome (GOLD analysis project Ga0209302, IMG submission 187445) | Marine eukaryotic phytoplankton communities from Arctic Ocean - Arctic Ocean ARC135M Metagenome (SPAdes) (version 2) | ecosystem: Environmental > Aquatic > Marine > Oceanic | place... | reverse complement strand
CCCAAGCCGCCCCGTCGCCCCCTTCTCCCCCCTATCTCAAGTGGGTTCTCTGTTCTGTTCTGCCGGTTGTATTTCGCTGCTACTAGTAATGTGTGCCTGATCCGCTCAGGCGCCGCTGGTTTTTCAAAAGAAACTACATTCGCAAAACATCAATCCACACCCAGAAACGCTCCGCGACTACCGATCCAAACCAACAATCATACAACTAGTGAACCACATACGCACGCCGTAATGTCTAACGAAAATAAATTCCCATTGAAAAACACACAAAAAGTGTTTCCTCAAAAAAGACTATTAGTACAGTAGGAACATAAGGGGAGGACGGTGGGGTAGTGTGGTCTTCGGATGGCGCGCCCTTCGCCCACCCCGTGTCGTGTTTGTTATAGGCTGTGTGTCTTGTAATAAATTCTCTCACTTCAGGCAAAAAAATACTACACGGGGTGTGGGCGAAGGGCGCGCCATCCGAAGACCACACTACCCCACCGTCCTCCCGGACCGCTGGCAGCGGCCGGCTTGTTATTGGGGGGGCGCCCGCAGGCGCCCGGCCGCCCGTTTCGGGGTTGGCTAATCCCCCGGGTCCCATACTCTGGTCTGGACACCTGGTCCCATATTGGGTACATATTGGGAGCAGACGGCTGTGGTCCCTGCTACCCGCCCCCGTGAGGGTGACGTGTGCTAGGATATGTTCGAACCGCGCGGCGGTCTGCGCCTGCATGCGCAGGATCATATAGTGGCCCCTTGGGGCGCACGCAGCTCCAGTTTTCGTTTTCGAATCTATTTGCGCATGTAAAATCTGACTGCGGGCTTTAAACAACTGTTGCAGGCCGTTACCCTGCCACACGGTCGATTGCTTGGGTTTGGTTGAAGAATCGGAATCATGCTAGGGCTCCTCCTTCTGTCCGCCGGCGTTCTCTCGTCAGAAGCATGCGCAGTTTTTTACGATACCACTGGCGCCAGCTGGGGCAGCTGCGACTCACTTTGGACGGACCTCCACTTGAACTGCGCCTCCCTCACCACCAGCGGTTGGGACTGTTCCGGGTGCAACTGCCTCGGTGACTCGTTGCCGCCCTCATCGCCACCGCAGCTGTCGCCGCCCTCATCGCCACCGCAGCTGCCGCCCCCGAGTTGCCCCAACACCTGCCTTGGTGCCGGGCCCGAGTACGCCAATGACGGCCAGTGCGACGACGGTGGCCCCGGATCCGCTTACGGCATTTGCGCCTTCGGTGCCCTCTGCGTTAACCTTAGCCCTCAGCCCTGCCCCTGCCCCTAACTAACCATACGAGTCCCCACCCGAACTAACCTAAACCGAAGCCCAGTCCATGCCCTAGCTAGAGTGGTTGGGCCCTGACCCTACCCAGGTACCGACTGCAACGACTGCAAGCAAGTACCCGGCCGCGAGCACCCAGGGTGCACCGGCCCGCTCGTCAGCATGTTCAGAGTGGTGGCCTCCTGGGTGCGCACTGTCTCGGATCCACAAGCAGTCACACGTACAAGTGGGTGGCGCCACAGCCCGGCAGGTCGGCCTCCTCGGAGACGGATTCCGTCGGGCCTTGTGGGGTTCTGTTAGTGAAAGTCACCTGGGAGGAGCCAGCTCAGATCAGATGGCCACGAGAGGCTGTAGCCTCATCGTTAGCGCATGCCAAGCTGTTTTTGCGCCTTTATCATCCAGGCATGCCGACCTTATCGTCAACAGTGACCTGATCAAGGACAGCCTATACATCAAGAATGTCGATGTGAGCGTGAACACATCATTCTCATGTTCATGTTCATGTGATGCACCATGCATAAACCATGTCCATGTCCATCTCCATGTTCCATGTCCATGTCCCGTGTCCATGTTCCATCCATGTTCCATGTCCATGTCCATGTTCCATGTGGTACTCCTTCCATTTGATTACGCAACACGGCAGGCCCCAAGGAAGGCGTGCTGGCCGTTACCTGTTTATCACCCCTACCAGGCGGCGTCTAGGGACAGCTGTCTCGTCGAGGAAGGCTGCCTGAACGGCCCCGGCATGCGCAAGGTGCATCTCGCAGTGCATCTCGCAAAGTATCGTCAACATGCACATGCGCGTGAATGCATGGTGTATATAGGTGTAGGTGTATGCATGGTGTGTGCATGGTGCTCGTGCACGTCGCGTGCACCAGGGGCTTGACACATGCAATGATATGCAACAGGTGATCGCCTTCACGACGCAAGTGCACAACATCGGCTGCGCGCCTTTTGTGATTGGGGTGCCGTCCGGCTACGAGCCAGGGTGCCCTGCAAATGCATAGCGTGTGCATGTACAACACGGCATGTGCAGTGTGTGGGCACACCACACTCCTCTCTTATGACCACAGCGAATTCGACACGATTGGCAACGCGTGTCCGCCTTTCACCGCGCCATCCCAGTGTCCGAACGCTACCGGGGGGAGGCGGCTCAGCTCCGAGGACGGCTTTTCTGACCAACGGAAGCAGCTCAACCTGAGTCGTGGAGGTCGCGGCACAACAACCGGACGATACCCTTCGCACCGGCGACTCGACAATGTGCATACACATTGGCATAGCGTACATACATGCACTGTGCATGTGCATGTGCATGTGCATGTGCATGTCATGTGGGGGTGCATGCTTGCTGCATGCCCCGGAACGCACACGCTTCTTACTTATTGGACATCTGATGCATAGTATTACATGGAACATGGACATGGACATGGACATGGACTGGCATGTGTGATGGTTTGTGCGATGGTATGTGCATGCATGTGCGATGGTATGTGCATGTGCGTGGTGTGTGCATGGCGTGCATGGTACATGCATGCATCGCCCCTGCAGGGCTGGAGCTGGCACGACTGCCACCAGCACTGGCATTACGACAACTATGCGCACTACGCACTGCGCAAGCTGTGCACCAACGAGGACGTCGCGTGGGAGGATAGGCCGGTGGTCGGCCACAAGAACGGCTGGTGCGCCGCCATAATATACCACAGTATGGTGCGTCATGCAGTGCACTCTCCCATTCCTTACTGCGACGCATTCATAGGTGTGTGAGCGACACAGACACGTACGGTTTGGACGGCAGCGGCGGAAGATGCGTCGCGCAAGGAGGCCCATACCCACCCTTGGGTCTGCACGATTTCTCCTGCACGAACATGGGCATCTCTTCTGGTTTGCGGATACTCAGTACGTACTCACTACCATGCATAGGCGCTCTACTATAGACGCATGTTAGTACTTACTCACTACAACTTAGCAGGCTGCTCCGACATGTACTTCAAATCGCTCGACTGCCAGTGGATCGACATCACTGACTCACCTAATGGGTACTACTGGCTCACGGTAAGTTGTAGTGAGTAAGTAGAACCACTATTAGTATTCGAGGCGACCGTGAACCTCTCCTGTCCAACTTACCAACCTGTGCGCTTACAGGTCGCTACAAACTGGAACGAGACGGCGCGTGCCCAGACTTCGCCTGAGAACGACTACACCAACAACGAGGCCAACGTGCCAATCGAGATCTACAATAACGCAGTGCACGTCCTCACAGACGCCAAGGCCTGTGGCAGCATGTTGAACTTGGTGGCGCCACACAACTCAGGTCTCGCCACCTGGGGCTGGCTCGCCACAGGCTCCTGGCTGCGTTAGCACACTCCGGACGAGCTGCAGAGCCAAAACGAGAGAGGGCCGGCCGAAGTCGCGCTCCAGAACCCTGTGCGCCGCACAACACCTGGTCCGGCCGGAGTCCAGGCTGCAACCCTACGTACCCAGGCTGCAACCCTATGTATCCAAGCTGTCACCTTGCGCTTTCAGGTCCAGAGCGAGTGCGCTGGCGCGAGTGGTTAGTGTGGACACGCGGACAGCATCGTCGACCGAGCTTTCAATGGCGGCGAGGGAGCGGTTGCGGATTGTGAAACGCGCGCGCGCAGCTTCTGGTGCGCGGAGAGGGGAGGGGAGTGGCGCACAGGCGCAGTGCGAGTGGGCGGCACGGGCGGGGCCGGGGGCGTCGATGTTGAGTCGAGCAGCAGACATGCTATCCGACCAGGCGTGCGCATCCACTACAAAAAGGGGTTGTCTCTGACTCGAAAAGTTGTCGAGCCAGGTAGAAGGCTTGCAAGTTGGCCGTTAATCCCGTCCCCTCTAGATACAAACACAACTTGATTATACGGGTTACGGGCACGCCACGAAGCACTTGGTTTAAACTTCGCTTAATAATTATGATTTCCAGATCGGCCGGATGGCTGCTCAGGGCTGTCGATAGATACCTCTGGGACCGTCGAGTTTGACCTCTCCCGAGCACTTTTTCTCTACTAAAAGTCGACGAAAATTGCCGTATCTAGTCACTTTTTGCGACCCCACGAGAGCCGGTACGCCGCAGGTCGTCGTTCGTCGTCTTTTTGTCGCGCCTCCGGACGATCCGGGTCACTACAGACATCTCCTGGACGAGTAGTACACGCTCAGACGAGTAGTCGGAGCCGGAAATATGGCTCCCTACCGGCTATTAGATCTCGACGCGATCTCAAAACTTGAGATATTTTTCGAGATAGTTCAGCGCGTCTAAGGCTACCTCTAGTCTTAGTTAGCCAGCTGAGCGTGTCTGGACTCTGGAGCGTGTATTACCCGTCCAGGAGATATCTGTAGTGCCCCGGATCGTCCGGAGGGTCCTAGATGGCCGCGTGCGGCGCCTCAGCGCGTACGGACCGTCTCGACACCGCAAGCCACACGGGAGCCACGAATGCGCCGCATGCCCCCGTGTGTCGCGGTTTCGTCTCCTCCGGACGATCTTAGCTCTTAGGTGCTACATATAGGTAAACTTAGCTTTATTACTCATAACCGTCTACGGTTGAGCCTACACTCGAGCTCTCTAGGTGGTGAAGATCCTTTAGACGTGTACTAGCAGCTTGTCGATTAACTACAGGCGTGATACCTCTATACAAACACAACTTGACAAACAGCCGATTCTGCAACACCTGCAACAGAGCTCGACACACCAGAAAGCAGCCGCTCAGACCTCCCGCTCCCTCGCAGAACAAGAATCTGTCACGCAAGAGTCAAGCTACGCTCAACGCCTAACCTACTCTAGATCGTCATGAAGCTCCTTTTCATACTCCTTGGTGTCGGCGCGGGGGCGGGCTCGCCGCTCTCTTCGCCGCCGTTGCCCCCGTCTGAACCACCATTCCAGTGCTTGGACCTCACGCTGAAAGCCAAGGGGTGGCAGATGATCAGTTTCCACTGCGCCGGCACGTACATCGAATACCGTGTATTGGACGATATCATGGATGGTGTCCCGTTCGAGACTGACGACAAGATCTTATCTCGTGATCCTCACGTAGGCCTGGTGTTCGCCACGTACACCGGCACGAAATGGGTTGGTAACCTTGTGAAACGGGGGCTCTCTTATGATAAGGGTTACAAGGTCCTCTTCTCGGGTCCGGTGGATTCGGTGATCAAACAGATCGGGTGGCCGTGGTCGGGAGCGCACATCTGGGTCGACAGTGTTAACGCCTGGGTCGATCCGGCCCTGGTCGTGTTGTCGGAAGGATGGAATTGGATCGGCCATCGTATCGACGTGAGCTACAACATCAACTCGAATATCACGGTAGAGCACGGAACTTTTTCCATTGACGACCAGTTCAAGACGCGCTCCTTAAGCACCTTAGCCACGGCCAACTACGATGGCTCAAAGTTCCAGGGCTCGCTCACTCAGCTTGAGCCCGGCTTCGGCTACATGGTTAGGGTTAGCAAGTCGGTCACGTTCAAATACAACTTACTGTCGAGGCCGTCCAGCCCATCGCCTCCGCGACCGGCTCCGCAGCCGCCGCCGCCGCGGCCGCCGCAGCCGCCGGGCTGCCCCAACACCTGTCTCGGCGCCGGGCCCGAGTACGCCAATGACGGCGAGTGCGACGACGGTGGCCCCGGATCCGCTTATAGCGTGTGTGCCTTCGGTACCGACTGCAACGACTGCAAGAACGTCATGGAAGAAGTAGGAGGCAAAACAGTCAATCGAATTCACCCCGGGTGCACCGGCCCGCATGCCGACCTGATAGTCAACAGCGACTTGCTCAAGACCTCCCTATACATCAAGAATATCGATGCGCCTGAGGACGCCTGCTTCGTCGAGGAAGGCTGCCTTGGCGGCACCGGCCAGCGCAAGGTGCTCGCCTTCTCAACGCAAGTGCACAACATCGGCTGCGCGCCTTTCCTTGTCGGCGTGCCTAACGGCTCCACGCCAGGCTGCTTCGACGATGGCAATCCAATCCGGGACAGATTCGATGAGTTTATCGCCTTAAATCCGGAAGGGTGTCCGCCCTTTTCGCCGCCGACGCCGACGCCACCGCCGTCGCCGCCTCCTTTCAACCAGCAGAGGCGGCTCCGTTCCGACGGGGGTGATAACCAGCGGGAGCGACCCGGCTCCGACGCTCGACTGATGTCCAACACGAGCAAGTACGGACACTACTCTGGGGGCAAGGCGGGTAGTAGTGGCGGCTCGACGGCCGGACGGTACCCTTCGCGCCGGCGGCTCGATAACGGGGGCTGGAGCTGGCACGACTGCCACCAGCACTGGCATTACGACAACTATGCGCACTACGCACTGCGCAAGCTCTGCACCAACGAGGACGTCGCGTGGGAGGATAGGCCGGTGGTCGGCCACAAGAATGGCTGGTGTGTGAGCGACGTCGACACTTACGGTCCAACCGGCGGCGGCGGACGATGCAACCATCCATCCCCTTACCTTCCACTGGGTCTGCACGAATTCACCTGCATGAACATGGGTATCTCCAGCGGATGCTCAGATCTATACAAATCAGATTACGCCTGTCAGTGGATCGACATAACTGATATAACTGACGGGTACTACTGGCTCACGGTAAGTTGGTAGTGAGTAAGTACTACTACCACCACTATCCGGCCAGTACTGGCTCACGGCCCCTTTGGCCTTTCCAAACCTGCTTCTGTCCGACTTACTACTAACTACTTTCTACTAGGTCGCCACCAACTGGAACGAGGACGGGCGCAATAAGACCTCGCCTGAAAACGACTACACCAACAACGAGGCCAACGTGCCAATCGAGATCCACGGCAACTCAGTGACCGTCCTCACAGACGCCGAAGCCTGGCAGCAGTGCTCTGCCTGAGTACGCGCGCGCGCAGCTTATTCTCCTTCTGGTATGCGGAGAGGGGAGGATAGTGGGCGGGGCGGGCAATGCGCGCAGCTCCGCACGGGAAGGGGCGGGCCCGGGGCGGTGTGGGTGATGTGTGTGGTTAGGGAGATAGGGGCGGTTCACAGGTGAGGGCAGGGCGCAGGGGATGTCGGATGACAAGACCGGAGAGACGAGTGTGTAATCTGTACTTTATAATGCCGCGCGCCGCGGGGGCCGGGGGGCGCAGGCACATAACTACTTTAGTGTATAGTGAGTCCTGTGAGCTGTGTGAAAAAGAAACTACAATCGAAAAAAAAGGGAAAAAAAGAGACACAGCCAGTGTGTTCCTAAATCCTAAGTGCGCGAATCCCCTCGAGAGTCGAGTGCCATGCCTCCCCCACCCGACACTTAAATGCGGACACACACACCTCGTGGCAGGTGCTACGGTAGTTTATAGGTCGCATTTGCACAGCTTCAGCCGCGCGTACGCATCTGTCAGCACGTCGTCTGCCACTTCGCACATCACGGGCCAGACGTGGGTGAAGCGGCAGGCGCCGCCCACAGCCCAACGGAGGGTGAAGGCAGGCCGCCCCTCCTCGGCGGGGCGCGGTAGCAGCGCGCCTAGCAAGCACGGCTTAGCACGCCAGCTGCCGCCGACCACCGCGTTGGCGATGCTCGCGTTGAGGCGCTGCGTGGGGCGCAGAGGGTGGGTGTCCAAGGGAGAAAAGGGCAGGTGCAGCGGGTGCCGAGGGTGCATTGGCGCGCCTGCAGGTGTTTGTGTGTGTGTGTGTGTGTGTGTGTGTGTGTGTGTGTGTGTGTGTGTGTGTGTGTGAGTGTGTTGGCGCGCCTGCAGGTAGCGTTCGTTGAGGGCGTTGAGGTCGACGCCATGCTCCCTCTCGAGCTGCTCGCGGCTAAGCCCGTAGAGCTCCGCCCCCACCAGCTGCATGTGGACCAGCTGCACCGCCGCCTCGGCGCCGCCGCCCGCCGCCCTCGGCCGCTTGGCGTCAGGCTCACCCTGCGCTTCGGCCGCCAGCGCCGCACGGGGCTCGATGAGCTCAAACCGCCTGTCCGCGCGCAGTCGATCCTTGACACGCGCCAGCTCCTCGGCGAGCGGCCCCAACTCGGCTTGCGGCGGCGGCGTAACACACGGCGGGCACGGCAGGCACGGTGGCGCGTCGTGGCCGTCGCTGGCCGCCGCCTCCACCTCGGCTGGCGCGCAGAGGGAGGAGAGGGAGGAGAGGGTGCAGAGGGAGGAGAAGGCTCGCGTGAGGCGCGACGAGGAGGCCTTGTCTAGCTTGCGGCCGATGAAGACAAGCTGCACCTGCGGACGGCCCTGCCACTCGCCGTCGTGCGAGAGCGAGACACGCTGTCGGCCGGAGATGTGGAAGACCCACCTGGGGTTGGGGGTGAGGTCAGAGCGGGGTGGGTGGGGTGAACGTGAGGGTGAAGGGGTGGGGTGAAAGTGGTGGTGAAGATGAGTTGAGGGAGCGGTGACGGTGACGAGTGGGAGGTGGTGAGGGGGAGGGCGGAGGCGAGGGCGAGGGCGAGGGTGAGAGGCGACGGCGGCGGCGGCGGCGCGGCGATGGTGGAGGCGGCGGAGGAGGGGAGGTAGAGGAGGGGAGGTTGCGCGCGGAAGGGTGATGGCTACGCGTCCCCTACGCGTCCCCTACGCGACCCCTATGCGACGCACCGATGGGTGCGACACTCCTCGAACCACACGACGCCCTTGATCCGCTCCGCTCGCGCCAGTACGCTGCGGAACTCGGCACACACCTGAGGGCGGGGGTGGAGGTGAGGGAGGGGGTGGCGCTGAGTGTGGTGGTGATGGCGTGTGTGCTTTGGGGGCGGTGAAGGTGAGAGCGAAGGTGAGAGCAATGGTGGGGGAGGGGGCAATCGCACCCCTCCCTCCTCCTCCCCCTCAGCGGCCGGCCCCGCCCCGCCCGCAGCAAGCAGGTCCTGGAAGGACGCGAGTCGCAGCGGGTGCGCGCTGTGGAAGGTCACCGAGCGCACGCCGTCATGCGGCTGCTTGGAAGGCGCCACCGCCCACGACGGCGCATTGCCTGAACTGGTGATCGCCCCCTCCCCCTGCGGGGCCGCCTCCGCCTCCGCCTGCAGCCGCGCCTGGCGGCCCTCCACCTGCTGCTGCGGCGCGGCGGCCGCGGTGAGGTAGCCGCCCTGCTGCGCGAGGAGACGCGCCTCGTGGCCGGGTGCGCCGGCTGCGTCGCTGCGTACATACTCGACGTTGAGCAGCAACTGCAGAGGAGGGGGTGCCGAGGAGGGGTGCAGAGGAGGGGTGCAGAGGAGGGGTGCAGAGGAGGGGTGCAGGTGAGGGGGTGCATAACGCGTGCGAGAGGGCGCGGCAGGTGTGGCGGGTGTGTGGCGGGTGTGGCGGGCAGACCTGCAGTGGCATCTTGCCGTGCGAGCAGCAGTGCACGCGCGCCCACGGCGCCGCAGCCTGCACCAGCTCGCGCGTGCGTGCGGCCTGCGCCTCCGAGAGGAGGTCCACCTTGTTGAGCAGCACCACGTCTGCGCACGCGAGCTGCCGCATGATAGCTGATCCAGCGACCGCGGCAAGCCTCCGCCGCGCCGACTCGGCTCCCTCTGCACCCTCTGCACCCTCTGCACCCTCTGCACCCTCTGCACCCTCTGCACCCTCTCCACCCAGCTGGTTCGCGAGCACGTCGGCATCGACGACGATGACCACTCCGTCGAGCCTCGCCCGCGTCATCTTACCGTAGCGTCGCTCGAGCTTCTGCACGAGGCTGACCGGGTCCACCACGCCGCTCGTCTCGATGACGACGTAGTCGGTCTGGTCGCTCCCGTCGGTCTCCTGCAGCACCTGCCACATCTCCTCCTCGAACTCGTCACTCAGCGCGTGGCAGACGCACCCGTTGCTCAGGTGCACCGTCTTGCGCGCCTCGTCGCGAGCGATGAGCAGCTCCGCGTCGATGTTCTGCGCGGCGAGGTCGTTCACCAAGCACGTGACTCGCAGGTTGATCTTGTTGTGCAGGATGTGGTTGAGCAGCGTGGTCTTGCCCGAGCCGAGGCTGCCACTCACGAGCAGCACGGGGATGGGCATGCGCCGCGTGTCGAGGGCCAGCATCCGTGCCTCATGCACGGCGAAGAGGTTCAGCGTGCGCTCCTCGTCCATCGGCTGCAGCTGTGGCTGCGGCTGCAGCTGCAGCTGCGGCTGCGGCTGCGGCTGCGGTTGTGGCTGTGGCTGTGGCTGTGGCTGTGGCTCGCGCTCGCGCTCAGACTTGTTGGGATTTTCACATAGTCAATCGCTGCATACTTTTTGGCTGACGGCTGGAGGCGTTCCACTGCTTCCTCGAAGCAGTGCTCCTCCTTCGAACACTGACCCCCCCCCCCCCCCCCCCCCCCCCCCCCCCCCCCCCCCCCCCCCCCCCCCCGCCCCCACGCACCCACAGCGCGGGCGCGGCGGGATCATTTGCCCTCGGAGTGGATGCGCAGCCGCAGCCCGTTGACCTGGTACACCCTGAGCGCATCGACGTAGAGGAAGCCGTCGGCGACCACGGTGACGGTGCCCGCGGCCTTCTCGACGCTGACCACGTGGACCTCGACGTCGCACCGCTCGGCCTTGGGCGTGAGCTGACCGCGGTACTTCCACGCCGTCTTGCCCAGCTCGTGCGAGAAGGTGGCGTTGCGCTTGCCGCCGCCCAGCCCCGCGTGTACGCACCACAACTCGAGTGTCTGGTGCATTGCCTCCAGACCCAAGGAGCCGGGCATCACCGAGTCGCACCTGGCGAGCAGTGGGTAGGGTACAAAGCACCGCCACCACCGAGTCGCACCTGGTGAGCAGTGGGCACACTTGCTGCTAACGCTCTTCTACTTCCCTTGCTATGGCGCACGCTATGGCGCACCAGAAGTGGCAGCTGAAGAACCAGTCGCGCGCGTCGACCGTCTTGAAGCCGTGGCCGTAGCCGTGGCCGTGCTTGCCGCCCGTCTTGGAGAGGCCCACGCCGTCGAGGTACCGCGCCTGGCCGGAGCGGCGGCTCAGCCGGTGCGCGCCACGCAGGCTGCTGAAGATGCGCGCCTCGTCGGCGGGGAGCGCGAAGGTATCGAGCGGGTGGCTGGCCGTCACGTGCCAGCAGTCGAGCTTCCTCCCGCCGTCGAGCCCCGTCTGCTTCTCGAAGACGGCGGGTAGGAACCATCCGAAGGAGGAGTCCACCTCGTAGAAGGGCGCGCCGTCGACCGAGAGGATGGTTCGGAACTTCTGCACGCCCATCTGGTCAGGGCGGGGGTTGGGGTTACGCTTGGGGTTGGGGTTGGGGTTGGGGTCAGGGTTGGGGTTGGGGTTGGGGTAGGGGTTGGGGTTGGGGTTGGGGTTGGGGACAGGGTTGGGGACAGGGGTTGGGGACAGGGTTGGGGACAGGGTTGGGGTTGGGGACAGGGTTGGGGTTGGGGTTGGGGTCGGGTTTCGGGTTATACCGGCCCCATCATCGAGTAGCCCGTGCACGTCGAGACGTTCTCGATGGTCTTGCCGCGCAGCTCGACGGTGCGCAGCAGCGTGGCCGTCGCGTCGAGGTTGCGGAAGAGCAGGTTGAATCCTTCCTTGACGGCGAGCGTCAGCGGCGCCTTGCGCCATAGTGAGTAGAGCGCCACGGTAAGTAGAGAGCGCGGCAAAGGGCGTGGTGCGTCGGCCCACGAGGTGAGGTGCTTGGCACAGCACACATGGCTATCTGTGCCTGCTGCTCTTGCTCTACTACTACTACCACCACCAGCACACGCACCTTGTTCCACGAGGTGAGGATGCCGCAGGTCTGCAGTGCGATCTCCATCAGGATCGAGTAGGGCATCAGGTCGTCGCGCGGCGCGCCGGCGAAGAACCACGCGTCCGCAGGGCAGTCGAACTCCGCCACCATCGTCCCCGTGGCCGGGTTGCGGTCGACGCCGTACCACTTGCCCTGGCCGAGCGGTGCGGGCGAGGCCATCTCCTCCATGCCCACCACGCTGAGCACGCGCGTCGTCAGCGCGAGGTCGAAGGCGGGCGACCTGGCGAGTGTAGCCATGGCGGGTAGTGCAGGGTAGCCTGAGCAAGTGTGTGGCCACAGTAGGGTGTAGCGCGAGGGCGAGGGCGGCGGGTAGAGACCGGCTGGTAGTAAGGACCTGGTGGTACAGAGTAGCATAGGCCTGCTGCCAGTACGAAGCACGAAGCCCGCACGAGTCAAGGAGAGAGAGCACTCACCTGCTGGTGCTCGACTCGTCGAAGCCTTTGAAGTCGTCGCCGAGGCACTGCGAGACATTGTTGCACATGAACTCGCACATGTTGACCCACGACAGAGGCAGCACGCCCGGCGTGTGGTTGTTGTCGTTGGGGTTGCCCGGGAAGGGCACGAAGGCGATGGGCCGCGGCGGGTAGGAGGTCGCGCGGAAGCCGGGCGTGGGGTTGCCGTGCTTGCCGGCGAGCGGGTGCCACGACAGCGCGTGGCCGCCGACGGTCGGCTTGCCCCACTCCATGAACTGAGGGGGCGGCAGCGCCGAGCGGAAGCCGGCGTTCGGGCCACTCAGGTAGAGCCCACCCGCCGCGTACCCTGAGACGGTGGTGCCGGAGGAGGCAGCAGGCACCGCCGCCGCCGCCGCCGCCGCCGAGGCCGCGCCCGCCGCGCCCGCCCAGCCGGCCGCCTCCCACACGGCCGCGGCCGGCGTGGCGGGCGCGGCGGTGTGCGGGCGGCTTTGGGGCGGCGCGGCGTGCGCGGCCTCGAGTGCGGCCTCGGCGCGCGCGAGCTTGGCCCGGAGCATCTCGGCCTCGGCCGCGGCGTCGGCGGCCGCGGCCCGGCACTGCGCCGCCTCCGCCGCCGCCGCCGCCGCCTGGGCCTCCGCCGTGGCCTGCGCTGCCTGCGCCTGCTCGAGCTGTCGCACATCCCACAGCGAGGGCGTGGGCGGCACGCCGCCGTCCGCGAGCACCTGGCCCGAGAGGCGCTTGCCGTCGGACATGGCGGCCTCGCGCGCCTTGTGCGTGCGCGGCGAGACGAAGGTCGACGCCGAGAGGCTGAGCACGCTCCTGGTTAGGGTTGGGGTTGGGGTTAGGGGTTAGGGGTTAGGGGTTGGGGGTTGGGGTGGG
>Ga0209302_10001607_pt1 | contig 13216 bp, 9 predicted proteins | sample ArcOceMetagenome_2_FD_187445 | JGI IMG/M metagenome (GOLD analysis project Ga0209302, IMG submission 187445) | Marine eukaryotic phytoplankton communities from Arctic Ocean - Arctic Ocean ARC135M Metagenome (SPAdes) (version 2) | ecosystem: Environmental > Aquatic > Marine > Oceanic | place... | reverse complement strand
CCAGCGGCCTTGGCCTTTAACTTCAACTCATCCATTAATGGCATCGTCGCAAAACGATTTTCGGCACCGTCTATCTGGCGCGCATAATTTTCTTCATTAGGGTAAATATGCTCATCGAAAAATGCATTTAGCCTCTCGAGTAATTGCTGAGATTTTTCACTACTCTGGTACATGTTGATGCTCCGTCAAGGGGGTAGAAAGCTCCTGATCAATCGATTCAACGAACCGATATTGGTGGTTAAATACGTCCATTCACATGACTTAGACAATGGCTACTACAGGAAATTAGCCTACACTATATAACAAACATTACGGATTGTTTAATAGTATAAAAATTTATGCGTTTCTCAAACTTGCAGAACGTAGCGTACATAAACCACATGACTCTGGTGTTTTTGTAGTCACGACGCTCTATTCTGGCCGCATGTGAGGGAACAGCAAAACATCTCTGATAGAGGCTGAATCAGTTAAGAACATCACCAATCGGTCGATACCAATGCCCTCACCCGCAGTCGGCGGCATGCCATACTCCAATGCCCGAATATAGTCTCCATCAAAATGCATAGCCTCATCATCGCCAGCTTCTTTCTCAGCCACCTGCTGTTTAAAGCGCGCTTCCTGGTCTTCTGCATCGTTAAGCTCAGAGAATCCATTGGCGATTTCACGACCACCAACAAAGAACTCAAAGCGATCGGTCACAAAGGGATCGACATCATTGCGTCGCGCTAGCGGTGAAACCTCCGCCGGATACATGGTTATAAAGGTAGGCTGCTGTAAAAGATGCTCAACGGTCTTCTCAAATATCTCGATCTGTACCTTGCCCAGACCCCAGATAGCTTTTAATGGAATATTCAGACTCTGGGCAATCGCCCGCGCACTCGCTTCGTCACTGAGTTGCTCAGCACTGATATCAGCGTTGTACTGTAAAATTGAGTCGAAGACGGAGAGACGGGTAAATGGCACCGCAAAATCGTAATAAATTTCACTAATAACCTGCCCATCAGAATCCTTAATAGTGTTAGTTACCTTGGTTGAACCCAGAACCTCTGTCGTCATTTTTCGCAACATGTCTTCGGTTAGATTCATCAGATCATTAAAATCTGCGTAGGCCTGATAAAACTCCAGCATGGTAAATTCTGGATTATGACGCGTAGAAAGGCCTTCATTTCTAAAGTTGCGGTTAATCTCATAGACCCGCTCAAAACCGCCTACTACCAGACGTTTTAAATACAGCTCAGGAGCAATACGCAGATACATGTCGATATCCAAAGCATTGTGATGGGTCACAAATGGACGTGCCACCGCACCACCGGGGATCACTTGTAGCATGGGTGTTTCGACTTCTAAATAATCGGCAGCGTTAAGATAGTTTCGAATAAAGGCGACTACCGCTGAACGAATACGAAAGGTGTTGCGTACTTCTGGGTTAACAATCAGATCGACATAGCGCTGGCGGTAACGCGTTTCTTGGTCCGCCAAGCCGTGGAATTTATCCGGCAGTGGACGCAGCGCTTTGGTCAGCAGAACATAGCTGTCCATCTGCACATAAAGCTCGCCCTTACCTGACTTATGTAACTGCCCCGTAATCCCAACTATATCTCCCAGATCTAGTGACTTGGCAAAAGGACGTGCTGCTTTGGTCACATATAGTTGGATATTAGCCGAACTATCCTGCACCACAATAAAGGCACCGCGGTCACGAATCACCCGGCCTGCGATGCTAACAATGTTGCCCAACTGCTCGAGAGCCTCTTTGCTTTCCTCTCCAAACTGCGCCTGCAAGTCTGCGGCACTGTTCTGTGGCCGGAAATCATTGGGAAACGTCGGACCCTCCTGCTCACGCAGTTCAGCCAGCTTAGCTCGACGTTCAGCGATGAGCTTATTGTCTTCTACTTTGTTTTCATCTTGTTGATCTGTCATAGGTAGTTTTTATTCACAGTGATAAATTGAAAAATCCTTAAAGGCCCGCTTTGAGCGACGCCACGATAAACTGGTCTAACTTGCCATCCAATACTGCCGCGGTATTGTGGGTTTCAACGCCGGTACGTAAATCTTTGATCCGCGCATCGTCGAGCACATAGGAGCGAATCTGGCTACCCCAGCCAATATCAGACTTAGTATCTTCTGTTGCCTGAGCCGCATCCGCACGTTTTTGTATCTCCGCCTCATAGAGCTTAGCTCTCAGCATCTGCCAACATTTATCTCGATTCTGATGCTGTGATCGCTGACTCTGGCTCTGAACTACTATACCACTAGGCTCGTGAGTCAAACGCACCGCTGAATCGGTTTTGTTAATATGCTGACCACCAGCACCAGAGGCACGGTAGGTGTCTGTGCGCACATCTGAGGGGTTGATATCGATATCAATATTGTCATCAATTTCTGGCGAGACATAGACTGCAGAAAACGATGTATGGCGGCGACTGCCCGAGTCAAAAGGTGATTTTCGTACGAGGCGGTGGACGCCAATCTCGGTGCGCAGCCAACCAAAAGCATACTCACCACTCACCTGCACGGTGGCACTTTTAATCCCAGCCACATCACCGGCCGAACATTCCAACAATTCAGCCTTAAAGCCTTTGTCGTCGGCCCATCGCAGATACATACGAAGCATCATCTCAGCCCAGTCCTGAGCCTCGGTGCCACCCGAACCTGATTGAATTTCCAGGTAGGCATTATTGGGATCCATTTGACCGGAGAACATCCGCCGAAACTCCAGCTTTGCGAGCTGCGCCTCAAGAAGGGCAATATCGGCTTCCACGTCAGCGACCGTATCTGCGTCATTTTCTTCAACCGCCATTGCCAACAGCTCTCGTCCATCGGCAACGCCAGAATCCAAGTCTTCTATAGTTTTGACTACCTGCTCAAGAGATGCCCGCTCGCGACCCAACTCTTGGGCTCGATCAGGATCATTCCAAACGCCAGGCTCGCCTAGCTCTAGGGAAACTTCAGCCAGCCGGTCTTTGCGATTAACATAGTCAAAGATACCCCCTCAACACGTCAGTGCGTGATTGCAGATCGTCGAGGGCGTTATAAAGTGGATTTACTTCCATGGATACATTGCTAACTGTCTGGCTAATGAGCATGGCATTTTACCTCAGCTGACCGACCACACCAAGCGAAACCGCAAAGTCAGCAACGGCCATAAGAGATAGTTGATTTACCTCATCGCCAAGCGCACCATGAGCGTTCACCTTTAGCCCCAAGAAATTTGCCATGGTAAAAGTTCTGTTTGCTACCCTAGCGGCACTAAGCGCTTATTTGACGCTCTGGCCCGTTCCCATCGATCCAGTTGCTTGGAGCGCGCCGAAAAATTCAGGTTATGTGGGGGACTTTATGGAAAACACCCTACTCGATAAAATTGAGGTTATTAAACTGGAAGCTATGCACGGACCCGAGGGCTTGGCGCTTTTAAATGGTGAAGTCTATGCGGCCACCCGGGAAGGTTGGATTATCCGCTACAAGGAAAGTACCGGTGAAACAGTTAAATGGGTCAATACTCAAGGCAGCCCGCTGGGTCTGGCCTTCGACCGAGAGGACAACTTATTGGTCGCAGACGCCTATAGGGGGCTCCTGAGCATTAATTCCGCCGGCGATATCAGCGTCTTGAGTAATGAGATCGCTGGGGTCAGTATAGATTACGCGGACGATGTGGATGTTGCCGCGGATGGCAAAATCTATTTTAGCGACGCCTCGTCCAAATTTGGTGCCAGCAGCAATGGTGGTACCTACGCCGCAAGTCTGTTGGCTACCATGGAGCATGGGGGTCACGGCAGGCTGCTGATGTATAACCCAGAAGACCAAACAACCAGCGTTATTATGAGCGGCCTCAATTTCGCCAACGGTGTCGCCATGGCCGCCGATAACCGCTTCGTACTAGTTAATGAAACCGGTAGCTATCGCGTTCATAAATATTGGCTACAGGGAGATAAAGCCGGACAGTCCGAGGTATTGATAGATAACCTTCCAGGGTTTCCTGACAACATCGTCCGCGGTCGCGATGGTCGCTTTTGGGTTGGGCTTGTCTCGCCTCGCAGCGCCCTCCTCGATGCGTTGTCTGCCTCACCTTTGGCGCGCAAAATAGTGCAGCGCCTACCCCCGAGCTGGCGCCCGCAGGCAGCCCTCTATAGCCATGTTTTTGCTATGGATGCCGATGGTCAGGTGTTAACATCACTGCAAGACCCAAACGGCCAGCATCACACTAATACCGGTGCCCTAGAAACCGACCATTGGCTGTATATCAGCAGCCTGCATTCAGACAACCTCGCAAGAATTAGCAGAGAAAACGCCGGTATCCCATGACCTCTTTTATTGACCGATTACAGCACAGCTTTTTTGATACGTTTAGGGAGCAGGGCAATCTGCACTTCAGCCCTGTTCTGCCTGAACGCCTAGTCGACCCGATCATCGTTAGCCATAACCGGCTGCTGGCAGAAGAACTGGGCATAGCAACGACAGATTTAGACCAACCCGAAATGTTGGAGCTTATGAGCGGCAACTTTATGGCTGCTAATGTCAAACCCGTTGCACTGGTCTATTCTGGCCATCAATTTGGCGTCTGGGCTGGGCAGCTAGGCGATGGTCGCGCCATGACCTTGGGTGAACTGCCGGTGGGAACAGATGCGAGCCTTTGGGACATTCAGTTAAAAGGTGCTGGGCCAACTCCCTATTCCAGATTTTCTGATGGCCGCGCCGTACTGCGTTCGAGTATTCGTGAATATCTTTGCTCCGAAGCCATGCATGGACTAGGTATTGCGACCACCAGAGCACTCTGTCTGGTGGACAGTAAAACCCAGGTGTATCGTGAGGAAATAGAATCTGGCGCTACCGTTTGTCGTGTTGCGCAAAGTCACATTCGCTTTGGTTCATTTGAACATTTTCATTATCGCAAAGAGCCAGATGCCGTCCGAGCTCTAGCCGACTATGTCATTCAACGACACTTCCCTGAATGGGTAAAAGATACCGATCGGTACCTAAAATTCTTTCGAAATACTGTTTTTAAAACCGCTCGAATGATTGCTCAGTGGCAGTCAGTGGGGTTTAACCATGGCGTTATGAATACCGACAATATGTCGATCCTAGGCGACACTATTGATTATGGTCCCTTTGGCTTCCTAGACAGTTATAACCCGGACTTTATTTGCAACCATACCGACGCCAATGGTCGCTACGCTTTTAAGAATCAGCCCTCGGTGGGACTATGGAATCTCAATGCCCTAGCCACTGCACTGACCTCACTGATCAGCAATGAGGATTTGATAGCTGAACTGACGAAATATGAGCCCGAATTTCTACAGCAGTTTAGACAGATTATGACCACGAAATTAGGCCTACAGACCTATGCATCTGGTGATGAACAGCTAATCAACCAGCTGTTGGATTTGATGGATACCAATCAGGTGGATTACACAATTTTGTTTCGCTCTCTGTGTGAATTTTCAGACAGCAACCAGACATTGCGAGATCAATTTACCGATCGAGAGGGTTTTGATGACTGGGCAAAAAACTATAGTCGTCGCCTGCAGCAGCAAGACTGGACTGACCTGCAACGCCGCGAACAGATGCTGAGTATTAATCCAAAGTTTGTGTTGCGCAACTATATGGCCCAAGCCTGTATAGAAAAAGCACAGAAAGGCGATTATAGCGAAGTACATAGGCTATTAGAGGTCATGCAAAGTCCCTATAAAGACCACCCTAAAGCTGAGGAATATGCGAGCTTGCCTCCTGATTGGGCGGGCCAGATATCCATTAGCTGCTCTTCGTAAAACTCCGATTTGAGCGTACCATATAGACAGACCCCAACGTCGCGATGGGTGAATCATTCAGCGCGAAAAAATTCAAGATGGGCTGCTAGTGTCTCGCTTTATCGACAATTGAATAATTGGTGAAGGACAATTCCAGTTTGAAGGCTATAATGGGGTTGAAGAATTCGTTTTAAGCGATACTAACAGTGAGACTGATGAAAAACATTACTGCCCTGATAATGCTCTTTAGTAGCCAACTTGCTGCAGCCGATATTTTCTGGTTTGTCCGCTATGCTGACAGCAGCACCAACTGGCAGTATGTCGCCAACTTCAGCGGAGGTATACTTATTATCTGTTTGTCGCTGACCGCTTTATGGCTGTTTTTAAGCCAGAGCAGAGCGCGACGCTACAGTAAAGAGCTAGAAGAGATCAGAACCCAACTGGAGTTGCGCGTTAAAGAGCGCACGGCCACGCTTGAGGATGAGATCGTCGAACACCGTGATACCAGCTCACGCCTGTATCGCTCCGAGTCTTACATTACCAGTATTCTACGCTCTATGCCTTTGATGCTGATTGGTCTGAATAAAGACCACGAGATCACCCAGTGGAATCAGCGCGCCGAAGAAATTAGCGGGATGTCCTCAGGCGATGTTATTGGCATGGATCTTTGGGCTGCCTACCCGACAATAACGATTACACCACAGCAGATTAAACAGGCACAAGACGAGGGCACTGCCCTCACTATAAAATATATTCAACGTGGTCAGTATCATTTTGATATCACTATTTACCCACTGCAAGATCAGGTGGAAACGGGTGTGGTAATTCTCTTAGATGATGTCACCCAGCGCGTGAAGAATGAAACCATGCTCATTCAGCGAGACAAAATGTCGTCGGTCGGCGAAATGGCTTCGATTATGGCCCACGATGTTAATATTCCGCTGCGGGCTATCATTAAAGATGTTCAGACCGTCAGACAAGGCCTTACGACTGATCCTATCGATGATATTGGTCTCAATGAACTGCTTGAAGATGTGATGGTTCGAGGACAACAGGCAACCTCCGTGATTTCGAATCTAGTGAACTTTTCCTCTAGTGGTGGCGGCGAAAAAAGCACGACCAGTATGGCCGGAATTATTGATCACAGCGTTGAGTTGGCTAACGATGTTCTTTCCGTCATGGCTGGCCTGCGTTTTAGCCACATCAAGGTGAATGTCGATTATGCCGATGATATCCCTGAAATCCCCTGTTACGTGACTGAAATGCAGCAGGTCTTTCTGAGCCTGTTTCGTCACTCCTGCTATGCCTTGGGTAAGATTAGCGATCCGGATCATTCGCCTACTATTAATATCGAGGTGACCAAATTCTACGAAACATTATGGGTACGTGTTCAGCATAATGGACGCGGCATTAGCTTGGAAGACCAAAAGTTTATTTTTGAGCCATTTGCTGCCGAGGGCAAAGCCGATGGTCAGTACGACGCAGGTAAGCGCCTGTCGTTCTCATATTTTATTATCACTGAACAACATCAGGGCCAGATTTCAGTTACCTCTGACCCCGATATAGGTACTACTTTTCACATTCAATTGCCGCTCCAATAGCGCGGTAATTTTAGAGGTCCCTGAGGACCTCTAAAGGGGGTTGCACCACAGCCTTGCGGCTGTAGCCGACCCCAAGCGCACCGACTAGCACTCCGCCGGCTAGGGGGCCAGCAAGCCAAAGCCAAGGATGTAACGCAAAGGGCAAGTCGAACATAAAGCGTTGCAGTATCGCAACGGCAGCCTCAGCGCCGATCGAAGCCAGAAGACCAGCCATAAGCCCCAAGGTCGTAAACTCTACCCACTGGATACCTAGGATCAACCGCTGAGAGCTCCCTAGGGTACGCAAAATGGCACTCTCCTGTAAACGCTCTGACATGGACAGGCTAACCGCAGCGAACATAACCAATACGCCGCAGCTTAGTATCAGCAGCGTCATCACTTCCAAACCTCGCGTCACCTGCGACACGATCGTTCTAATACGATCAATGATCTTATCCAACTCAATCACCAACACCGTAGGAAATTTGCGCAATAATTCATTGACCAGTAATTTTTTCTGCGGCGGAATATACAGACTCGTCATGCTGGTGCGCGGATAGTCCTCCAACAGGCCTTCAGGAAACAGGAAGTAGAAGTTGGGTGTCATATTGTCCCAGTTTAGGCTGCGTGTACTGACTACCTCTGACTCAAAAGTAAGACCTCCGACGCTAAAAGTAATCCGATCACCCAGCTTTAAGCCCAATTCGGCAGCTAGTTCGTCTTCAAGCGAAACAGGTGCTATCTCCGTAGCCTGGTCATTGTCGTCCCACCATTTTCCCGCGGTAACCTTATTGCCCTCGGGCAACGCTGAGGTCCAACTTAGGTTAAGCTCACGGCGGAATGACTCATGGCTATCTTTTTGTGCTTCGGTTATCAACTCACCATTAATAGCGGCCATCCTTCCCCGCACCATGGCATACCATCCAGCAGTCTCTAGGCCCCGATCTTCCACGAGCGTTTTCACAGCCTCCAACTCGTAGGACGCAACATTAACCAAAAAGTGATTGGGTGCATCCTCGGCCAACTGCACCCGCCATTCATCAACTAGCGAGGTGCGTACCACTACCATAATCATCAACAGCGCTATGGCGCCAGAAAAGCCGACCATCTGAATAAGACTCTGTGACTTTCTACGCCAGAGATTGTTGAGCGCCAAACGCCAGATGCTACCTAGGCGCTGGCCGTAGTTTTTAGCCAAGCGCAGCATCATCAAACCAATTATGACGGTGGCTAATGCAGTGATCGCAAAGCCTGCCAAAATAGCCAGCGACAGCATCAGGCTGTTGCTGTACCAGAGCAGCAAGCCGGCCACAGCGACAATTCCAAAAATGCCCCGCACCGCTGCATTAACCGGTTTAACCTGAATATCCTGACGCAACACCGCCAGCGGAGACTGCGCGGGCAAATGCCAAAGCGCGGGCAATGTAAAACCACCCAGACAGAGCAAGCCCGTTGCCATCCCGGTAATCCAAGGCCTAATACCCGCGCTGGGCAATGCTATGGGTAACCATTCTCGGACGGTAGAAATCAATAGTTCGCTAAAGATATAACCCGCTGCAAGGCCCGCCAGTGAACCTCCTAGACCCAACCATAAACTCTGTTGCAGATACAAACTCCTGACACGTCTCGCAGAGACCCCCCAGCTTTTGAGTAGCGCGACCTGCTGCGTTTGACCCGCAGCAAAGTGATGACTGGCAAGAGCCAGTGCAATACCTGCCAACACAACACCAATACTGCCCGCCAATAATAGAAATCGTCGGCCCCTATCCATGGTACTGGCAATACTGGCCTGCGCTTCGTCTGGGGTGATTAGTCGGTCGTGTACGCTGAGCTGAGATTCTAACCAATTAGCGTAGCTAGCAAAGGCGTCTGCATCGGTACCTGCCGCCATTAAATATTTATAGGTTACGCGGCTTCCTGGTTGCACTACCCCAGCAGCTGCAACGTCATCCCAGTTCATCAGGACACGGGCACCAAAAAAACTATAGGAACCCCCATCGGGCTCTTCAACAATTATCTGGGTGACCTTAAGTACCGTCTCACCAAGCTCTATATTGTCTCCAAGCTCAATATTTAGGAGGGGCAATAGTCTTGCATCGACCCAGGTTTCTCCCGACGCTGGGCCGTAGTCAACGAGTTCAATCAGGGCTTCATCTAACGTGAAAGGCGTGGTTGAACGCTTAATCACGCCACGCAAAGGATAGTTGCTCTGCACAGCCTTAACAGAGGCCAAATGCATATCCGACTCGTGATACACCATGGACGCAAAACTCACCATGTGGGAGGTTTCAATGTCCTGCTGCTGTGCCTTAGTTACCCATTCCTGCGGCGTCAGCTTATTACTGCGCACCACCAAATCTGCGGCTAAAAAGGCGCTGGATTCAGCGGTTAACGCCCGCTCAATGCGTTCTGCCAGTAATGACACGGAGGTAACCACTGACACCGCTAGCACTAACGACCATACAATTAGACTCAGCTGCCCACCGCGCCAAGTACGCAGTAACATTTTTAATGCTTGCATCAGATTTCACTACCTTGCGGTTTTGATTTAGCCTTCGCTATGGCTTTGGGCTTTGCCACCACTTTTTGCTTCACCTTGGCTTTAGCTGTTGGCGTAGCTCTGGCAATTGGTGTTCGGGCTGACTTAGGCGTGGCGGTCGGCTTTGATTCCGCTCGCCGCTGAACTGCTGGCTTAGCTTTGACCTGAACGGCTGGTTTGGCTTTGACCTGAACGACTGGTTTGGCTTTGGCCGCCGGTTTAGCTTTGACCTGAGCGGCTGGTTTAGCTTTGGCTTTGGCCGCTGGTTTAGCTTTGACCTGAGCGGCCCGTTTAGCTTTAGCTTTGGCCGCTGGTTTAGCTTTGACCTGAGCGGCTGATTCGGCTTTGACCTTAGCGGCCGGTTTAGCTTTGGCTTTGGCCGTTGGTTGCGCTTTGACCTTAACTGCTGACTGAGCTTTGGCTTGTCCAACCTGTTGACCGGCTGCCAAGACTAAACGTTGGCCGCAGCGCGCGGCCAAATTGAGTTCATGGGTAACGAGCACTAATGTGGTGCCCTCTTCTCTGTTAAGTTCAAACAGCAAATCGTTGATCTTCTCTCCGGTACCCGTATCCAAATTACCGGTTGGCTCATCGGCGAAAAGAATCGTTGGCCGACAGGCAAAGGCGCGAGCCACAGCGACACGCTGCTGCTCGCCCCCCGATAACTGCCGAGGGTAATGAGTCGTTCGATGATTAAGCCCGACACGCTGTAAAAAATAGGCCGCCGTGGTCAGCGCTTCTCGATCGCCCTGCAACTCTAAAGGCAGTGCGACGTTTTCCAGAGCTGTTAAGCCCGGTAGTAGATGAAATGACTGAAAAACAAACCCCACATGCTTGGCACGAACAGCCGCACGGCCCTCTTCGTCCATGGCCGTAATATCTTGGCCATTAAGGCGAACCAGGCCAGAACTCGGTAGATCAAGACCCGCCAAGATCCCCAATAAAGTCGACTTCCCAGACCCCGATGGGCCAACAATCGCCAAACTTTCACCGCTGGCCAAAGATAAATTGATCTTATCTAAAATATTAAGCGTGCCTTCCGCTGTAGTGACCTGTTTACTAATATTACCGACTTCTATCATTTCAAATGTCCATTGCTAGAAAAATTGCATACACTAAGCGCCAGGGTTTACCGACTTCTTATTAGAGATTATTTATGCGGTTTTTTTTAACCACAGTGTTTTTCAGGGGCGTATGTTGCCTTTTTATTTTACTCGGCGCCAACACTTACGGATCAACTCTGCTAGTTTTAGGTGATAGTCTCAGTGCTGGCTATGGCATCACACAAAAACATGGCTGGGTGGCACTGCTGGCTGATGATTGGGATGACGGCCATCAGGTTATTAATGGCAGTATCAGCGGTGACACCACGGGTGGCGGTTTAAACCGATTACCTCTGTTGCTGGAGACATTCCGTCCTGACTATGTGCTGCTTGAATTAGGCGGTAACGATGGGCTGCGTGGTCAGCCAATTAACTTAATGAAACGTAATTTATTGGCAATGATTGAGCTGTGTCGCCAAGCGGGTGCCGAACCCGTTTTGTTTGGCATGCGGCTGCCCCCTAACTATGGTCGCCGGTACTCCGATGCATTTGCGGCGGTATATCCACTGTTAGCTCAACAGAAAGAGGTTTTGTTAATCCCCTTCCAGCTTGAGCAGCTGGCCATCACCGAGGGTATGATCCAGGAAGATGGTCTACACCCGACCGCATTGGCGCAGCCGATCATTAAGGACGTCATTAAGGCGGCACTCGAGCCTTTTATGATTAATCAGGCTTTGATCCAGAAGCCTTAGCGCCTACAACTAATGCCTAATTATGCGATATCAAGACGCTTAATTAACGCCATGGGGATGCTTGATCGGATCGCCATCAGATTGTTTAAGCAGCACCTTAAGCTGGGATACCAGGCCACCGGCCAAAATCAGACCACAGCCGACTAACTCCGGGTCGGTAAGATATTCATCGAGTAGCCACCAGCCACAGAGTGCGGCAAATACTGATTCAAAACTCAGGATAATCGAGGCGTGGGAAGCTGGCGCCGTGCGCTGTCCTATGACCTGCAGGCAGAACGCTACGCCCGATGACATGATACCCACATAGAGCAGCGCCACAGCCGCATCCAAAATCCCCTGCCAATCCCAGCTTTCAAAAATAGGCACCAGAACAAAACTGATGATTGTCGCAACCACAAATTGAACAAAGATCAAACGAAACGGCGACGTTTGATTAGCCAGCCTGCCAGTAAAAATCATATGTACAGCAAACAGCATTGAACCCAGCAGAATCAATACGTCTCCGGTGAATACTTCATCGCTCTCCACCTGCCCCAAAAAAAACAATCCGACCATTGCCATGGCCACACCGAGCCAGGTAGGCCATTCGGTTTTATTGCGAAAAAACAAACCTATAATCGGGACGAAAATAATATAAACGCCGGTTAAGAAACCCGCACGACCCGCAGTGGTATAAACCATGCCCCACTGCTGTAGCAGCATGCCAGCGGTCAATACCAGACCCAATAGAGCGGCTTTTTTATTGATCGCGTTGATCGCAAAAATTTCTTTTGGCTTCTCCATCACATACCACAGCGGCAGAATAGCCAGAGCGCCGATCAAAAACCGACCGAAGGTAAATGTTACAGGACCAATATGCTCCATACCGGTACGCTGATATACGAAAGCTAGGCCCCAAATAAAAGCCGTTAGTAGCAAAACAAAATCGGCACGAAGATCGCTTTTAAAGCTCATAGTTATTTAGTCTATTATTGTTTCTATTGATGACACGTAATCTGTATATGCTGCACTAGTAGCTGCAAACTTTCCTGACCACGGAACTCATTAATATCCAAGCGGTAGACGCAGCGCACAAGACCTGCGTCCTGATTTGGCCAAGCGGCAGTATCAATATTAAACCAGATCGCGTCTATAGCCAGTTGGGGTTGGTTGTGCGGCGCCAATACTAATTTAAGATGCTTTTCACCCACAATGCGTTGCTGCATGATGACAAATTCACCCTCAAAGCAAGGCTCGGGAAAGAGCTGCCCCCAGGGACCGGCATCGCGCAGTAGTTCGGCGGTTTGTATATTTAATTGATGATTTTCAAGGCTGCCATCGGTCACTAATTTAGCCTGTAAATCATCCTCGCCCAACGATTTGGCCACCTGATCTTGAAAGGCTTGCTCAAACGCGGCCAGATTACCCTCAACTAAACTGAGTCCAGCCGCCATGGCATGGCCGCCGAATTTGGTTATTAATCCAGGGTTCTGTGTTGCCACTGCGTCGAGCGCGTCACGAATATGTAGACCTGAAATTGAACGCGAGGAGCCTTTAAGTTCGCCGCTATCGCCGCGGG
>Ga0209302_10001606_pt1 | contig 13218 bp, 10 predicted proteins | sample ArcOceMetagenome_2_FD_187445 | JGI IMG/M metagenome (GOLD analysis project Ga0209302, IMG submission 187445) | Marine eukaryotic phytoplankton communities from Arctic Ocean - Arctic Ocean ARC135M Metagenome (SPAdes) (version 2) | ecosystem: Environmental > Aquatic > Marine > Oceanic | place... | reverse complement strand
CCGCCCCAGCCTCCCCACCCCACCGCCCCAGCCTCTCCACCCCACCGCCCCAGCCTCTTCACCCCACCGCTCCAGCCTCTTCACCGCATGCGCCATGGATGTGCCATCGCATACCACGCATGCGCATGCGCATGCGCATGTGCATGTGCATGTGCATGTGCAGGAGCGCGATGGACATCACGCCGCTCAGCCTCTACAAGAACGAGAAGGAGAGCCTGCTCGCGCCGGGCACCAAGCTCAAGGTCATCAGCCGCAAGCGCGTTGGCAGCATCGCCGAGATCGTCGTCGAGGAGGTCGGCTCGGCGCTCGACGACTGAACGAGCGGGGGCGCCAGTGCAGCCTCGAGGCTCGGGCGCGGTGGCGTCGAGCCGCGCGCGAGCCAGGGCCGAGACCGACGACTGCATGTTATATGAGCGGCGGGGAGGCATGCGGCATGCGCGGCGGAGCGTACGAGTCTCGGAACTCGTATTGACTCTCTGTCTCTTTCCTGTGACGCTGTCGCGTGCCGTGCTGCACACAGCTCTTCATTGCGGGTGCGGCGGTGGCCTTGCGGCTTGCGCGGGGCAAAACCGAACCGCGGGCGGGGCGGGCCGGGGCGGGATATATTTGATATTATATTTTTTGAGAAACTGCGAGATAGATACCGGTACTGTGGCGCGGATATGTAATCGTTTTTGCATCTGCCGGTGTTCCATACTTTATTTATAGTTTCGATTGTGGAGAAAACGGGCCGGGGGGCGGTTGCCCGTTGCCCCTTCCGCCTCTTTATCGGTTCCGCGCAGTCCTCCCTGCTTGGCCTTGGGCCTTAATTGGCCGCCCGCCCGGCCGCGGGGTCCGTACGCCGCCGCGCGCCGCCGCCGCGCCGCGCCGCCCGCGCTGGGTCCGGGCGTGCGCGGTGGCGTGCGCGGTAGCGGGTGTAGCGCCGCGGGTACACAGTCACAGAACACACCGCTCACCGCACGCTCTCCCGTGTCCCGACTCTCCCGGCCGCGGTCTCTCCCGCGCGCGCACGTCTCACGTGCGCGAGAGAGTCTCAGTGTATATATACCCCCGGTAGAGCTTGCCTCCCTACCACACGATGTTGCAACTGCATGGATTTGCACTTTTGATAGAACACGCACGAGTTTACACCGCAGCGCTGGTTCACTGCTTCATCAGCGCCCCAGCCGGCATGCTCCCCACCGAGACTCTCACGATGCGGACCGGATCAACCGGCCGGTCGTTAGCGTCGGTGCGCGCGACTCCCAGCCGCTTCACCACGTTCATGCCCGCTGAGATGCGCCCGAAGACCGTGTGCTTCCCGTCGAGGAAAGGCGTCGGCGCCAGCGTGATGAAGAACTGTGAGCCGTTTGTGTTGGGGCCGGCGTTGGCCATCGAGAGGATGCCCGCTCCCGTGTGCTTGAGCTCGCGCTTGATCTCGTCCTGAAACTTGCCGCCGTAGATGCTGCGGCCGCGATCGACGGGCGACAGCTGTGGTCGGGCTGTTAGGGTTCGGGGCCTGTGTTGTTTGGGTGGCGCACGCACCTCTCGCCGCCCTTGCCTGTACCCGTCGGGTCGCCTCCCTGAATCATAAAGTCCTTGATAATGCGGTGGAAGATTGTGCCATCGTAGTAGCCGCGCCGCGCGCTGCGAGCACACACTCGTTCGGTGAATACAGTGGTGGTGGCCAGGCAGACGGTAGGCCGCTGGGCAGATGGAGTTGGGCGCAGGGCGCGCGCGCACAGCTCAGAGAAATTCTTGCAGGTGCGTGGCGCGTAGTTCGGATAGAGCTCCACGGAGAAGTCGCCCACGTTGGTGCTGAAGTGCACCTGCTCGCCAGCCATGGGCGGCGAACGCGTCGTCGTCGTTCGCCCCCGACACGCGAGGGAGGGCAGGGGCGGCGACGCTGGCTTATCGCGAGGGAGCAGAGCTTACTGCAGTAAGCCACGAGGTGAGCTGCCCACGTTGCGAACATTGCGCATGGATCCCACAACGCAGCACACAGTCCGCCGCGCGAGCTGCCAGAGCAGCGATGGCTTGGCGTCGCCGTGTCTCACCTCGAGCATCGGTAGGTGGGCGTTGTCGACCACGTCTCGGGCTGGTCGACCGTCGCAGAGCTATTCGTGCGCCAGTGCAGCCCTTTCGGGGGGCTGCGGGGCTCACGGGGGCTGTCTCTGCTGCCAGCCGCCGCGCCGCCGCGCGTCACTGCACCCGCGCCCGCGCGCGCGCCCGCGCCCGCGCCCGCACCCGCGCCCGCGCCCGCGCCCGTGCCCGCTTGAGCTTCGGCCAGCGCGCGGAGGTCGACGCACGAGGTGCCCGAGGCGAGCGCCTTGTGATGCAGGTTGAGGAACTGGCCCGTAGGGTGGCGCACGATCGCTCCGCCGCCGCGGAAGTGATGCACATGGCGGGAGGCGGCGGCCGAGTTGAGCACAGCGGCCATGCCGCGGAGGCAGCGGCGCTGCAGCGCGTCGAAGTCGCGCAGCAGCGGCGCGTCCGCCGAGGCGAAGCGCGTGCCCGCCTGCTCGAGGTGGCGTGCGAGTGCGGGTGCAGGTGCGGGTGCGGGTGCGGATGCGGGTGCGGGTGCGGGTGCGGGTTAGGTGCGGGTCAGGCGTCAGCCGTCAGGGTATAATCAGGGTACTGGTTAGGGTAGCGTACGGGTTAGGGTACGGGTTAGGGTACGGGTGAGGGCACGGGTTAGGGATGGGTACGGGTTAGGGGTTCGTGCCCACCTGCTCGAGGTACGCCTTGACGCGCACGAACGAAGGAGAGCAGGCACGCCAGCTCGTGCGGGGCTGCCGCGTCCTCCTCGGTCCGCGGGCGACTGGGTGTCTGAGTACGTTCGTCAGTAAGTTGGTAGTAAGCGCGTTCCGTAGGAAGGTGCGTAGGTGGTAAGCAAGTAGATTATCCGAGCCATTTTTCCTCTGGCACCGCGGGTCAGCTCACTACCGGCCACACGCTTCGATGGCAACATGGCATGCCGAGCGATGCTCTCGCCTCCGGTGAAGCCAGAACCAAGCTACCAACCGCCCCCCATTTCAATCCGGACGATAACTCGCCACGTGGGCATTAAGGGGACTGGCAAGGAGCATCGTCCCGCCGTGTGTATACTACTGTGCGTGCAGGTGTGGCGATTGGTACCGTACTAGTATGGTAGACCTCTATTTAAACTATCAGACTTTGGCCGTCTTTCATTCCATCCGTGGGTCGACGGCGCCAACAGCCAGCTGCATGCACCACGCGTCGTCGGCGGCGGCAGCGGCGGAGACAACGGAGGCGGCGGCGATCACGGCAGCGGGGGCAGGCGGGCGCGCACCGGGCGGGCGAGGTCAAGGTCTACAACACCATCATTTCTGACGCAGCCCAGCTGCTTCGTGGTGCGACCCCCTTCGGCGCGACGCATATTAGGTAGCGCGCGCTCGCTGGGTGCGGGGCGCAAGTTGGCGCACCGGAGCCGAGCTGTGTGTCGACCAGCTTGTAAGTTGTAACGCCCGCCGCACAGACACTCTGCTCGAGCAGCAACCGGGCGGCGGGAGACTCCCAGCCGCCCGCCCACCGCCTGGGGACTACCCAGGACTCCGCCGGCGATGGCCGATGCGCCGGCGGAGGGCCGAGTGGCCCGGCGGGTGATTCACGCGCTCATTGACCGGTTGATCCAGTTTCTGCGCAGCCGCCCGTCCTTCACGCCGCTGAGGACCCGCTGTTCACGGCGACCTGTAGGACAAACGGGGTAGCCATGCATCGCCGACGCACCGCGGGTCCGTAGGTATGAACCCATGGCGTGCACCCAGCACCACCGAACGCCCCGCCAGCTCTCTCAACACGGCCCCAGAGGGCCGGAGACCTGTTCTGGGAAGAGCGAGCGAGGCCGTGAGACAGAGCCTCCAAGAACGAGCTTCTTGATCGCATTGTCGAGCGGGTCCCGGAACCACCGGGTTGGACACGATTTCACTCGGACTGGAGCGGCCGGAGGCTTGTTCGGAATCAGCGTTGCCGAGCTTGGCGCGTCGGCTGGAAGGCTTGGATTTCGGACCTGCCGGGCAAAAGACGGGCGAAAGACCATTAAAAAATGAAGCATGGAAGGAGTGGGGCCACACCGTCCTCGATCGAACTACGCATGGATAGTGGTGAATACTATGGGTAGGGTATACTATGGGGTGGGAGACCAGGGCGCGGCAGCGCACCGTCCACCGATATTATCGATCTCCATCGCGTTGCTCGGCGTTTGGCATCACGCCGAGCCCCTGAGCATATGGAGGCTGGTCGACCTGCAGCCGCAAAGCGCGTGGCGGGTGGGACCAGCCCCGCTACTGCACTGAGTCCCAGAGCTGGAGCTGCTGCTTGCGCTGGAAAGAACGGCAGCTTGCGAGGCGCAAAGGTGAGGCCAAGATGAGGATCGCCATCGCTGTCTGTCTTTCGTGCTGGGAGCTGAGGTTTGGAGGAATAATGGTTTAGGAAAACCGATTCTACACCTGCCAGGAGGATTTGGCTACGGGTCCCGTAATTAGACCTCTCCATTAAAGTTGTGGTGCGAGCTTGTGGGCGCGCTGCCGCAATGCCGGTACGCTGCCTGCACGCCCTTGACGCGGCGCGCGCTTCGCCGCACCTCTCACTAACCCTAACCCACACGCCCGCAGGAGGATCTCAGCGAGGATCCGCTGCCGACGCCTGCGGACATTGAGATTGAGCTCAACGACATCTACCGTCACGATGAGGAGCAGGCCTTCATCACGCTGATGTCGCAGGAGGTGAAGAGCCTCAACTTCGCGGCGGAGGCCAACTACACGGTCCGGCTGTGCAAGGACATCATCGCCTACCACTACCCCGACAAGATGCCGCTGGGCTCCTTCGAGCTCGTTGCGTCGAACAAGGTGCGATCAGACGAGGAGACGCTCGCGGAGGTGTTCAACGGCTCGTCGTACGCGTGCGAGAAGGAGGTGGCGGAGGACCCGTGTTTCGACTGGGTGCCGCGCAAGGAGCAGATCTTCGACGAGCACAAGCTCATGCAGCTGTCCATTTGGAAGAAGGAGTGGGACGTGGACGCCAAGTGCTTCGAGCCGGTCGACCTCGGGTGCGCCTACGCCCCCTCCCCCCGCGGCGCCGCCCCGCCGCGGCGTGTGATGTCGGCACCGCGCGGCGCCAGCGCGAGACGGCGAGACGAGCCCCGCCCAGAGCGCCGCCCAAGGGCCCCGCCCGAGCCCCGCCCGCGCGTGCGGCCCACAGGTACATGGCGTACGGGTACGAGCAGACGCGCAAGTGGAGAAAGATGGGCTACCTGAACGAGAAGGGCCTGCTGAAGGAGGAGGGGCAGCTCATCTCCGAGGGGCTCATCACGGACGAGGAGATCATCACCGACTACGGCAAGAAGCTCGAGACCATCCAGATCCTGCGGGAGGAGCACTGCGTGCGGCACAAGCACGCCAAGGAGGCGGCCAACGAGATCAAGATCAAGAACGACGTCAGCGAGGCCGTCGAGTGGCTCCGCTTCCACAAGGAGAAGGACTGGAACATCGCCGAGAAGGGCAAGGCCAAGCGCGACGCGGGCGAGAAGCACGAGGTGCAGGACGAGAGCGACGTCGAGGACGGCGTCGAGATCTACGAGTGCGAGCCGATGCGGCTTGGTGGGTGGTGACGCTGAGCTGTGTGCCGCCCGTCGTCAGTGTGCTCCGCTCTATATATGTGTTCTTGACAGACAGACAGAATAGTGGTTTTTTTGATGAATGTTTGTGTGGTGGGGGAAGAAAAGATAAGAGATAAGATTCTTATCTTATCTTATCTTTATCGCGGCGCAGGGTCCCTCTTAATCTCCCCCCTCCTGTGAGCGCTCTCCGCTGGCCCCAAAAACGGTGACGCCCAATGTTTCCGCCTTCCTCCACAGGAAATGATCTTGAGACCACACCTGCTGCTCCTCGCGTGGGCGGAGCGGTGTGCGGGGGAGCACTGCGCAGTGAGCACCGTGGTGGTGCACTGCGAGTCCAACTGCGCGGGCGTCAATGCCACCAGTTGGGCCAGCACCAACCCACCGGCGATGCTGCTGCTGAGCCCGAAGGCGGCAAATGAGAGGAGTGCGGTGCTCGCCGAGCTCGAGGCCGCGTCGTCGCCTTCCAATGAGATGACGCCCCCGGGTACCATGTATCTGCAGACCGAGGAGCAGCAGGTTGAGCCGACAGCAGTAGAGTTGACGCACGGCACCCCGGCATTCGCTGGGGCGGTGACCGCCGAGCAGTTCACCGAGGCCGCCGTCTACGCGCCGGCCTACGAGGCGATCTCCCCCGACGATCTCATCGGCCTCATCGGCCCCGCTGACAAGGTCGAGTGGGTGTCGGTGAAGTCCGCGGCCTTTGCGTGCGTCGACGGTCGGTCGGCCAATGGCGAGCTGCACGCGCACGGCGGCGACTTCGGCGAGTTCCTCCTCGCGCTCACCGTGTACGAGCAGATGCTGCAGAAGCAGCTTAGTCAGTCCGAGACCACCTACCTCTTCGGCAAGTGGCTGGGCGAGGGCGCCAGCTTCGCCATGTGCACCGACGCAGCGGCGGTTACGCAGCTCGCGAGCGCCGTGAGCTATAAATACCCGCTCGACCTGGCGCGGCCACCCGAGGAGCACGCGGCGTCGCTGATGCTGCGGGTGATCGCGCCCGAGTTCCAGGGCGACGGGCACACTAAGTGGCTGCTTCAGCACCCAGAGACGTACGCGGTGCGGCGCGTGCTGGCGGAGCAGCTCATCCGCAGCTTTTTCGGCGTGCTGTGGAACGATTTCCACCCGCTGCGGTCCAAGGTCAAGCTGCACGTCATGGCGGGGCCGCACGCCGAGCGCGCGCTCGTCAAGGTGCACGGCAGCCACTGGTGCTGGGCGGAGCAGGGCCTCGCGCCCGCCATCCCCTCCAAGAGCAAGATGGGCTCCGTCTTCCTCTACAACGTCGAGGCCGTCACCCTGCGCCGCTCCGACCTGGTGGGCTTCTTCAGCTCGCAGGTCACGCCCGTCGTCGAGCCGGCCGAGATGACGATGCGCATGCGCGCGCTCGGCGACGGGCAGGCGCATCTGACGGAGAAGGCCCAGGCCGGCACGTTGCGCGGCTATACGGTGCTGTTCAAGTGACCTGACGGCATGCCATGGTGCGTAGCCGCGGGCGGCTGCGCGTTGCGCACGGTGATCGCGAGTCCCGCGTGTGTTGTGAATAGTAAAGAAAGTCAACCTGTTCGCGGAGTTCAGCTCCTGGGGGGGTTTTGTGTGTTTTGGGGGGTAGAAGTACATAGCAAATTAGGCCTAATTAGGCCAAATTAGGCCAAATTAGGTCAAATTAGGTCAAATTAGGGGTATCGATTGGCCTAATTTGGCCTAATTTGGCCTAATTTGACCTAATTTGGCCTAATTTGACCTAATTTGACATTGGCCTAATTTGATGCGGCCTACTCCGACCTGTAGGCAGACCTTATCAAATAAGCCCAAATTTGACCAAAATAGGCCTAAATTGACCAAATTTGACCTAATTTGGCCTAATTTGGCCTAATTTGGCCTAATTTGCTATATACTTCTACTGCCAAAAACACACAAAACCCCCCTCCCAGAGCGAGCGCGGCCGAACGAAATGACGCTTCTCACTGGTAGGAAGCACGCTTCCTCGGCCACTCGCCGCACCACCGCCTCGCAGCAGCCGCCTGCACTTGGGTGCACGCCTAGTTTCCGAGACCTCCAGCGAACCTGCATCTACCTGGAGGACCAGGTCGAAGCCGCCGCCTGCAGCGCCCATGCTCAGCAGGTGACGCTGGAGGAGCGGACTCGCCAGGTTGAGCGCGCCGCTGTAGAGATGGACGCGATGCGCCTAGAAGCTGAGATGGAGAGGGAGGCTGCCGCAGCTTGGCGGGCGGAGCGGCAGAGTCTCCTCAGGCTGCATGCCGTGCGTGCGGAGGAGGTTGCGACTGCACGGCGAGGGCACGAGGCGGTCGAGAGCCAGCTACTGGCGGTGGAGAGCGTGCAGCTGGAGCAGCACATGCTCCTGCTCGCGCAGGAGCGCCAATTAAAGGACGAGCGGGCGGCCAGGGCGGCGGATGCGGTGGGCATGCGGGGCCTGCAGCGCGAGGTGCGCAGCCTAGAGGCGCAGCTGGAGCGGGCTGCTTCGGAGCAAGCGCTGCAAAGGCAGCACATCGCTGCGCTGCAGCAGACGTACATGTACGCGCTCGGAGGAGTTGCCGTGCCCCGCGTGCCTCAGCGTGCGGCCAACGCGGAGGCGCCGTGCCGTGCCCGCGCAGAGGTCCGCACAGCGTCGCCCATCGTGCACGCAGGAGGGGCGTCGCTGGCGCCGGCTATCGAGGTCCCTGAGACAGCGCCACGGCGGGTGGGGGGCGAGTATCAGCTGCCGACCGAGGTTCTAGGAAGGGAGGTTCTAGGAAGGGAAGACCTCTTGATGATGTGGTCAAATCCCGAGGGGTGGTGACACCGTGTTGGCCCGTAACGTTTTCAGTGGACTCGTTTGTTGCGATGCTGGCGACAATCACCGCGATTCCGTCTCTCAAAATTCACCAATTTTCGCTATTTACCGCCTCATCTCAGTTGCAGGCTGCCAGGCGCTGGCACGGCGGCGGCTCGCCTTCGTTCGGTGTCGCGGGCGGTGCCAGAGGGAGGGGCGGCGCGAACGAGGGCTGCACGCCCGCGGTTGGGGCCATCCGAATCCGTGTCGCCATCGGCACTGAGCGAAGCCGAGCGGCGATGAGCTCTCCCGCCCCTCTTCCCATTGAGATCAACCAGTCGGCGCAGCGGGGCGAGCTGCAGAAGGTGGTCAAGTGGCTGCGCAAGGCAGGGCCGGTCGACGCGCTCTGCTCTGATCTGATTCGTGGTGGCCAACCCTCGACCTTCGGCCTGCTACACATCGCCGCAACCCACGGCCAGCTGGAGATAATGAGGATGCTGCTCAAGCGAGGCGCAACCGTCGACTTGCAAGGCAGCCTCGGCCTCACCGCGCTCATGGATGCTGCGTACTACGGCCACCTCCCCATCGTGCTCGTCCTCCTGCAGCAATCGGCCAACCCCGACCTGCAGTCCAACAACGGCTACACCGCCCTGATGAAGGCCGCTAACGAAGGGCACGAGGCGTGCGTGCAGGCCCTGCTGCGAGCCAAGGCCAGCACTGAGCTGCTCGACAAAGCCGGTGATACCGCCCTGCAGTGGGCCGAGGACCAGGGCCACACGGCCATCGCGAAGCTCATCCGGCAGCACGCAGCGCCGCCGCAGCCTGCCGCCGCGGTGGCACCGCAAGCGACGCAGGCAGAGCAGGCGGCGCAGGCGGCGCGGGCGGATGCGGCGATGGAGGAGCTGCTAGCCGAGGAGGAGGCGGAGCAGGCCAAGGCGCAGGCGCCCTCGAAGAAGTCCAAGAAGAAGAAGAAGGCAGGCCGCGCCACCGCCACTGCCGACGAGCCGAGCGAGGCGCCGCCAGCAGCCGCGCTCGCCCCGTCGCCCGCCGTCGCACCTAAGGCCGTAGCGTCGGCTGCAGAGCGGGCGGTGGCGGCACCACGGGCGGCCATTGCAGGCGGCGGGCTGTCTGCGCTCGAGGCGGCGCTCGCGGCGGCGCCACGCGAGGTGCGGGTGGGCGGCGTGGGCGCGGAGGCGCGGGCCCGCTGCGACAGGCTGCTGGAGGCGCAGCAGGAGGCCGAGCGTCAGGCGAAGCAGGCGGCGGCGGCAGAGGCGGCGAGGCTGGCGGCGGCGGAGCTGGTGCAAGATAAGGTGGCGGTGCGGGAGGCGCTGCGGGTGGTGGCAGCGTCCAAGGCGCATGCGGCGGCGGCGACGGCAGCGACGGCGGCAGAGGCGGCGGCGGCGGCGGCGGCGGAGGTCGATGCATTGGAGCGGGAGATGGCCGGCGGAGGTGAGGGCGGCGGGGGCGGCAGCAGCGGGGCGGCCGGCCCGTCGGATGCGAGCGAGGTGGCGGTGCCCTACCAGTTCATGTGCTCGATCACGGCCGAGATCATGACCGACCCCGTCAACATGGTGCGCCTAGGTCCCTGCCCTAGATAGCCCTGCGGCCCCCTCCCTTCGAGGCCACGCCCTGCGGTGTCTACCCTACACTCATCGCCCCCCATCGTCGCAAAATAGGCCGACGGCTTCACCTACGAGCGCAGCGCCATCAAGCAGTGGCTCGAGACCCACAGCACCTCGCCCACGACGGGGATCGAGCTCGAGAGCAAGCAGCTCTACCCGTGCCACTCTCTCCGCAGCCTCATCCTCGACTTCCACGAGGCGGGTGCGTAGGAAGCTCCACAATATGATCAAGCTGCGTGCTGCCCCATCGTCGGCGGGCGGCTCTGGAGGCGAGCCTAAGCCAAACGATACGTGTGAGATGACGTCGGGGTGGCACTACATGCGGGGCGGGTGGTGACTGAGGCGGGTGCAGGGGCGGGTGAGGCGCGGGGCACAGCGGCCGGGGGGCGGCAGCGTGTGGTGTCTTGAAATCGAGCGGCGAGAGGACACACGCCTTGTCCGGTATCACCACTAACTCAGCTCTGTCCACTTTCTTCAGCCCCTTTCTTTATTGTTAAGGGCCTCTGTACCTAGGTCAGGTGTTTAGTCAGGTGTCAGCTGTTGTCTGATGTCGCTTTGGCTTAGACTTGTTGGACAGAAAAGAGGCGATCACACGGGCTCTTTCTCACCAGCGGCTTTCCGGCATTCGGGCCGCACTTCGAGCCATCGCGAGTCGACCGCCAGGGCATTCATTCATCCATCATGATGCATGACATCACATCACCTCGAACATGGTACAGGTAGCTGTGTGTGGGGAACTCGTGGTTTCCGGGACTCACTGCGCAATCCGCTAACACGCCTTGTGGCCTCACACTATAAAGCCGCAAGACCGTGCGTGTGGAGTTTGCGGCATTGATCTTACTGCGTGTGGTAACTCCTGTCTGAGCGCCACTGAGCGCCGTCAAAGCGCGGCTGGTTCGCTGTTTATCTCAGTTGCAGGCTCTGGTTTTCAGTGCCCTCGGCGCGAGAGGCGACACGCGCACGGCGACTGCACGCTCGCGGTTGGGGCCACTCAAATCTGTGGCGCCAGCGGCATTGCGTGGCATTGACTGTCTAACCCCTTAGAGGCGACATCGCTGGCACTTGTTTCTCGGGGGAGGCTTCCCAGTAGTTACCTGGGAGATAGATGATAAGATTGTTGGGTTTCACGACGCTACACGACTCGCGACGCTACACAATTCCGCGATGCGTATCTATCTTATCTTATATCGTTAACTGGGGAAGTAACAGCCTTTCACTTTAGGTACGTCCCGGCGTTCCGTTGGGTGTGCCAGCACAGCGCGTGCGCCCACTTTATGGTGTGCCCGGTGCACGGCGGCGTCCCTGAATTATGGTGTGCGGGCCACCGCATCGCGCCACCACCTGGCCGTCCCGCACCGAGCCCGCCGCCGCCGATCTATACACCCACCAACGACTGCGAGCTCGGTGCGTTGTGGGAGGTTCAGAAATCCTGGGGCAGCGGTGAGCTCACGCACATCATCTTTGACGGGTGGGCGGACCACCGCATACTGAGCATCGAGTTTTTTAACCAAGACATTTCGTTCGACGAGAAATCTATCTCGAACGCGGAGCTCGTGAGCGTGAAGCCCTCGCAAGGTCGTGGCACCATCGCCGAGCTCAAGCTTGTGCCAATAGAGTACTTGCACACGTGCTATCCACCGCGGTGCAAGCAGGAGGGTCTGCTCTTTGTCGAGTACGTCTCGAGCCCACGCACCGAGGAGAGGCCCCGGATCCGATGCCGGGAGCGCGTCCCACCAGCACCACTCCCACCACCGTCACCGCTCCCACCACCACCACTCCCACCACCACCGCTGCCGCCTCCAGCCCCGCCTCCACCCTCGCTCCCGCCACCCTCGCCGCCACCTCCCCAACCACCGCCTCGCCCGCCACCGCCCGCGCCACCACCTGCGCCGCCGCCTAGACCGGGAGCGCCATCGGCCGAAGCCGCGGCACGCCCGTTCTACGCGGCTGCAGGGGTGGCCCTCGCGCTCGCTGCGTTTGGCGCGCTTGGCGCTGGCATGCGCCATGTGAGGGAGCGGTTCTTCACAAATGATGCGTCCACGAGTGAGTGCGAGATGCTTCACGGCCGTGATGATACCGCCAATGCCCCTAGGCGCAAAACGAGCGCGGGGCGTTGGCGCGTCACCGTGCAGTTGGAAGACGGCGAGGAGTTCGAGCTGACTGTCCGCAAGTCGCCACGCCTCGATGACGTGGACGCACTGAAGTCCGCAATCGTCGACGCCTTGGCCGGCGACGCCCCGCGTGGCTGGCAAGGGAAGCGCCGGAGCGGTTTGATGCTCTTGCAGTTTGTGGCGCCCCACGCGAATTGCTTTCTGACAGCCACTGCGGAGGTGCCCTTTGCTGAGGTGCGCGCCGCGAGGAAACTGCTCGTAATTCCGGTGCCAGGAGGCGGTGCCAAGTTGTGACATCGTTGACAAATATGGTTATTATCCTGGTGACAATAGTCTACTAGCCCTACACATAACCGTAAGCTATAGACGCAGCACATCGGCGTCGGTGTACGGCGACACCAGTCACTACACACTACGACAGTCGACACGACAAGCTAGATGTAATACTTTAGATAACAGCACACATAAAACAGGGAGTTAACAGTGGATATCTTATCTATTGGAAACATGTTTTCGAAGAGCTTGGGTCGTCTTGAAACGCTGATAGATTGACTGACTGCGTTGCCACGCGCCTACGGCTTTACACAACGCCTCTGCGCCTGCGCCCAGGCGACCTGCCGAGTCGAGCCGGGCCGACCTCGCAGTGGATCCGACCGACCCGACCGAGCCGAGCCCTCGCAGCACGTGCCGCCCCTCCCCGTCGCCCCCACCGCCCGCCTCGGTCCGAGCGCGCGCCGGCGGGCCGAGCTCCAGGAGAGCTGCCCGCTGGCGACCGTCGGCCGGATCTGATCTTGCGGGTTGCGGGGGGCGAGGGGGGGCGCCGGCTGCTCTGGGCTGCCCGGGGCATTATGAGGCGTTGCGTCGGCGCTTTGGTGAGTGGTTCAGGAAGGATAGGAGGGCTAGTGGGGGTTGGGGAGGCGGGGGGAACGGGAGGAACGGAGGGGGAGGCCGATGCATTCGGAGGGCGGGAGGGCTTACGGGCTTAGTGCATAGGTTTGCGGCGGCTTGGGTACGAGTGAGGGCGGCGTTCGGCGATGGGTAGTTGTGTGCTCCGCGAGACGATCCGCAAGGGTCGTCCGCGGTTTGCTCCGCGCGTTTCTCTAT
>Ga0209302_10001605_pt1 | contig 13222 bp, 2 predicted proteins | sample ArcOceMetagenome_2_FD_187445 | JGI IMG/M metagenome (GOLD analysis project Ga0209302, IMG submission 187445) | Marine eukaryotic phytoplankton communities from Arctic Ocean - Arctic Ocean ARC135M Metagenome (SPAdes) (version 2) | ecosystem: Environmental > Aquatic > Marine > Oceanic | place... | reverse complement strand
AACTACTTCCCCCCCCCCCCACCCACCCACCCACCACCACCTCTGCCCCCGGTGGTTGAGGCCTCTCACCCCACCCCACCCCTGAGGACCGACCGTTTGTCGCACCGTTCCACTGCCTTCCCCCCTTTTTCACCACCTCTTCTCCCCTTGCCCCCCCCCCCTCCCTCGTCTCCATAGCTGCCCCTCTCCCTGACCCCCCCCCCCCCTCGTCTCCATAGCTGCCGCTCTCCATGACCCCCCCCCCATCTCCCTCTCGCAGGCTTCAAGATGATGTCTGCGCTCAGCGTGCTCTTCGGGTTCACCTGGTGGTACAAGCGCCGCACGTGGAGCGTGATCAAGAACCGCCGCCTCGTGATTGTTTAAGCAGGGCAACACGTGAGGCCCGAGGCTGGCCATGTGCGCGCAGCGAGGGCCGATGACCAGGGTGGGGGCAGCGAGGGCGGCGGCACCGAGGGGAGGAGGGGCGGTGCTACGTCGTCAGGCTGACGCACGCCACGCGAGGATGAGCGCGAGTCTGGGGACGTGGAGCATGCAAATGGCGGTGTCGCAGACGTGCAGAGGCGCGTATTGGAGTTGAGCGGCGGCGGCGGCGCCAAACAAATGTGATTTATGGAGTAGACAGTAGCACTTTGTGGTAGGAGTGAGTGATCGCGTTAGCCTCTGTGTGGTCCGGAGGTTCCGACCGTGGAACCCCGGCGCAACATATCTGGTATTTTGGCCCATCGCTCGTGCGTCGATAAGATTATCGTGCGCAAACCCCAACCTGTCCGTCCGCTGGACCCCCCCCTCCGTGCCAAGATAATCTTATCGACGCACGAGCGATGGGCCAAAATACCAGATATGTTGCGCCGATAATCTTGGTCGATAATCTTGGTCGAATCGTGGTCGCTGAATTCACCCATCGAGAAAGTCTTAGTTTGGGCGCGCCGACGACTACCCCAGGGCCTCTCCCACCAAGTGGGAAGCCACTCCGCACTCGCGGTCCTTCTTTCACGCACTTCGCGGCCGGTGGGAAGCCGCGTACCGCGAGCTGTGACCGATGTTCGAGGGAGTGGTCCTCTCCATTCTCGAGCGCGTGCTCGGCCAATGTGCGTCCCAAGCGCACGCCCTAGCTCATGCCCTTGCCGCATGCATGACTCACGCCCTTGCTCATGCCGTGCCGCACTGCGTAACCCACGGTGCACGACCCACGGTGCACGACCCACGGTGGCGGCAGACGTCGAGGGCGTGGATCGCGACTCGCTCAAGGTGTCGGTCTGGTCCGGCAAGGTCACGCTCACTGACCTGAAGCTGCGTCGCGAGGCGATCTACGCGCTCGGCCTGCCGGTGAGCATCAAGGCCGGTTACATCAAGCACGTGGAGCTGAGCATCCCGTGGAACAAGCTGGGCACGGACCCCGTCGTGCTCACCTTCGACGGCGTCTACTTGGTGGCCGGCCCGCTCGACGAGGGCACGGCTGAGGAGGACGAGACGGCGGCGGGCGAATGGGCGTGGTCGCGCAAGCGTGGCCGGCTGCAGCGGCTGTGGCAGGCGGCGCAGCTCAAGACGGCGGCGCTTAACCCCGACTCCGTCGGGAAGGCGGACGAGCCGCGGCGCGACACACTCTCGCTGCTCACCAAGATCATCTACAACCTGCAGTTCTGCCTCACGAACATCCACGTGCGCTACGAGGACCGCCACCACTCGTCGGCGCCTTTCGCGGTGGGCGTCACCCTCGCCGAGCTCTCAGCGCACACGACCGACGCCAACGGGCAGAGAGCCTTCACCGGGGACAGCAACGTGCACTACAAGCGCGCCGAGCTGCAGCAGCTCGCCGTGTACCACCACTCGGGCTGCTCGGAGGCCGACCTCTTCGACCCGTCCTCCTCGCACCGGCAGATGGCAGAGTGGCTTCGCGCAATGGTGCGCCGAGGGGCGGAGGCACCACCCACAACCCCACAACCCCACCTCAGCCGCTGGGAGGTCCCTGTTGCCTGCCCAACGCCTCTCCTGAGCCATTCTTCTGCAGCCTCTCGCCAGCAGCCTCGCACTGTCCCTCGCTCCACTGCCCCCCACCCCCGCTCACACACGCCTCCCGCGACCACGCTCCTCCCAAAGTCACTGACTTCCCGCCTGGCACCGCAGGTGAGCGGGCGCGACTCCCGCGCACACTGGGCCGCCGCCGCCGCCGCCGTAGCGCCGGACGGCAGCAACCAGCTCTCGGTGCTGCCCTCGCTGCTCTCGTCGCACTACGTGATGCAGCCGGTCTCGGCCGAGGTGCGGGCGACGCTGCGCGGCGAGTCGGCGCTGCTGCAGGGGGCGCCGCGCACCTCGACCGAGCTGCGCCTCTCGGCCCTCGGCATGCGCCTCTCCGAGCACCAGCTGCGCGACTCAGTCCGGCTGCTCGAGTACGTGACGAGCGACGTCATCGGGGCGCCCGACTCCGAGGATGACAGCTGGGCCGCAGCTGTCGACTCGCCCACCGCGCCGCCACGCCCCGTGGGGCGCGAGGGCGGCGAGGCGCGCGCGTGGTGGCGCTTCGCGCTGCGGCGCGTGCGCGAGGAGGTGCGCCGCCAAAAGGGCTGGCGCCTCGGCACGGGCTTCTTCGAGCAGCGACGCCGCGCGCGGCTCCGGTACGTCGAGCTGTACAGGCGCTCGCAGGGCAAGCCGTGGCTGAGCGAGCTCGGCGAGAGCGAGGCGGCCGAGCTCGCGAGCATGGAGCGGAGCATGCTGCCGGTGGAGGACACTGTGCAGTTCCGCTCGCTCGCGCACGTGGCGCTGCAGGCCGAGGAGGAGGCCTACCTCGAGCAGCAGGCGCCCCACCTGCAGAAGCGGAAGTCCTCGTGGGTCGGCTGGCTGATGGGCTCGCAAGAGGAGGCCGAGGTGCCGAGTCACGTGCTCGACTTTGGGTCGGAGATCAAGCTGGACGCCGCGCAGCGCGCCACGCTCGCCGCGCTCATGGCCGGGGGCGCCGCGGCGCTGAACACGACGGCCGACGCGTCGCCGCAAGGTGAGGCCGCGTCCGAGTACGTCGAGCACGAGCTTAAGCTGACGCTCGACCTGCTCTCTTTCACCCTCGTCGAGCCCGCGTCGAACGCCGCCGCCGCCGCCGCCACCGCTGCCGCCGCTGCCGGCTCCGCCGCGGCGGCCGCCGCCGCGCCGGAGGTCTTTGACGCGGAGACAGCGGCGCTACTGCGCGCGGCGGGCGCGGAGACGGCATCGGCCTCACCGCTGGCACCGGCGACGCACGACTTTGCGCGCCTCTCGCTGCTGGGGTTCGAGGTGGTGCTCGCCAAGCGGCCCGCCGGGCTACGCAGCGAGGGCAGCCTGCACTCGGTCGAGATGTACGACCTCAACGCGGTGCCCGGTGCCCTGGGCCATGCGCTCGTGCGCCCCGCGCCTGCGACGGGTGAAGAGACGGGCACGGCGGCGGCGGCGGCGGCGGCGGCGGCGGCGGCAGCGGCGGCGGGGGCCGAGGGGGCGCCGCAGTGGCGCTTCCGTTATGAGCAGAACCCGCCGCACCGCACCGAGGAAAGGGAGCTCTCGCTGCTCGTCAGCTCGCCGCTCGAGCTCGTGCACAACGCCGCGCTGCTCAGCCGCATCTACAGCTTCTTCGCGGTGGCGGGCGAGTCGGAGCGCGCGGCCCTTGCGCAGATCGTGAGCGACGCGGTGGCGCAGACGCTGACGAGCTGGCGCGAGGAGACGCTCAGCGCGCTGCTCGCACGGCACCAGACCACCGCCCTCGACATTCGCCTCGCGGCACCGCGACTGCTGCTCCCCGAGAACCTGCACGACCCCGCGGCGGGCGTGCTAGTGCTCGACATGGGGGCAATCCGGATGACCTCCGCGATGCAACCGCAGCAGACTGAGGACGTCGGCGCACAGGCCGCCCTCGCAGCGGCGGCGGCGGCGGCGGTCGAGGGCGGCGCCGACTTGCTCGAGCTTTCAACGAGCATCGAGCCCGCGGCGTCGGCGCTCTACGATCGCTACGACCTCGAGGTGAGCTCGATGCAGCTGCTGCTCGCGCCAGCCGCCGCCAACTGGCGCTCGGCCCAAGTGCAGGTACAACAGCGTCTCCACCTCGTCTACCAGTTCGGCGTGAGCTTACAGCTGCACACCTGCATCCTCCCGCCCGACTCGCACCCCTTCCAGCACTTTGTGGTTTCGGGCGCGCTCTCCAAAGCGGGCGCACCCTCGCTCAACGTCCGCCTCTCAACAGCGCAGCTGCGCAAGCTCAACGCGATCCTCGACGCTGCCTTCTCGCCCGCTGCCCTCGCCGCCACGGTCGCCGCCACCACGGCCGCCGCTGCAGTCGCCGCCGCCGCCACCACGCCCGCCACTCCTGGCGCGGAGCGGGGCACCAGCTTCGGTGACGCCTCGACGCCCATGTCGCCCAACCCACGTGGCTCCGCCACATCGGCGGCCGCCGCCACGCCCAGCTCGCCCCCGGCCACCACTGCACCGGGAAGCGCGGTGGCGCTACGCGTGAGCGGTGGCTTCCAGCTGCAGAACATCATGCTGATGCTCTCCGACGAACACGGCGGCGCGGAGCGCGAGCTGGCGATGCTGCGCACGAGCGATATCGCGCTGCGGGTCGCGCAGCACGGCGCACGCCTCACCGCCGACTTCTCCATCGGAGCGCTGCGCGTCGAGGACCGGTTGCAGCAGTCGGCAGCGGCAGCGCGCGGCGGGGGCGCTGCCCACTCGCGCTCACTGCGACTACTCGACTCCAACCCATCAGACGGCCTCGTGCCGCGGCCGGCGGGCGAGCTGACGCCGCGCGTCACCAGCGACCAGCTGGTTAAGCTGCTGTTCAAGAGCGGCGAAGGCGGCGCGGCCGACGTGTTGAAGCTGCGCTTCAACCGGCTGCACGTCGAGTGGAACCCCGCGACCGTCGTCGCACTCCTCGCGTTTGCGCGCCGGTGGCAACGCACCGTAAAGGGGCGTGACGGCGGCGAGGCGTCGGCGGAAGCTGATGGGGACGTGCCGCCAACGCCAAGTGGTGCGGCGGCCCAGAATACGTCGGGGGGGGGGGTGACGGTGCACGCCGAGCTGCAGGCACTAACCATGAGCCTTAACTTGGACGGCTCCGGGGAGCGGCTCGCACTGCTGGGCATGCAGGAGCTGGTGGTGGACACGCTGCTGTCGCCTGGCGGCGGGATGCGTGTGAGCGGGCAGCTGGGCAACCTGACGGCACAGGACACGTACACGGTGCCTGGGTCTCCGTACGAGATGCTGGGGCTGCGCGCGGCAGCGCAGTCGCTGCTGACGTTCGAGTACGAGTCGCCATCGGACGCGGCGCGCGCCGCGTCGCGGGCACGGGCCGAGTTCGACCACGTGCTGCGGCTCAAGATGAGCTCGGTGCGTGTGAGCTACTGGCACGCTGCGGTGATGCACACGTGGGACTACCTGCAGAGCGGCGTGCTGGGCGCGCTGGTGAGCGCGACGGCGTCCACGGTGGTGCAGGCGGCGCGGTCGGTGCTGAGTGCGGGTACGGACGCGTCGGCACTGGCGCTACACATTGAGGTGGGCTCGCCGCTGGTGCTTCTGCCGACGACGGCGGGCGCTGCGGATGGGCTGCAGGCCGACCTGGGGCGGATCGGCGTGAGCAACACGCTGGAGCGGCGGGTGGAACACGAGGGCGTGGAGACGGCAGTGCTACTCGACTGCATCCGCGTGACGGTTGAGCAGATGCAGCTGAGCTCGCGCGGAGAGGGTGGCGCCGAGGGCGGCGGCGAGCAGGTGCAGATGGTTCGCGACGAAGTGATGGAGGTGATTGTGGAGCGCGGGCTGGGCGACAGCGCGGGGCGGCCGATGGTGGTGATTGGCAGTGGTGGTGAGCTGATGTGCAGCTGTCACAAGGCACAGTACGATGCCCTGCTGTGTGTTGTCGCTGAGAACCTCGCCTCCAAGGGCGACACGGCCGATCGGCGGGCGGGTTTGCAGCCCATTGTGCTGAGCGCACAACAAGCTGACCTTGGTGACGCCACCGACGACCATGGCGCGCGCAATGCCCTTGCCGAAGACACTGACGCGACGCAAGTGCCCACCACTGCGACAGCCAAGCCGCCTGAGCCGCCGACGGACAAGGCCGGCATGGAGGTGCGGTTCAGCTGGCCGCTGGTGTCACTACTCCTCAAGGACGGCCACGGAGGTGCGCGCTCGCTGGCGCGTCTGGGCATGCACACGCTGTACGTGAAGTATGTGAGCGACGGCAAGCCAGGTGGTGCAACGGAGCTGAAGCTCGCGCTGCACTCGCTGCAAGCCGAGGATGTGCTGTGTGGCGGCGACTTCGTGCGGTCCATCGCGCTCGAGGGGCAGCATGGCGACCAGACGTTAGCGCAGCTGCACTACAAGGGCACTGGCGATGACGGATGCGCTGACACGATGGCGCTGCGCTTCAACCGGCTGCACCTCGAGTGGAACCCCGCGACCGTCGCTGCGCTCGTCGCGTTTGTTCGCCGACCTGTGGAAGCTGAGCAGGCTGAGTTGGCGGAAGCAGTGGTGGTAGCGCAGGCACAGCCGGAAGCGGCGGCCGAGGCGGAAGCGGCGGCCGCGCAGCAGGCAGGTGCGGCGACCCGGCGTTCGTCGGGGGGGGGGATATCGGTGAACGCCGAGCTGCAGGCGCTGAGCGTGAGCCTGAATACGGACGGCTCCGGGGAGCGGCTCGCACTGCTGGGCATGCAGGAGCTGGTGGTGGACACGCTGCTGTCGCCTGGCGGCGGGATGCGTGTGAGCGGGCAGCTGGGCAACCTGACGGCACAGGACACGTACACGGTGCCTGGGTCTCCGTACGAGATGCTGGGGCTGCGCGCGGCAGCGCAGTCGCTGCTGACGTTCGAGTACGAGTCGCCATCGGACGCGGCGCGCGCCGCGTCGCGGGCACGGGCCGAGTTCGACCACGTGCTGCGGCTCAAGATGAGCTCGGTGCGTGTGAGCTACTGGCACGCTGCGGTGATGCACACGTGGGACTACCTGCAGAGCGGCGTGCTGGGCGCGCTGGTGAGCGCGACGGCGTCCACGGTGGTGCAGGCGGCGCGGTCGGTGCTGAGTGCGGGTACGGACGCGTCGGCACTGGCGCTACACATTGAGGTGGGCTCGCCGCTGGTGCTTCTGCCGACGACGGCGGGCGCTGCGGATGGGCTGCAGGCCGACCTGGGGCGGATCGGCGTGAGCAACACGCTGGAGCGGCGGGTGGAACACGAGGGGCGCGCCTTTGGAGCTGCGGGCGTGGAGACGGCAGTGCTACTCGACTGCATCCGCGTGACGGTTGAGAAGATGCAGCTGAGCGCACGCAGCGAGGGCTGCAGCGAGGGCTGCAGCGAGCGAGGCGGTGAGGGCAGCTCACCAACACCCGGCGAGGACGTGCGGATGATACGTGACGACGTGGTGGAGGTGATTGTGGAGCGCGGGGTGGGTGACAGCGCGGGGCGGCCGATGGTGGTGATTGGCAGCGGCGGTGAGCTGCTGTGCCAATCAACCAAGGCACAGTACGACGCTCTGATGTGCGTCGTCATGCAGAACCTCGCCTCCAAGGGCGACGCGCGGCAGTACGAGCGCCCTGGGCGGGACCACGAGCCACAGAGCGTGCCGGCGTCGCCCGCACGAAGCACGCCCGCGCGAGATGCACTACGGTCGCACTACGGCCTCAGTGAGAGAAAAAAACCGCCGCCACCACCTCCTGCAGCGAGGCGCCGCGACGATGGCAGCAAGCCACCACTGAGCATGCGCGTCCACTTCGAGTTTCGCCAGTGTAGCCTGAAGCTGCGCGACCCAAATGGCCCGCTGCTCGCGGCGAGCGTGCGCGGCCTGGGCGCCAAGCTGCAGCAGCACGTGGGCGGCGACCAGGAGTGGACCCTCTCGTGCGCTCGGCTCGAGCTCACCAACACCCGCGTCGGCGCCGACGGCCGCGGCCTCTCGCGGCTGCTGTGGTCGGAGGACGCCCGCAAGAACTTCCCATCAGCCCTGCACCTCGCCGAGGCGCAACCGCCCGCGGCGGCCGACGCGGCGCCACAGTTCAACCTGGTCTACTCGACAGAGGGAGCGATCGACCGCAAGACGGTGGTGGTCTCGCTCAATGGCACGCGCGTTGCACTCGTCTACTCGGTGTACCTCGCCGCCGCCGACTTCTTCTACATTGCCGACGCGGCCGAGACGCCGCCCGCCGACGAGACGCCGCTCGCTGTGCTCTCGCCACGCACCCCGAGCAGACGAAACTCGTATCCACCACCGCCGCCACCAGCCGAGGCCGGGAGGCAGGGCAGCCTGGTGCTGCTGCTCTCGTGCGAGGAGACTGAGGTGATGCTGCCGCGTGACCCGTCCGACCCAAAGACCGACGGCGTCATCGCACGCGGCGCCTTCTGTGTTAAGTACAACGCGCTACCCGACCACCGCCAGCTCGACATCGAGGTGCTCCAGCTCTCGGTGCTCGTCGGCGACATCGGTACGCGCGGCAACCGCAGCAGCAGCGGCCCCACCGCCGCTGGCTTGGGCGGCAGCGCGGCGGTCGACCGCGCGGCAGCCATCCTCGCACCGGCCGACGTCTCGTTCAAGTTCAACCAGGCCCACGCCAGCGCGCCCGGTGGCGCACGCAACGAGCTGGCGGTGATGAGCACGTACGAGCTCGAGATTGCGATCTCGTACCAGGACGTGAAGCTCGCGCTCGCCATCCTCCAAAATCTGCGCGACGCCGTACCAATCTCCGCTGAGCCGGACTCGCCGCGCTCTCCTGCACTCGCCGCGCTCTCGCAGGCCAAGGCCTCCAGCTTGGTGCCCGCTGCAAAGCACAGCAGGCAGCAGCAGCGCGTCAATGCCACCTCCGCCAGCGCAACTGTGGCGCGCGGCGTCGCCGCCGCGGCGGGCGCTTCGCTCGCTGGGGGGGCGTCCACGCCGGCCGACGACGAGATGAATGCGATGGTCGACGCGCTCTCGGGGCGCGAGATGAAGGCGATGCTCGTGGCGGCGGGCCTCGACGTGACGGGCGTGGTCGAAAAGTCCGAGATGCGCGAGATGGTGCGCCAGCTTGCGCCGTCACAGATGGTGCGGCCGCCGCCGCTGCCGCCGCCGCCGGAGCCCGCGACGCAGCTCAGCCTCGCGGTGCAGATGGACGGGCTGCGCCTCGTGCTGATCAACGACTTCAACGGGCGCAACATCCCGCTCATCGCGCTCATGCTCGGCACGACCCAACTGCACGTGTCGGGGACGGCCGACGAGCTCGTGCTGATGAGCGACGTCGCACTCTCGCTCTCGGCGCACAACCCGGCGCTCGTCGCCTGGGAGCCGCTGCTCGAGCCGTGGCGCTTCGCGCTGCAGGGCCACTTCTCGACGCTGCCCGGCGTCGCGCCGAGCGCCGACGCGCCACCCGACGCGCCGCCGCCGCGCTGCACTGAGCTGCGGGTCGAGGCGGAGCAGCAGTGCAACGTGAGCCTCTCCTTTAACATGTGCGAGCTGCTCACCTCCACGCTGGTCACGCTGCTCGACGACGTGACGGGCAAGAACAAGCAGCAAGAGCAGTCGCCCTTCCTGCCGTACTCGCTTTCCAACCAGACGGGCGTCGTCGTGCGCTACGGGCGCATGGGCACCGGCGCGGTGCACGAGCACCTGGTGCCGGGCGAGGAGGCGAGCTTCGACCTGTGGGGCAGCGAGGACACGCGCAACGTCATGTGCTCCGCCGAGGGGCCGCCGCCGCGCTCACTCGTGGTCGCGTGCGACGGCTGGAGCTGGGCGGCCGACGTGCCGCTGCACCGCGTGGGCGAGCGCACGATCGAGGTCACGTCGCTCGCGCAGCCGGAGCTCACGCAGCGGCTCGTGTGCGAGGTGGGGCTGCAGGCCGACCGCAAGGTGCTCACGCTGCGCTCGTCGACGCGGCTGATCAACGAGACGCGCGTGCCGCTCGAGGTGCGCGTGTGGCAGCCACACCAGGGCATGGAGACGGTCCACCCACTCGGCGCTGACGGCACGCTGCCCATGCCGCTCCGGCCCGACACCGGCTCGTACCGCATCTACCTGCGGCCGATACCGGCAGCTACGCAGCTTGAGGGCAGCTACGAGTGGTCGGACCCGTGCAGCTTCCCGGGCGACGACGGGCGCAGCCACCCGCCCGAGTCGACGGCGCTCGCGAGCGCGGGCCTCGCGCGCGGCGTCTCGGCGTGGCACTGCCTGGTGCACCACGATGGCCGGCCCGAGCGCGGCGTGTGCATCGTGCGCATCCTGCCGCCGCTCGAGCTCATCAACCTGCTCGCGCGCACGCTGCGCTACGAGCTGCGCGGCGGCGGCGCGGTGGCGTCGGGCCTGCTGCGCTCGGGCGCCACGCTCGCGGCGCACGAGTTTGCCGCGCACACCTCGGTCTCGATGCGCGTGCAGACCGACGGCTACGAGCCGAGCGAGCGCGCGCTCGTGGCGGTGCCGGCGGACGTCGAGCCGGAGGTGCTCTGCCGGCAGATCAACCTGCACGACCTCAACCACAACACGCTGACGCTCTCCGTCGAGTACGAGGCGCGGCGCGGCTGCGTGCACGCGCTCTCGTTGTGGGCGCCCTACTGGCTCGTGAACACGACGGGGTTGCCGCTGCTTGTGCGCGAGGCGGGGTCGGTGCACGGCTTTGGCGGCGAGGAGCCGAGCGTCGTGCGCGAGCTCGTGTGCGAGAACCAACGGCGCGGCACGCCCTTCTCTGACTTCTCGCAGGACGCGCTGCAGACGTCAAGCGTCGGCGGCAGCGGCGACGTGCCGTTCTCGGACGAGCGGATGGAGCGCAAGTACACGGGGCTCGGCGGCGTGTGGCTGCCGGCGGGGTGGGTGTGGCTCGACGAGGCGTGGCAGCTTGACGAGGGCCCCGGCCGCACCGACGCGCAGGGCTGGCAGTACGCGAGCAACTGGAGCACCGGCTGGTCGACCGAGTGCTGGACGATGGCGTACGTGCGCCGGCGGCGGTGGGTGCGCCACCGCGCGCGCGTGGCGGGCATGAGCCGCGACGCCATCGTGCTCGGCTCGGACGAGGCCTACCGCTCGATGGTGGGCCGGCTCACGGGGGACGAGCTGCGCCACCTCGTCGCCTCCGTCGGCCTCTCCCACCAACAGTGCACCGACACCGCCGCGCTGCAGGCGCGCGCGTGGGACGCGCGCACGGTGGCGCGCGAGCAGGGCGGCGCTGCCGGCGAGGTGATCGACGCCAACGCGGCGCTGATGCCGCCCGTGCAGACCGGCCGCAAGCTCGAGCTCGTGGCGCCGGGCGCGGCGTGGTCGGCGCCCGTGCCACTCGAGGCGGTGGGCACGCATGGGCTGCTCGAGCTGCCGCCGGCGGCGCGCGCGCAGGGCGGCGTGCGGCCGCGCGGCTTCCAGCTCGGCGTGAGTGTGGGCTGGTGCCCCGGCGCCTTCGGCCGCTCCAAGCTGCTAACGGTGCACCACCGCGTGCTGCTCGTGAACACGCTCGCCTCGCCCATCGCGTGCAAGCAGCACGAGACCGACGCCGCCGACGCAGTGCTGCAGCCGGGCGCGTCGGTCTCCTTCCACTGGCAGCGCGACGACGCGCCGCGGCTGCTCTCGCTCGCCTTCCTCGGCGCCGACGCCGACCTCTCGGTGGCTGACTGGTCGTGCGCCTTCCCCATCTCCGACGTGGGTGACTTCACCGTCGTCTGCCGGCTGCCGCGCACGCGCGCCAAGCTCTTCGTCAACGTCGACGTGCAGGTGGCGGGCGCCGCCATCACCGTCCTCTTCGCCGAGCAGGACCCCAAGGTGCCGCCGTACCGCGTGGACAACCTCTCGCCCTACGCGCTGCTCGTGCACCAGACCGCGTGCGACGAGCTCCAGCAGCCGCGCGTCATCGAGGAGGTCTCGCCCGGCTGTCGCGTGCCCTTCGCGTGGGAGCAGTACTGCCGCGAGCCGCAGCTCGAGCTGCACGTCGGGCGCGGCCACACCTCGGTCCGCCTCGACGACCTCGCCGCCTCCGGCGCGGTGCACGTGCCGCCGTCGAGCGACGGCGCGCCGGCGGACACGCTACGCTACCGCATGGTGGCGGACGGCCCCGTCAAGGTGCTGCAGCTGCTGCCGCTCCACGCGCCGCCCGTGGGGCAGCCGCTGCGCTCCAACTACATGGACGACGGCGTGCTCCGCCTCAACCTACGGCTGAGCCTCGCCTCCTTCGGGCTCTCGCTCGTCGACAAGCACCGCATGGGGCAGCCCGAGGGCGCCACCGAGCTGCTCTATCTCTCGGCCCTCGGCACGCAGCTCTCGTACCAGGCGAGCTCCGGCCGCGCCACGCTCTCGCTGCTCGTGCGCCACCTGCAGGTCGACAACCAGCTGCGCGCAGCCGTCTTCCCCGTGCTGCTGCGCCCCTCGTGGAGCGACGCCGAGACGCGCACGCACGAGGAGGCGCGCGCGGCGGGGCAGCGCTCGCAGCTGCCCGCGGCGCTCGAGGTGCTCGTGCAGCGCAACCTCGCGGCGCCGGGCGTGGCCTACTACGAGACGGTCTCGCTGCGACTGCAGACGATGGAGATCATGATCGACTACCAGGTGCGCCCGGCGAGGCCACGCCATGCACCACGCGATGCACCATTGCGATACACCGTGCAGCTTACCCAGCGATGCACCCTGTAATGCACCGCGCACTGCGCTGCACTGCACCCCACGCACTGCGCCCTGCACCGGCCACCAGGTGCTCTCGACGCTGCTGCTCTTCGGCCACGCGCTGTACGCCGACCTGGCGCAGCTCATCACCGCGCTGCCGCCCGCGCTCGGCTGGATGGTCGCGCCGCCGTCGGAGACACCGCAGCGCGCGCAGAAGGTGTACATGCGCTGGCTCAACATCCAGCCGATGCGTGTGCTGCTCTCGTGCCGCTCGGTGGCGGGCGGCAACGGCTTCGAGGTGGTCTACGGCGACCACGTGCACGGCGAGGCGGCCATGGGCGTGCTCAACTCGGCCTCGGCAATGGTGGCCAACATCGACCGCGCGTCGATCCGCCTCAAGGCGCTCGTGCTCGACAATGTCTTCACGCCGATGCCCACGCTGCTCGCGATGATCGGCGCCTCGTACAAGGAGCAGCTGCTGCTGCAGGTGTACAAGCTGCTCTTCTCTTTCGAGGTGCGCCGCATGCCACCCACAGCTGTGTCCCATCCCGTAGCATGCGACCGGTCGCCGCCTTTTCGACCCCCCCCCCCCCCCCCCCCCCCCCCCCGCCCCCCCCCCCCCCCCCCCCCCCCCCCCCCCCCCCCCCCCCCCCCCCCCCCCCCCCCCCCCCCCCCCCCCCCC
>Ga0209302_10001603_pt1 | contig 13230 bp, 16 predicted proteins | sample ArcOceMetagenome_2_FD_187445 | JGI IMG/M metagenome (GOLD analysis project Ga0209302, IMG submission 187445) | Marine eukaryotic phytoplankton communities from Arctic Ocean - Arctic Ocean ARC135M Metagenome (SPAdes) (version 2) | ecosystem: Environmental > Aquatic > Marine > Oceanic | place... | reverse complement strand
ATACGCCTTTCTGTATACGCAAAGCGTTTTACAATAAAGACCATGCAAATGGTTGGCGCAACCAAATCCTTTATCCGACGTCCTTTTATATGGAGAAGTGTCCGGTTAGGAATTATTGGAGCCATCATAGCAATGATGGGCATGGCTGTTGTTTTATATTACCTCAACCAAACTTTTGTTGAATTACAATTAATTGAGAGCAAATTAATGCTTGCCCTTTTATTCGGTTTTATATTTTTTATGGGAATATTTATTTCTTGGATTAGCACTTATTTTGCGACCCAGCGCTTCTTAAATTTAAGAACAGATGAATTATATTATTAAGCGTTTATACCAAAAAAATGTTTCCTTAATGGATGTAAGGGTCCAGTGTTTTTTTATCAACAGCGCTTTAAAGCAAAGACTGAGTATTGTAAAATAAAAAATCAAATTTAAATAAAAAAGTTAACTTGCACCTTCCAAAATCTGGAATAAGAACATCAGAACATATTGTGCAATTAAGCTTAAAACTCGATTTTTGATTCGGAGTTTAAAAAAAATATTAAAAAAAGAAACCCGTTTTAACGGTTAATGAATATGGGAGAACAGAAAAGAAAAAAGCAAAGTAATGCAAAGGGAGAATTTATTTTCCAAAGAAAGAATTATAAATTCATGCTTATTGGTATTGCATTTATCGCATTAGGATTTATCTTAATGGCTGGAGGAGGAAGTGAAGATCCTGCAGTTTTTAATCCTGAAATTTACAGTTGGAGACGTATTCGATTAGCACCAACACTTATCTTAATAGGATTTGCCATTGAAATGTATGCTATATTATTGAACCCTAATAAGAAATCATAAATGGATAATTTAGACGCTATTATCCTTGGAATTATTCAGGGTTTTACTGAATTTCTTCCCGTTTCGTCCAGTGGCCATTTAGAGTTAGGAAAAGCAATTTTAGGAGACAAGTCAATTCCAGAAGACAGTTTGTTATTTACCGTTGTACTTCATTTTGCTACTGCATTAAGTACCATCGTTGTTTTTAGAAAAGACATTTGGGAAATTATCATTGGCTTGTTAAAATTTAAATGGAATGAGGAAACTCAATTTTCAGTTAAAATTATCATTTCAATGATTCCAGCGGTGATTATTGGATTATTATTCGAAGAACAATTGGAAGCTTTTTTTAGTGGGAGTATTGCATTTGTGGGAGCCATGCTTTTAGTAACTGCACTGTTACTTTGGTTAGCAGATCGTTCTAAAAAAACCGGCAAAAAAGTATCTAATACTAATGCCTTTTTAATTGGCATCTCACAAGCCGTTGCAATGCTTCCTGGAATTTCAAGAAGTGGCGCTACTATTTCAACATCGGTTTTACTTGGAAATGATAAAAGTAAAGCGGCTCGTTTTTCATTTTTAATGGTCATTCCTTTGATATTTGGAAAGATTGCGAAAGATTTCATTGGTGGTGAATTATTTTCAGAGACTATCGATTATACTTCTTTAAGTTTAGGTTTTTTCGCAGCATTTATTAGTGGCTTAATAGCCTGTACTTGGATGATTAAATTGGTCCGTCAAAGCAAACTAACTTATTTTTCAATTTACTGTGTTATTGTTGGATTAACTGCAATAGCTGTTAGCTTTTATATTTAAAAATGGAAACATTAGAAGCATATCAAGAAGGCAAAGTTTTACTTATCGACAAACCCTTAAATTGGACTTCATTCCAAGTAGTTAATAAAATACGTTGGTTGATCAAGCAACAATTTGAAATTAAAAAAATAAAGGTGGGTCACGCAGGAACTTTAGATCCACTAGCAACAGGATTATTAATTCTTTGTACCGGAAAATTCACTAAAAAAATTGAATCCTACCAAGCCCAAGTAAAAGAATATACTGGAACTATCACTTTGGGAGCTACGACTCCAAGTTATGACTTAGAGTCTGAAGCAGATCAAACATTCGATATTTCAGGAATTACTAAAGAAGACATTCTGAAAAATACGCAACACTTTATAGGGGAAATACAACAACAACCACCCATTTTTTCTGCTTTAAAAAAAGATGGCAAACGTTTATATGAATATGCTCGTGAAGGCGAACATGTAGAAATTCCAAAAAGAACCATAACCATTAATGAGTTTGAAATTACAAATATTGATATGCCAAATGTGGAGTTTCGAGTGGTTTGTAGCAAAGGAACTTACATTCGTTCTTTAGCAGATGATTTTGGAAAAATGCTTAATAATGGCGCTCATCTTTCTTCTTTGCGAAGAACAAAAATTGGTGATTTTTCTGTAGATAATGCTTTTGGTGTTTTAGCATTTGAAGAAGCTTTTAAAGCAATTTAACTAACCTTTAATAACGCACAACAATCTATTTATTATTAAATAGTTAGATTAGTATAATGAATTTTAATTATTCATACAAAGCTTTTGTAATCACTATACTCATATTGGGGAACCTTTACTTGCTGTTTTATTTTATAAAACTACCTTCCAATTCAATTATTCTAGAAGAAGAATATGAAATAGAATATGCTTTAGAAGAAGTAATACCCGAAGAGGAATTGGCAAGTGTTTCTGAAGAAGAAATTAAAATAGAAACCCATAAAGTATTTAATGAAGACCAAAAATTTATTGAAGAATTAGAAACCGATCGCAAAGAAAACAATGAATCTACAGAAGATAAATTATCTGAAATTAACGAAGTTATTTCAGATTCAAAATCAGAAATAAAAGACGATTTAGCTACTGAAAAAAAATATAAATCCAATTTACCAGAAGCTATTCTTGCCACTACCAACAACTCAAAAAGCACCAACAGTTATCGTTTAGTAAATCGTAAAGTCATTGAATTTCCAAATCCCGTTTATGTTTGTGATAGTTTTGGAAAAGTGGTTTTACATATAGAGGTAAATGCAAATGGGTATGTAATAATGACTTCAGTAAATAAAAATGCTTCTACGACCACTAATTTATGCTTAATAGAAAGTGCGATAGATTATGCTAAAAAAGCTCGTTTTACTAAAGATAAAAATAAGCCTTCTCAAGTGGGAAGTATTACCTATATTTTTCCGGGTCAGGAATAATTATTCAATTAACTTTAATAAATCTCCAGCAATACATTTGCCTTTATTCTGATTGTACCATATTTGAATTTCTTTCTTAAATTCAGTAGTTAATGTAACGTGAGCTGCTTTAAAATCTTTGGTTTTATTCATTATTATTAAAGGTGATGGTCCCCAATCGTTAATCACTTCTTGAGTTTCGTTATCAAAAGCAATTAGTTTAGGAATGGACATAGTTCCATTGGTTAAAAACCGATTCATTAGCTCTTCATTTTCATCGCGATACAAAATTTTAAAATCTAAGTTTTTTGCTTGTTCCACCAATTTATTCATTACCGGCATTGCATGAGCAGCATCCCCACACCAACTTTCGGTTAAAACTAACCAAGTAACGTTTTTATGGTATTGCTGAAATTTCTCTAAAACATCCTCCTCAATTTTCATGGTCGCATCTAAACGCTTCATACGCGAATTATTTAATAAGGTGTAATTTGATAAGGCTTCGGATTTATCTGGACCAGAACTTGTTCCATTCTCCACATGAGTGGCTACTTGTCCTCTATAATCCTGATAACTAATCGCTTTACTTAAACTTTCTTTAACTAGACTGTTCGTGTCTAAATTAATCGTGTTTTTTATTTCCATAAGTACTAAGACGTTATATTTGGTAAAAACTTACTAATTTAAATTTCAATATAAAATTTATGGGAATCATAAGATGTTCTTGGTGTGGAAATGACCCCTTATATATTAGTTATCACGACGAGGAATGGGGAGTTCCTTTATATGATGATCAAGCATTATTTGAGTGTTTAATTTTAGAAACTTTTCAAGCTGGTTTGAGCTGGATTACCGTCCTTAAAAAAAGAAAAAACTTTAGAGATGCTTTTGATCATTTTGATTATCATAAAATAGCCACTTATGATGAAAAAAAAATAGAATCGCTACTGCAAAATTCTGGTATTATTAGAAATAAATTAAAAATACTTTCAGCAATTAGCAATGCAAAATATTTTATAGAAATTCAAAATGAATTTGGTAGTTTCAGAAAATATATTTGGGGGTTTGTTAATGAAAATTCGATAAAAAATAATTTTAAAACAACCTCAGAATATCCAGTAAAAACCTCGCTGAGCGAAACTATTAGTAAAGATTTAAAAAACAGAGGTTTTAAATTTGTGGGGGCTACCGTTGTCTATGCCTTTATGCAAGCCATTGGAATCGTAAATAATCATGTAGAAAGTTGTTTTAGATATCTTGACATACCAAATTCAAAATCAATATCTGGCGATTTATGACAACTATCTTATTTTTTTATAAATTTTGAATTTACAACACCTCCATTTTGGCTATATACTCTTAAATAATAGTTGCCAGGGGAATAGTTATCAATATTCAAAGAATAAAAGTTAGTATTTAAATCTTTTTCAAAAATTAGTTGGCCTGTTATACTGTATAATTCAACTTTTTGAAGTTGTTCTTTCTCTAAACCTATATTTATTAGTTCATTTGATGGATTAGGATACATATTTAGTATTTTTTTATCAAGCTCTACTAAATCATTACTCAATATATTTTGATAGATTCTTATTTCATGAATCTGACCTTCGCATGAACTAACAGCGAGTTCACTTAACATACTTTCGGTAGGGTTTTCTATTATTAGAGTTTCAGCAGATCCAGATATTGTATTATAGGTGCTTTCTATTGTTTCACCATCAAGATTTACTAAAAAAGCTAATGTACAGTCAGGTCCGCAAGCATCAATAATATCAATTTCTACTCTTTCTATACTTTGTACGCTTGATAAATCAATAGATAATCTCGATGGAAAAAGCCATAGATATGTTGTTTCTATTCCAAAAAAGCAATCTCCTGTAGAGCAATCTTCAGTTGTTGTAGATTCAAGACTAAGATTTATACCTTCTTCTATCCAAATATCATTACATGAAATATCAGTTGAAATATTATCAAGAGTAAGTCTTATATTTTGTGCATTCGTTGTAATTGATGATCCAATTAATAGCACAAAACTTAAAATAAAAATTTTCATAATACTATAATTTTTCTATTAGTTATGATAATAACAATTTTAAATAGAAAAACCCTACCCAATCTTTAAGACTTAATCTTTAGGACTTATTATAAAAATTAACTTGAATTACTTGCCAATACTTCTTTGAGTGATAAAAAAGGATTTATAAAATCGGTGTTTTAAATTTGTAGGGACCACTGTTATTTATGCTTACATGCAAGCTATTGGTATCGTGAACGATCATTTAGAAGCTTGTTTTAGACACCATTAAATTTAGCTTATTAAGGTTTAATTAGTTCCAAGGTTAACTTTTTTTTCAACTATCTTTTTATTTAGACCCAAGGCTTTTAAAGTTTGATGGTAGCGAAATATTAAGGTGGAGTCAGTAACTTTTACTTCTTCAAAAAGTTTCTCAAACCATTTTTTTGATTCAGTATATTCACTTCTAAAATAGGTAGCATTTGCTAATTCTTTATAAACAGATGGAGTACCATAACCATCTTTAACTACTTTTTGATATACCTTTACAATATCAATATCTTTATTTACAATTGTTGTCTTTTCATTTTGTGAAAAAGAGATTGCAGTAACCCAAAAAAATACAAATACAAATCTAATTTTATACATCTTTACTTATTTATAACTTAATTATTTTTTTAGTTACTTTCCCAAATTCTCCTTCAAAAGTTACAAATAAAGCACCTTCCCATTCGTTATTCAATTCTAAAGTTAATATACCATTACCACTAACAAGGGTAGTTGTATTTAATTTTTGACCTAATACATTAAAAATAGATACATTTATTTTACCCTCAATTTGATTTAAATTAAATGATATATTACCTCTTGTAGGATTTGGATAAGGAGCTGAAATATTATTAAAAGCCCATTCTTCATTTGAAAGATTTTCAACTAATATGGTCCAAAAACCATTAGGAGCAACAATAGGTCTCGTCAGTGTTTTTCCAGAAATTGATTCGGCTGATATATAATATTCTATGTTAGTAGATGACGATGAAATTGATAAATCTGCAGACCAATCACTATCACTTACAAGACTCATCGAAGTTTGGTTAAAATCTGTAGCCCCTTCTTCTCTCCAAAAAACAGTAGCCGTATTTACTCCAGAAATATGCTTAATCATCGCATTTAAAGTAACTGTTGAGTTTGCATTGGCATCGTCTAAAGGTTGATGAATAATCCAAAGAGGATCATCTACCCCTATCGTGTGTGTAATACAATGTATAGCTCCTAAACTTGCTATTAAATTTTCATTTGAGTTATCTACATCAATTCCAACCACATTATAGCCTGGTAATAATTCTTGAATATATGCTAAAGCTGGTTCATCTACCTCTGGTCGATAGGTAGGAACCAGAATCGTTTTATTAATAAAAACTGCATTACTAAAAGTACGATAATAGCCCCCTGTATCAGGGTAACTACCTGAAGTACTCGGTGGAGCATCAATCCATTTTATTTCGTATGGAGTGCCAAATGGTGATTGAAAATTACTTAGAACATATTCTATGTTTTCTTCAATTTGTGGACCATCTGCAACCCCATCTGGATACCTACTGACTAAAATAGTTTCTTCATCTAATAATTTCATGTGCATATCGATGTGATGTATTTCATCATAAGGAAGTGTCTCCATTTTTATATAGTTGTTAATTCCCATATATTCAAACATGATCCCGTCAATTTCCTCTTCTGTTTTAGCAGAAACTCCATAAGGATTATTAGAAGCATTTTCATCCAATATTAATTTAGAAGCAAATGCATTACCCAAACCATCCGACATATAATTTCCGCCCGTATTTACTAAATCGTTTGTTCCAGTATCTGTTACATAAATAGGCATTCCTATCATATTTGCATGAGCAGTTGGCATTATATTGTCTAAAGGACGTGGACGGTTATAAATCCAATCTGCATAGGCTCGTTCTCCAACATCATCTGAATAAATGGTATTTCCGGCATAATCACGAATCCAGATACTATTACTCCCTGCATTTAAAAATTCTACATTAGACATACTTACACCTTGACTTGTTAAGTAACTAGTCACACTAGATTCGTTTTGCGTAGTTATGATAACTTTACATTCGGCAACTCCAGCTTCAACTATTTGGCGGAGAATGTTTTTATAAGCATCAGTCCATCTGACAACTAAATATTCAACTTCTTCCCATTCTGCAGCAGCTCTAACAGGACCAGTAGGAGGATCTGACATTAGTCGGTTACCAGTAAATTGGAATTGAGGAATTAATTCTCTTTCTAATTCTGTCAATCCTTTTGGAAGAGCATCTGGTAATTGAGCAGATGAACTAAAAGAATTGATAATTAACAAAATTATAACAGAGAGTTTTAAAGTTATGTGTTTCATTTTCAATTCTTTTTTATAGTTTACGAAGATACTTAATTATCATTTTATCGATTCAAATATTTTAAGAATTTCTCTCGGGAAATTTCTACAGCTCCCAAACGCTCCAAATGTGGCGTATACATCTGACAATCGATTAATTGATAATTTTTAACCTTTAGCTGCGCTACTAAATAATAAAAAGCAACTTTTGAAGCATCACTAGCGTAACTATACATGCTTTCTCCACAAAATACTTTTTTATCTTTTAAGTCTATACCGTATAAACCTCCAACTAATTTGTCTTCTAACCAAACTTCTATCGAAGTTGCAAAGCCGATTTTATGTAATTGAAGATAGGCTTCTTGCATTTGACTGTTAATCCAAGTGCCTTGTTGTCCTTCTCTTTTTATTTGAGAACAGTTTTTTATAACCTCCTCAAAACAATTGTTATACGTAACGGTAAATTTATTTTTGAGTATGATTTTTTTTAAACTTTTAGATACTTTAAAATCATCTAAAAACATAACCATTCTTGGATTTGGACTCCACCATAAAATAGGCTGATAGTCGTCAAACCAAGGAAATATTCCAGAACGATATGCATGTATTAATCGTTTAACAGAAAGATCACCTCCAATAGAGAGTAGTCCATCTTTATCGGCCTCTTCGGGATTAGGAAACCAAATAGTTTGAGATAAATGATGCATAGAAACTTTTTATAAAAATACAGAAAGCTTAAAGATTACATCGCTGTATTCTTTAAGCTTTTTTCTATTGAAATTCTTCCCCGATAATTCGATATTTTTAATGACAATCATCGAACGGAATGATAAAAAAATTTAAAAAGGCAAATCGTCTTCTGCTTCTGTTTTAATATTATCTGCTGGTTGAAAAGCTTCTTCTGGTGGCATTGGTGGCATATCTGGGGAACCTGGTCCCGATGGAGCTGCCAAATTTTCTATTCTCCATCCTTGGATAGAGTTAAAATACTTTATTTCTCCTTGTGGATTGGTCCACTCTCTACCTCTTAAATTGATGCTGATTTTTACATCTTGTCCAGCTGCAAAATTATTTAGCAAATCTGTTTTGTCTTGTACAAATTCCACCATAATAGATTGCGGATATTGCTCTGCTGTAGTGACAACTACTTCTCTTTTTTGGAATCCATTGCTTCCAAAAGTTTGTGTTTCTCCAATTACTTTAATCTTTCCTTGTACTTCCATCTTTTAATCTATTATTTATTCATTAAATCTATTGCTAGTAGCAATCTAAAAGCATCAAAAACAATCCCCTTTTGCAACATATCTTTTGCTTGTTTTTGAGTATTCTCTTTATTAGTAAGGTCAATATGTGGGCATTTATCAATGCCCAACTTTATAAATTCTCTAACTTCTTCTTCAGTCGGTGTTTTTTCAGAATTTCCTAAAACACCTAAATCATTTCCTGTTAAAACAGCACTATTCCTAATTGATATTGGTAATGCATCTACTCCTATTCCCATAGTCCTTATAGGTTTTAGTACTTCAAACATTCCCTCTTTAGATCTGTTATACCAGTTGGCTCCCATACGGGCAACAGTATCAATTTTCACTGCATCAATTTTACCTTCAGCGTCTAAAACAGACTCTTTAATATGTAATTTAACTACCTCAGCTATTATTAAATTTCCAGCTCCACCTTCGGTACCCAATGCAATTACATCATTTACTTTACATTCAAATTGAACTGGAGCTTCTCCTACTCTAGGAGGCTTTACCATGTCTGAAGGCACTTGAGTAAATCCAGCTTTTACAAACTCATTAACACCATCTGGGTATTCGGTAGATGACAATGACATTTGCTGTACCATCTCAAAATTAACAATATTTATAACCACCTCTTTGGTTTTTAATACATTTTCTAAGGTGTGTTTAGTTGTGTTGTCTCGAACCCTTCTCGCAGGCGAAAAAATTAATATAGGTGGATTGGCACTAAAAACATTAAAAAAACTAAAAGGTGATAAATTTACATTTCCATCTTTATCTATTGTACTCGCAAAAGCAATAGGGCGCGGTGAAACAGCGCTTAATAAATAACCATGTAATTTTGCAGTACTAATTTCTTTAGGTGTAATTGAAATCATCGTTTGCAAATATATCGAAACCGCTACTTGTGTAAAAATATGTTTATACAATAATATCAACATATTTACTTTATATTTACTCTAAAGCATCAAAAGCGAATTATATTAAAAAAATATGCTAAAAAATACCTCAACAACTCGTTTGTTATTATTCATCTCTTCAATAACTATCATTTCATTAATTATTTGGAATACTTTTTCTTTTTTCAAAATATTAAAAGAAAATGAACTAACAAAAATGGAAATTTGGGCAACAGCTCAAAAAGACATAAAAAAAAGTGATCAATTAAAACTAAGTTTTAGTGAAACATCATTAGAAGTTTTACAGAGTAATAATACTACTCCTATGATTTCATATAGTCCCAAAGAAGAAACTTATATTCATAGAAATATTCCTGAAAATAAAATTAATACCCCAAAAAAAAGAGACCGACTAATTGAACAATTTACTGAAGAATACGAACCTATAAAAGTATTTTATAACAATGAATTATTACAGACTATTTATTTTGGTAATTCACCACTCATCAATAAAATAAAATTTTATCCGGTAGTGCTTATCTTCATTATGTTACTTTTCTTTTTTGCAATTTATTTCTTTTTTAGGACCGCAAAAGCTTCTGAACAAAATAAACTTTGGGCAGGCATGGCAAAAGAAACGGCACATCAAATAGGCACACCATTATCTTCATTGGTTGGTTGGGCTGAGATATTAAAATCTGAAAATGTAAATCCAGATTATATTCATGAAATAGAAAAAGACATTGAGCGCTTAAAAATAATTACCGATCGATTTTCTAAAGTTGGATCCGTTCCTACTATGAAAAAAACAGATGTTGTTAAAGAAACTAAAGCTTCTTTCGATTATATACAAAGACGTTCCTCGAAGCTTATTAATTTCTCCCTGGACATTCCAGAGACTCCCTTAATGGTTAATTTAAATCCACAATTATATAGTTGGACGATCGAAAATATTGTTAAAAACGGAATAGACGCTATGAAAGGAAAAGGAGATATAGAAATTTCTATAACTACTAATTTAAAATCTGCTTTTATTCGAATTTCTGACACTGGAAAAGGAATTCCAAAAAAGGATTTTAATAAAATATTTAGTCCAGGTTTTACATCTAAGAGAAGAGGATGGGGATTAGGACTTTCCCTAGCAAAAAGAATTATCGAAGGCTATCACAAAGGCAGGATACGAGTTTTAAAAAGCAGTCCAAGCGAGGGAACTACCATGGAAATTATCTTATACTTACAAAACGATTAATAGTTAGATTTAATTTTTTTTGCCAAAGCAATAAACGCTTCGTTATCCATCGCTATTTTATGTTTAAAAGACATGTCTTTCATCTCATTTAATGGAATTAAATGCACGTGAACATGAGGAACTTCTAAACCAATCACAGACATTCCAACTCGATTACAAATCAGTGTTTTTTCAATTGCTAATCCCACCTTTCTAGCAAATTGCATTAATCCTAGATAGGTTTCTTCATCAAGATCTAATAGTTTATCAACTTCCTTTTTTGGAACACAAAGGGTATGTCCTTTTACATTTGGGTCTATATCTAAAAACGCAATAAAAAGATCGTCTTCAACAATTTTATAACACGGGAGTTCTCCATTAATAATTTTTGTGAAAATAGAAGCCATAATTAAACTCTGCTTAATTCAACAACCGTAAACTTCATAGTGCCGTTAGGTACCGTAACCTCAGCAACATCTCCCACTTGTTTTCCCAATAGACCTTTTCCAATTGGAGAATCTACCGATATTTTACCAGTTGATAAATCCGCCTCACTTTGAGCCACTAATTTATAAGTCATTTCTACACCATTGGATTGATTTTTAATCTTTACTGTAGAATGTATTAACGCTTTTGAAGTATCTAATTGAGATTCATCTATTATTCTTGCTGTTGATAAAGTTCCCTCTAATCTTGAAATATGCATTTCTAACATTCCTTGGGCTTCTTTAGCAGCATCGTATTCTGCATTTTCACTTAAATCTCCTTTATCTCTCGCTTCCGCTATATCCTGTGATGCTCTCGGACGCTCTACATCTTTAAGTTGGTTTAACTCGTCTCTTAATTTTTTTAATCCTTCTGCGGTATAATATGACACTTTACTCATAAACTTAATTTTTAAATAATTGCAATCTGTTTTTTAATAAAAACACTACTGCTTTCGCAGCAATAAAAAAATCCCACACAAGATGGGACCACTATATACAAAGATAGTAAAAATAAAAATATCATCTATTTTTTATTGTATTTTTGCTATACAATACTATGAAAATGAAAAAAATAGCAATCGCATTATTATTAAGTATAACTTTAATATCTTGTGATAGTAGTGATGATAATAATCAAAATCCGAACCCCTATTTAGTTATTCCTCCAGTAAGTTTAAGCTTAAACTTAAATCTTCCGGAATATACCGATTTAAAATTCCCAGGAAATAGTGTTATTGTAACCAATCAAGGTATAAAAGGAATTATTATTTATTGTATTAATACCGATTTATATACTGCTTCTGAATTAAGCGACCCCAATCACAACCCAAGCTCATGTTCAAAAATGGACGTGATTGGAATAATCGCAACTTGTCCTTGTGACGATGGTAACAAAAACGATATAGTAACAGGACAATTTACTCCTCCAAACAACGAAAAATACCCAATGTTACAGTACCGCGCTGAACGAAATGGAGATGTTGTTAATATTTATAATTAATATCCAGTTATAATTTTATAATAGCCCCAATTAAAAAGTTAATGGTTGCTTGGGGATAATATCCGGTGCCTTCTACTGTCGTTGTAACACCTGGAACCGAAAAAGTATCATCATAAGTGTAATAATAACCATTTGATACATACTTCACATTAAAAATATTATTCACCAATCCTGTTAATACAATTTCTCTTAAAAAAGGAATGTTATTTAAGGTATAAGAAATATTAAAATCGTTTATAAAATAGGCCTCTAACTGTGAAACATCACTATCGACATTCCCCATATACTGCTTGCCAACATATTTAGAATACAATCCTAATTGAAGATTCTTTATAGGTTCATATTCAATTTTATTAGCTGCAATAACGCTTGGAGAAAATGAAATATTAGTAGTTCCTAAATTTGTAAAATCACCATCAATAGGGGCAACAAAATCTTTATTTTTATTCGTACTTAAAGCAATATTGGGTAGGATTCTAAAGTTGTCAAAAATCGAAAATATTGCATCAATTTCTAGGCCTAAACGATAACTTTTACCACTTGTAGCTCTAACAGGAGCACCTACATCATCTATGGCGCCAGTAAGCACTAATTGATCTTTGTAATCCATAAAATAAAGATTCGTACTCACTTTTGTTTTCTTTGCAGCAAAACGCCATCCTAACTCATAATCATCTAATTTTTCTGGTTTTGTGATACCATTTTCAAAATCATTCCTATTGGGTTCTCGTTGTGCTCTTCCATAAGAAGCGTAAAGCTGATTTTTTTGACTTAGCTCGAAAGTTAGTCCTGCTTTTGGATTGAAAAAATTATAATCTTCATCAACTTCTAAAGGAACTTTATCTGATGTTACTCCTGAAGTTTTATAATTTATAAATCTACCTTGTAAATCTCCATATGCACTCCATCGATCATT
>Ga0209302_10001602_pt1 | contig 13231 bp, 14 predicted proteins | sample ArcOceMetagenome_2_FD_187445 | JGI IMG/M metagenome (GOLD analysis project Ga0209302, IMG submission 187445) | Marine eukaryotic phytoplankton communities from Arctic Ocean - Arctic Ocean ARC135M Metagenome (SPAdes) (version 2) | ecosystem: Environmental > Aquatic > Marine > Oceanic | place... | reverse complement strand
CAAGGGTGAGGGCGAGGGTGAGGGTGAGGGTGAGGGCCCTCTTCGCGCACCGGTGCGAAGATCATCGCGAGGTCGTCGATGGGCAGCGGCGGCGTGCAGAGGTCTCCGTCAGCGGTAGTCACTGGGTCGATGCGTTCCATCGGCATGCGCCGCCGGTCCCTGCGTACCACGCCCTTGGGGCCGCTCGAGTTGCCGCTGCTGATGATGGTAGGGTCGTCGTAGACCAGGCAGGCCGAGGTAAGGCCTCCGCCGAAGGCGAGCCCGCCGCCGAGCGGCTCGAGGTGCTTAAGGTAGTAGATGTCGCCCGGCTCGCAGATGCCGGGGGCGAAGGGCGATTGGTCGATGCACACGAGCCGAAGCACACGCCGGCTCACAAGCGCGTACATGGCCGTCACCGGGTCTCGGCACGTCTCGAGGTCGGCGCACGAGTACCATGAGCGAGGGCTGTGGCTGTTGGGGCAAATCTCTGCCTCGTCGTTGGACGAGATGGTCTGCAAGAAGTAGGCCATCGAGTGCGAGCCGCGCCCGTGGTTCCAGAACTGCGAGCCACCGGGGGGGAGGCCGTCCCACCACGAGTTCTTGACGATCCAGCCGCCCACCTGGTTGTGTTCCGTCTGGAAGGTGTCCGAGTAGCCGACGAGGTTGACAGCGTGGCCGCCCTCCAATGTGAGCGAGAGGTCGTCCAGGAAGAAGAACTCGCCGCCCATAGTGTGCATCTCGCGGTCGGAGGCGACGCAGCAGCTCACCCCTACGAAGGCGCGCTCGAGCGGGCACGGCTCGCACGCCATCGGCTCGCCGCCGTTGCCCCGACCCGCGCACTCCGCTGGCTTGTGGATGTGCCCCGGGTAGTGCTGCGCGTTGAGCTGCGCTGTGTTGTTGCACGGCAGCAGGTAGCGCACGTTGGCCATCGGCATGCCTAGCGACAGCACGCGCCCGTCGCGCAGCAGCGCGCGCTTGGTGTCGATGGCTTCGTAATAGGTGTTCATGCCACGCACCTGGTTAGGGTTAGGGTTAGGGTTAGGGTTAGGGTTAGGGTTAGGGTTAGGGTTAGGGTTAGGGTTAGGGTTAGGGTTAGGGTTAGGGTTAGGGTTAGGGTTAGGGTTAGAGTTAGGCGTCACGCACCATGAAGGAGAGAGGCGAGAGCTTGCGCGCCTTCTTGAGGCCGTCGCACTCGCGGTCGTGACCCTTGAGGGGCGTGTAGGGGCAGGTGCTCCACGGTAGCACGGCGCCCGACTCGAGCACGCGCAGGTAGTAGAGCACGGCGACCTCGCCGCCCTCGGTCGAGTTGCCCGTCCAGATGCGGTCGCCGTCGAAGACACACGCGTACGGGGACTTTCGGCACGCCTCGAGCACCGAGACGCCGAAGGCCTGCTGCGAGAACTTGAGGTACTGGTTCTCTGCAAGCCAGCCGTTGGCGATGCCCTGCCGGCGGTACGAGTGCTCGAGCATCGAGATGGCGGCAAACATCCAGCAGCCGCCGCGCTCCAGCTGCAGCTCGCGCGGCGTCACGTACGAGAGGGCGTGCTTGTGCGGCATCGGACCCGCCGGCACGTAGCAGGCCTGGCCTTGGCTCTGGTCCATGGGCAGCATATGCCTCTGCTGGTTCTCCATGGGCGCATGCCCAATGTTAGGCATCGCCGCCGTGAGTTCCGCCGCGCTCGAGAGCTCTCCAGCAACCAGGCGACTGTGTAGATGCACCATGCCGGCGCTGATGACAGCGACGATGCCAAATGGCGCGAGCCATAGAGCGGGCCCGCAGAGGCAGGGATGCCGCCTTGGCCCGAAGGCGGTGTATTCGGCAAGAGAAGCGGACATGTCGGATGTCCTGTGTTCACTCGGCGATTGCTTCACAGGCGGCAGCACCCGGTCGTCGGCAGCACTCGGCGATTGATTAATGCAGCGATGCAAGTCTTTATTTGGGAGGGTATGCAGCGACGGGTACCGCACACATGTTTTTTGACCGATTTCCTTTGCGCCCGCGCGTCACCGCGTGCCTTCGCGCTGCGACGCCAGCCATCGCCGCTCGTGTCCGCTGCTTGGAAAACGCCTGATGTTTGGTTGGGCTATCTATCTATCTATCTATCTATCTATCTATCTATCCATATCTTGGGCTCGAGGCGGTGTTTTAATAACTCAGCTCGCCATGGATCGTGTGGCCGATTATGCAGCGCAAGTCTTGTCGGAAGGGTCTGCAGCGTGTTTTGTCAGGCACCCCGCCGGATGAGGATGGGCAAGTGGCCAAGCTTCGTCGCCGCCTTCACGCTGTGCGTGCTGCTGCTCCAGCGCTGTAGTCGCGTTGAGCCGTCGCCCGCTGACGATCCGCTCAAGAGGCGCTACGAGGAGCTCCACGCCCGCACACTGGCCGCCGCAGCCACCCAGCATGGGCAAAGTGCTCCCGTTGGTAGCACCCCAGCTCGGATCCTGCGCCTCCTCAGGGCGCGCCTGGCGGCTCTTGGCAGCTCGGCACTCCCAGGGTGAGGCCCAGCCACTGGGCTCTCAGCCACCGGTTGACCCTTCAGGCCGCCAACGCCTGGCCGGACCCGGCAGCTCGCGCTGCGCTGACGCGCGGCCTGCGAAAGGGAGAGCATGGCGCGCTCGAACCCGTCCGCTTCGCCTCCAACGGCCCGCTGCAGTGCGCCGCTTTCCTGTCGGCGAGCGGCGGCAGCGACACGCCAGGCTTTGCGGATCCGGTAGATCTGGTCACCGCGGCGCGGTGGAGAGTCTTCATCCCGTTTGTCGACGAGCTCCTGAGCGTGCTACCTCCCGCTGCGCGTGCTCGCGTCGCCGCAGGCGTGCATTGGCCGACCGATAGCGCGCTTCACCTGGTGGTGAGTGTCTTTTCCGAGCACCCATCGCTTCTGGACGGCGCGCAGCGGGAGCAGTGGCGTCCGATCTCGGAGGCGCAGATCGAACTGTTGGCGGAGCGATTGGCGACAGAGGCGCTCCCGCCCCGCACCGCCGCACCGAGGCTGCGGCTTCACGGCTTCGCCATCACACCGGACGGCTCGATGCTCGCTCTCTTCGTGCCGGCCGCGGCTGCCGGCGCCGAGACGGACGGAGAGACGGATGGATCAGAGACGGATGGATCGCTGTCCTCGCTACGCGCCCGCATCGGTGCCGTGGGCGCGAGCGTGCTGGGCAAGCTCAACTCGCGGCCCAAGGAGCTACAGCACGCTAGCTAACCCTAACCCGACTCCTAACCTTAACCTTAACCCTAACCCTAACCCTATCCCCATCCTTCACCCTAACCCTAACCCCAACCAAGGAGCTGCTGCACGTTAGCTGCGGACGCCTCCTCGATTGGCCAACCGAGCTGCTCGATGCGCCTGCCGCCGCACACGTCGCACGAGTCGCGGCGCGCTGGGCCACTTGCCTCTCGCGCGGAGAGCTACCACAGGTGTGATGGCGAGGGCCGGCTTTAGGGATCCCAAGCCTAGCGCATTGATCAGAGGCGCGCTGGTCGGCCTAGAGCTGCTGCCGAAGGCCAGCGCACCTCTGGTGAGTTAGGCTTAGGAGCCCTAGGCCTAACCCTTTACCGAAGCCTGACTCTGACCCTGACCCAAACCCTGACCCTGACCCGAACCCTGACCCGAACCCTGACCCTGACCCGAACCCTGACCCGAACCCTGACCCGAACCCTGACCCGAACCTTAAGCAGGCCGGCGCGCCTCACGGCGGCTGCACCCCGCCCTTGCACCCGGCCGTCCACCCACCCGGGGTGGGCAGCGTCATCTCCCTACCCGAGATCGCGCTGGTGAGGGACTTAGGGCTAGGCTTAGCCCGAAGGCCAAACCCTATAGCCCTAGCCCTAGCCCTAGCCCTTCGCCCTAGTCCCAGGCCTAACCCTAACCCCAAACTCAACCTACCCCTACCCTTAACCAGGTGAGGGACGTGCGGTGGATGTTTGGCGAGGCAAAGCTCTACCGCCACTTCCGCCTGCGGTAACTAACACCCTGCGGGCGCAGATTGATTGGCGCCGCGCCCGTTGGGGCCGGGACAAGGAGGCCGAGGCTACCAGGACCATTTGAAGTATGCATTCACCTGTCATGCACCGAGCCGCAGCGCCAGCCACACAGCCGCTGCGGGCGGCGCCGTCGAGGCGGGGGTCTGTTCAACCGGTTGAACAGCATACCGAGCTGAGAGTACATGGTTTTTTTACGGCGCCGGAACGACCCCTGTCCCCTCCCGTCCCCCCCACGATGTTGTTGCCTAAATAGCACAGTTCAGGCGAGGCGAGGCGGCGCGAGGCAAACACGTCTCGACGATGACTTCAAAGCCGCAAGAACGGGCTGGTCTCCTGCACGGGGCCCAGGCAAGCATGTCCGTCTCTGACCGAACCGTCTTCGACCAACTGCCGCCCATGCCCACTCCCGACCGCGACGCAATGTACTGGGAGAGTGTGGTGGGCACCCACGTCTCAAACGATAGGCTACCATGGCCTGGCCAGCACCCAGTGGGCGATTGGCTTGCCACTGCTGGCGCCTAGCCTCTGTGACTGCTCTCACGCTTCTCTGGGAAACGCCGCCCCTGGCGTGGCAACGCATCAGGTCTGGCCCCTGGTTTCGCACCGTTTGGATTTGCAGCCGATCCTAACCCTATCCCTAACCGCAGATGGGTTCAGGCATCGTGCTAGGTATCTCTCTCCTGTGCGTGCTGACCACACACCTCGGAGCCCTCTGCTACGGCACGATCGAGGGCGGCTGGTGGTGGTTCTTCCTCGTGGCCATCTACCTGGAGGCCTTCCTCGCCGTCTGCTGCCTGCTGGGCATCCTCTACGGCGACCCCGGCGTCGTCAAGCGCACCCCCGAGAACTGCCTCCCGCTGCCAGAGACGATCGCCGAGCGACTGCAGCGTGGCGAGTCGCTGGGGGGGCTCGAGAACCTTCAGCACGCGCAGCTTGGCTCGTTCTGCGTGCGCTGCTGCGTCTGGCGGCGCGCCCCGGGCAAGCTCCAGAGCTCCTACCTACCAGCGGACTGCGACATGGGCGTGTGCGAGCAAGGGCCGCACCACTGCAGCACGTGCGGCCGCTGCGTCAACCATTTTGACCAGTGCGCCTTGCCGCAGCGCCTTTGCCCCCATCGCCTTTGCCCCACCGCCTTTGCCCCATCGCCTTTGCCCCATCGCCTCGTTTCTCCCCGTTTCCACGTTCCTAACGCGCGCTCGCGTCTGCCGTGCGCCACGCAGCCACTGCGGACTCTTCGGACGTTGCATCGCTGGGCAGGGCTGCAGCGGCAACATCCACTACTTCTACGCGGTGATCGTCATGGGCTGGCTAGGCTTCGTCACCACGGTGGCCGCCGTCCTCATGAGCGGCTGGAGGTTACTCGATGCTACCCCTAACTCTAACCCTAACCCAACCCCTAATACTAACCTTGTCCCTGACCCTGACCCTGACCCTGACCCTGACCCGAACCCGAACCCCAACCCTTACTAGGCTACTCGATGCTTCCGGGGCCACGATCTTCCACAAGTTCCAGGGTAACGAGCTCGCCTGAACACACTATGGTAAGGCTTTAGATCGGACAGTACCCAACAAATAGGTTTGCTGCGTTTTATAGATGTTATGTTTGTGACTGGATGACGGCACAACACTGTCGCTGAACTTCACTCTCTTCACCAAGAGCGAAGACGGCGGTCGGCGCGCCGCGCCCCCGCGGCGCGAGTGTGTCCCATTGCGCGGCGTGGTACCATATTAGGGGCATTGCTATTGGGATCTACGCCCTTCCTTGCGCTTGTGGTTACTTGGTTATCAGATCTATCACCCTGTCCCGCAGCCTCCGGCTTTAGCCTTTAGTGTAAGTGAGCTAACGAGTAATAGCCTTTTGTCATTTGTGAATAGCCTTTCTTTATTTAGCCTGTAGTGAACCTCACCCGTGAGCTGAGGCACACATCTTTATTACCCGTGAGCTACGGTATGAATAGCCTTTAGTGAATACGGTACTGCGTACTCGGTAGCCAAGCCTTTATTTAGCCTTTAGCTCCTCAGCTCACGGGTAAAGTTAATCTATCGAAATAAATAAAAATGGTAACGCGAGGGAGTAGTGTTGGGGGATTCCAACGGCCTAACAGAAACCTTTGTCTAAGAGGTTGTGGAGGTTTGTCAGAATCAGAATTATTGTCTATAGGAACTTTAAGTAGAGGCAGGCGTTTGTCTACTGGCACGAGTACGACCACCGTACGAGTCAGCACCGATGGATTCCACGACACAAGCGCTTCTTTGCGTTGTCTGCACACCTGACCCCGTCGCGCAGCCGTGCGCTCGGGCTCTCCAGAAGGCCCTGGAGCAACTCCTTGTCGACCATGAAGAAGCAGTCAGCATCGTTGACCATTTCACCAACACGGCGGAATCCACCGAACTGCTTCTGAACAAATGCCCCATAGACCGACGCGTCCGCGTGCGCGACCACCTCCCACACCGCGCGACCCTCTTCTGGGCGTATGACGGGTTCGAAGCAGAGATTCACGAGTAATCCAGACCCCTCACCCCGGAAAGTGCCATCCATTGTAAAACTCCCAAGCGAAATCTTATCGTCAATGTTGTGAAGCTGCTCGCGGTACCACTTATGCTGACCGCTGCAGTCGATGGCATGGACTCTATCTTTCTCCAGTGAACAGGGCTTGTTTGGTTTGAGATCGAGCTCCCACTCGATCCGATTGTACCGCGAGCTCACCAACGGGCAGAAGAGGCGCAGATGGTGCGTCTCTGTCTCCTGCCGCCTTGGCTGAAGCCTGTCGTCGCGGTCGACATGCAGGAATGCGGCTGCTGCGATGTTCTCAGCGGTGACGCGAGAGGGTTCGAACTTTTCCCCACCTAAGGAACGCGCGTCGGGATGATCCTCGTCGAGAACCATCTGCACAAAGCGTTCGAGGGCTGCCTTGCTGCCGGTTTGCAGCTGAATGGCATCGGCACTCTCGCGAATGAGGTCATCGTAGGCACGCAAAGTGCCCAGCCCGCGCTTCTGCTCAACAAACATGCAGCTCCCGTCATTGTCACTGTCACTGTCACTGTCTCCGTCTCCATCTCCGGCTCCGGAAGATTGGCGCAACATGGCGCGAGCCATGGCCATGCCGGCGTCCTGCTCGATGAAGATCTTACGCTTGCTCACCACGCCATCCGCCCAGTCCCCGACCATTCTGGCCGCCTCGTGGCTTGTGCATGCGAAGAGCTCAGCGACCCAGAGTCCGGCGGCGCGCTCATTGATCAGCTGCGGGTCTGCGTTTGAAGACGCATCTTTCTCAGCGCGGTAGTTGGAGGACGCACGACCACCCGCTGGGTCGTAGTCGTACAGCATGTCGCAGATGCTCTCAAAGAGGGCAGCAGGCAGCTGCGTCAGCATCGCAGAGTTGCCGGGCGACACGGCGGGTCGCTTCTGTGGACGAGTCGGTCCACTTCCTGGGCGGAGGCACTCAATGCAACGGCGCTTGGCCTTCGATTGCTGCGTCCTCGAAAAGTGGTGCGGGTCGAGCTTGAACTCGCACTGGCTGCAGCTTAGAGGCGCCCCCCCGGGCGTAGGAATCGATGCTTCGAGAACGGCCGCGGCGATCTCGCAGGATGTAGCGCCGGCGCGTTTGCCATTCCCCGCCGACATGCGAGATACAGACAGACAGACAGCATCGATCGAAGGGAGCTACCACGGAACCTCCACTGGCTTGGGTGAAATAACCCTCTCGGACACTCTGTCTGCGGCGTGAACCCATGCATGTCTTCCGGAGCTAGGGTATCAGGCCGTGCGACGGCAACATTGCGGTATTGTGTAGAGTCGCAAGTCGCGTAGCGCGTGGCGAACCTCGACGATCATCTGATCTTATCTCGAATCTCCCAACCATCCTGCAGCAGGGGAGCCGCGCCGCCGTGCCGCCGCCAGGAGGCGAGGCCGAGGGCGCCAGGGGAGCCCCGAGGCGAAGCCTTCATGGACGAAGGCTTGCAAAAACGACCAAGGAGATACATCATACATGCAACATGGTCGCTCCTCGCTCGAGCCGCTTTTCTTGCGGCACATAGTGTGCGAGTCGATCTGAACCTTCACAAGACAAGTACATGAAAACAAGACCAAGCCCCCCGACCCATGCTATGCTAAAGTAACACCGGGCCCAACGTCAGCAATCCAGCTGCCCGTCGCTCGCAGGCATCGCGTCGCTCAGCGGCAGCGGTGCGAGCCCCTCCTCAAGTTCGCCGCCGCCACCGCCGCCGCCGCCGCCGAGCGCAGACCCGCGCAGCAGCTTCTGAAACTGGAGCTGCTGTCGCTGCGACGTCTTGGCCGCGATCTCGACCGCCTGAGATAGATCGCGAGATAATCATACTATGCACTGTGTACTTGGCAGAGCTGGCTAGCATGCCACGGCAAGTATAGCCATAGTAAGTGATTGTAAATGTAGCCTGCGGGTGCAACCCGACCATCAGACAGTTTCTATCGCAGTTTGTATGCTAGAGGCCTGCGGGTGGAGCCCGACCAAGAGGCAGCAGAGCTGGCGCAGGTCGTTATCGCTCAGAGAGGCCGCGTGCGCGCGCCGCACCTAGCAGGTATCGCGAGAGTAAGTGACGCGAGAGTAAGTATTCGCAGAGTAAGTATTCGCAGAATAAGTATTCGCAGAGTAAGTATTCGCAGAGTAAGTATAGCTCATCATGGCACATGCGTAGTCGCGTGCGCGCGCCGCACCCGCAGCGCCACGTAGGCATCCGGACGGCAGATGACGGCGGTATACTCTGCAAACAGTCGTAGCCCCGTAGCCTCGCCGCCGCCCTCGCCGCCGTCGCCGCCGCTTTCCGCGGCCGCTCCCGTGGCGGGGGGTAATAGGGGGGGTAGCGCGACAACGTGTAGTGGCGTGCCGATCTCGCGGAACATCTCGGCCATCCTCGGTGCTAGCTCGCTTCCTGATTAGGGTTCGGGTTCGGGTTCTCGTTCGATTAGGGGTAGGGGTAGGGGTGGGGGAAGGGTAGGGTTAGGGTTAGGGTTAGGGTTAAGGTTAGCTTACCCGCGCAAGCAAGCAGCGTGTAGCTCCCGAGCGCGAGCTCCAGATGCAAGCTCGGACGACCTGCTCCCAGGCTCAGGTCAGGCACACGCGCGCCTGGTTAGGGTCAGGGTTAGGGTCGGTGGTCAGGGTTGGGGTCAGGGTTGGGGTCAGGGTTGGGGTCAGGGTTGGGGTCAGGGTTGGGGTTGGGGTTAGGGCTAGGGTTAGGGTTGGGGTTGGGTAAGGGTTGAGGTTAGGGTTAGGGCTGGGGTCAGGGTTTAGCGCGCGCCTGCGAATATGCCGGGCGTGTAGTGCGCGCGCGTGTCGTGCGCGGACATCGGGCCGGCAGTGTGTGTGTCGTAGACCACCACAGGAGAGTGGTCGAACCTGGTGAGGTTTAGGGTTACGGTTAGTGTTAGGGTTAGGGTTTGGTTGGGGTTGGGGATTGGAGTTAGGGCTATGTTTAGCTAACAGGCGAGAGTGGTCGTACCGAAAGCCCAGCTGCAGCCCCGCCGTCGCCACCAAGCCCATAAGGGCCGAGGGGCCACCGCCGCCGCCAACGCCAACGCCGCCGCCGCCGCCGCCGTCGCCGCCGCCGCCGCCGTCGCCGCTGCCGCCGCCGTCGCCGCTGCCGCCGCCGTCGCGGCTGACGGCGCTGCCGCCACTATTGCTGGCGAGGCTACACACGCTGCTGCCGCTACCCCCCGCACTGCCCGAACCTTGGCGCAATAGCCGACTGCCGCCGTGGCCTGTCACCGGCGACCTGGTTAGGGTAACGGTCAGGGTCAGGGTCAGGGTCAGGGTCAGGGTTAGGGTTAGGGTTAGGTTAGGGTTAGGGTTAGGGTTAGGGTTAGGGTTAGGTCAGGGTCAGTGGTCAGGGTCAGTGGTCAGGGTCAGGGTCAGGGTTAGAGTCTGGGTTAGAGTTAGGGTTAGGTTAGATTTGATCTTTGGCTGCCTCGAGTGTCGAGCTTTGCTCGAGGCGCGCGTCGACAGCAGGCCAAAACTCACCTGGTCGGGGTTAGGGGTTGGGGTTGGGGTTGGGGTTGGGGTTGAGGTTGGGGTTGGGGTTGATTGGGGGTGAGTTTGGGGCAAGGGCTAGGGCCAAGGCTGGAGCTAGGGCTAGGGTTTGAGCGGCCGGAGAGGCGGACGGAGCTGGTCGGGCATGCTCGCATGCATGCTACTCACTACTTACTACCTACGACTTACTACTTACTACTCACTACTCACTACTCACCACTTACCACTTACCACGTACTACTTACCACTTACCACTTACTGCTTACTGCTTACCAGGTCGGACACGCTTGCAGATACACGGCGCGTCAGGCTGCCCCGGCTCTTGCTAGGACTCTTGGCCCCCTTGACGGCCAGCGCTCGCTCCTTGGCGGGAGACGTAGAGCCGCCCGATTTGGCACGCGAGCTGACGGGAGAGGTGCCCGCCGCCGCGCCCGTTGCCGTGGCGCCTTCCACCGCCGTGCGCTCGATCGCCTCTGCCAGCTGTAGCGCCCAGGTGGCGAGGCGCTGTGCCGCGGCGCGCCTCTCTAGGTCGTGCGAGGCGAGAAGGGCAGGGCCGACGCCGTCGCCGCGCACCTGCAGCGCGAGCTTCCACGAGAGGCTCATCGCGTCCGCGTAGCCAAGATTGAGACCAAAGTCGCCCTGATTAGGGGTAGGGGTAGGGGTAGGGGTAGGGGTAGGGGTAGGAGTAGGGGTAGGGTTACGGCTACGGCTACGGCTACGGCTACGGCTACGGCTACGGCTACGGCTACGGCTACGGCTACGGCTACGGCTACGCTTAGGGTTAGAGTTACCGCGTCCAGCTCCGAGGGCCAGCAGTGTGCGCTGTGGCCGCACAAGAGGGCGCGGCCGACGCCGAATGCCGCCGCCACGAAGAACGGTGGCGCGTCGTTCGCGTCGCTGCCGCTACCCACATCAGCAGCAGCACCTGGCAATGGCAACGCCTGCCCCGGTGCTGAGGATCGAAGCACGCGTACGGGCAGGGCGGCCGCGTCGCCAACGAAGGCTTGCAGCGCGGCATGTAGCCCTCCGCTAGTGGCCTGTACTCCCGCGCTAGGTCCTCCCATTGTTGGCACGGAGAGTAGCCTTGCTTGCCAGAGCGACGCGGCGGGAGAGACCAAGTGCAGTGAGCACCTGCTGCCATCTCGGCGCACCACATGGTAGGCGGAGCGCTCCCCCACGCGACTCGCCAGCAGGGCCGCTAGAGGAGCACATTCGAAGTCACATGCTGTCCACCGCCGCATACGGGCCGGCAGCGCTGATGCGGCGCCGCGCACGCCGTTGAGCTTGACGCCGAGTAGCTCGCGCACGCGAGATGAGGAGCCATCGCAGCCCACTAGGTAGAGCGAGGTGACACGCACTTCCGAGCTGCCTCCGCCTCCACCCCCTCCTCCGCCCCCTCCTCCCCCTCCTCCTCCGCCCCCGCCCCCGCCCCCGCCCCCTCCTCCGCTCCCGTCTCCGCCTCCGCCGCCGCCTCCACCTCCGCTGCTGCCGCCACCGCCGCTGCCTTCGCCGCTCAGGTAATCGCTGACGCTACGCCGCGGACTGCCGCCGCCTCCGCCGCTGCCGCCGCCGCCGCCGCTGCCACCGTCGCCCTCACCCTTGGTCTCGGCTGCCTCGCATGTGAGCTGAGCGACCGCTCGCGCGGCGGCGGCGGCGGCAGTCGTCGGTGTGGCGTCGGCCGTGGCTGCGGAGGCAGGGCTAAGCACCGCGCCTACCACCTCGCCACGCGCATGCTGGCCGAGGTGCACCACGCGCCAGCCGCGCAGCACGTGCACCGTCGCACATTCACCGAGCGCCTCCCACAGCACGCGCCGCTGACTAGCCTGCGGTAACACGTGTGGCTGGCAGGAGGCAGCTACCGCGCCGCCCGTGCGCGCCTCCTGCTCCGCGTCGACGCCGTAGGCCTGCGCGTCCTGCCGCGACATCGCCGGCGCGTCGTGCGCCACGCTACCGCTCGCCGCACTCTCGCCCGAGATCGCAACGGCCCCGCGCCCTCGCCACACGGGCACGCCCCAGCGCAGCACGCTCGCGAGCAGCCCACGCCGCCGGAAGGCCTCCATCGTGGCGCAGTTGAGATGCGCCGCGCCGACGTAGCTCGCCGCTGGCTCCTCTGTATTCGGCTCCACGAGCAGCACTCGTAGCCTCTCGCGACCGAGGTCGAGCGCCAGGAGCAGCCCCGCCGGCTCGGCGCCCACCACCACGACGTCGTAATTGGCGTTCGCACCGCTCGGCTCCTCCTCCTCGCTCCAGTCCGACTGGCTGTCCTCGCCCTCGCCCTCGCCCTCCTCGCCGCCGCTGCCGTCGTAGTTTGACCGCTCCTGCTGCCGCTGCTGCTCCTGCTCCTCGTGCCGTCTCGCTGCCGCTTCTGCTCCCGCCTTCGCCATGAACGATACCGTGGACGCCTGCGCTACCATGTCGCGCGCTGCCTTCCATTGCGCGTACTCCGCCTTCCGCTCCTTGATCGATTTCCTCGGGCCTTGCGGAGTGAGGCGCTCGCGGGCCGCCCGGTCGAGCTTACGGAGCGCGCGTTCACGGTCCGGGTCCCAGTCGAGGTCGTCGCTGTCGTCGGAGTCCGACATGCCAACCAGCTCCGTCGTCCCAAAACCCTCGCGAAACACAGAGAACGCGACTGCAAGTCTCTCGCACTCCGGAGCGCTCGCCTTACTAAATTTGGGCGCGGGGTTTTTGGCGAGACGGCTTTGTATGGAGGCTGTCGAGCAACGTGAGAAGTGCCTGCGCGAAGCCGGAGTACACCCTAGTTAGACGACTCGGGGGGCGTAGCGTGCCATCACCGTCCGTCTCCTGCCTCGCTCGAGTGGGTCACCGTGGGTGGGTGGGTAGTGGGTGGGTGGGTGGCCGCGCGGTGCGTGGCGTGCGTCCGATCCGCCCGCCCTGCCTGCCTGCCTGCCTGCCGCCCCCAGCCAGCCAGCCGGCCAGTCAGCCAGCCGCCTCCGTCCGCCTCCTCGCGCAGGGAGGGCCGCAGGCTCCCCAGCCTCGGCCATCCCGAGCTGCACTTGCTCTTGTGGAGCCGCTCGTGCCGCAGCCAGCCCTGGCCCGCGCTGAGCCGCGACAGCACGACCTCTCTCTCGGCACCGCGGTAAATATTTGCACAAATACGAACCTACCGCGCCACTCAACCGGGGTGTTGCACTCTGTGTAGTGTCCGGTAGGTTGTCCGGCTCTTTCCCCCCCTCAAAGGAGGCAAAGTGGGGAAAGAGGCCAGTTGTCTACCCCGTGTGGTTTCCTAATAAGGCTTTTGGTTCTT
>Ga0209302_10001600_pt1 | contig 13237 bp, 10 predicted proteins | sample ArcOceMetagenome_2_FD_187445 | JGI IMG/M metagenome (GOLD analysis project Ga0209302, IMG submission 187445) | Marine eukaryotic phytoplankton communities from Arctic Ocean - Arctic Ocean ARC135M Metagenome (SPAdes) (version 2) | ecosystem: Environmental > Aquatic > Marine > Oceanic | place... | reverse complement strand
ATCTATACACGATCCAATTTTCTTTTTTAAAATAATTTTTTCTTTCTTTGGATTTCCAGTATCCCCTTCGCTAACACCTGACATTATATCTTGCCATTCATTCATAAGTTTTAGATCTTCTTTATATGTAGGATTTAATTTCTCCCATTCTGTTATTGTTTTACATTGTTTTAATTTAACATCCCTTATTGTTTCATCTAATTTCTTATTATTTTCATCTTTTCCCCATATATTATTCTCTTTTACATAGAATTTTAATCTCTTTGTATCACTACAATGTATTGGTCTTTCTGTTGGTTTTAAGTATTCTAATTGTTTTTTAATTATATTTGTAACGCCATCAATATAACCGTTATCTTTTGTATATGCTAAATCTTCTAGAGTTATTTTGATGTTATTAACAAAATCTTTCAAATTCAGGGCATCTTTGCAATTTTCATTTAAAAATACCTTAATAGAAATGTTTTGGTTACCACAATTATTAAAATTATTAGTAGTTGCGTTAGTCCTAGCTACTTGAGTACAAATTTCTGTCAGCTTTTCATTTGTTTTTTCTAAATTTTTAATTCTTTCTTCTTGTATTTTAATTTTATCCTCTTTCATTTCTATAATTTGATTTTTAAGTTGTGCTATTTCTAAATATGAATTATCTTTCTCATCCACAGAATTACTACTTTTTACTACTTTTTCACATATTTGGATTGTGACTGACCCCTTAATTTTACATTTTTGTTGGTGTCGCCACAAACCACTTCTACTCTTATATTCTTTATTACAAAATTCACAAAAAAAACCGGATTTTTCATTTAGCAACATTTTCGCAACATCGGCAACATTTTCGCAACATTTTTTTGTATGTTTTTTACTCGCTAAATGTTTATCATAATTAGATTTTTGTGATGCTGTATAGTGACAAATTTTACAATAATAGGTTTTAATACTTTTACTACTTTTACTACTTTTTGTTGCGAGTTTTTTGGACATTTATATAATGTCTAGAAAATATTTCTAAGTCCTTGTGAAAAAAATATTGTTAAAAAAAGTTACAGTAACAACTCTAAAATCACTTTATAAAAAAACCCTACAAGAAGGTCACATTCGTTTTTTGACGTTATTTTCAGAAAAAACTTTTATAGAATTTGGAGAAATGGACATTTATTAAATGTCCATAATCAGATATATAGGACTTTTAGTTATTTTTTTTTTGCGGATTCTCTCCAAAAAAATAAATTAAGACCTAGAAAATAAAATAAATTCATAAATTATATGTCAATTCGCAAAATAGATACAGCCATTAGTACAATCAGAAGTATATATGATGAAAATGGTAATTATCTTCCTTCAGGTAATTACTTTTTTTCAATAAAAGATTATGAAAGGGGAGTTTTTACTGGAGAAATGACTAATGGAGGTGATTTTGGTGAATTTACTTTTTCACCACAAAAAATAATAAAAATGATGGCTGTAAGTCAGTCAAGACTGGCAAGAAAAGCAGGGTTACACACAGAACTAGGAATGCCAGACTACCCATCACCTTTAGCAAGGGGTAGAACATCTCGTTTTACAGAGACATCACGATCATCATATGTTGTTAGAAATTATTCCAGTGAAAATGTAGTTTTAAGAGAACCAAGCACTTGTAGTATATGTTTTGAAGCAATAAGTAATCGTAATAAAAAATCATTAAATTGTAATCACTATTTTCATAGAAATTGTATCAATACATGGTTAAGAGAACAAAATAATTGTCCATTATGTAGAGCATCTCAATCAACAAGCGAAGAAAGTGAAACTAGAGAGGACCCTTTTATAAATGCTGTAAATCAATTAAGGTCTGGAAGTTCCAGTACAAATCTTTTATATAATCAATTAAGTACTAGAGATTATACAACTAGACGTAATTCTCGCACTGTTGTATTTCCTAGTTCAAGAAGAAAATAAAATTATAATTAATATATATAATGAATCAAATAGAATATCATGAATATTCATATGTATTGTGGATTGTCTTATCATTTGTAATGATAATAAATGCATTTAGGTATAAAAAAAAGCATAAAAATAAAAAACAAAAAGGTGGTGGTGGTTTTGGCGGATGTTTACAAGCAATAATGGAAGGTATTTGTTATATGTTATCTTTTGGTACCTTATGCAAGGATTATAAAACAACTTGGTCAATTAATTGTAAAGGTGGAGGAGGTGATGGTGATTTTTTGTGGTAACGAATATATAATTATTTAAAACTAACCTTTTTTATTACTTTATATGAGTAATAAAAAAAAACGAACTAAAAAAGAAAAAAAGGCACCGGAATACAGAAGCAAAGAAGAGAGACAATCTGAAGTAAAACACGTATTAGAACAATTGAACGAATATAAACTTAACACTAAATATGAACCTGTGAAAAAGTTATATCTGAATTTTAAAGAATATATAAGTGAAGGGGAGAGATTGATTGTTAATATTCCTTTTCCTGAAATTAATAGACGGATAAAGGGTATATTAGCAATTAATAAAAGAGAGGATGTTGTAATTTCATTAATGAACGAGAAATTTTAACGGTGTCTTTTTCTAGTCTTGTGTTTTCTTTTCTTTGTTTTTCTCTTCTTTTTCTTCTTTCTTGATTTTCTTTTTTTTCTCTTTTTACCACCCTTCATACCTTTTGTCCCTTTCTTCTTGCTTTTAATTGCATTTCTTCTTTTTGTTATTTTGTTCCGTTTATGACCTCCTCCAAACGTAGGGTCTCCTACTAAAGTACCATTCACCTTTTGTTTTTTTAAACATTCCTCACACAAATAAAACCTTTCCTTTGGATTTTTATCTACATAACCCCCTCTACCAGTTATTTTAAGACAATATTTACAATTACCGTGAAAATGTCCATACCTCTTGTTTGAAGGGTCTCTAGTATTTTGTTGAGCCTCTCTAGTATTCCACGCTTTCGTGAAATCGTAGTCACCAGGACTTGTATTTAATGGTGGTAGTTGAAGAACAGTTGAAACTTTATTTTCTTTGCTTTTATCTTTGACCTTCTCTATCGTTGGACTACTTGTTTTTTTCTCAACTTGATCATTTTTGACATTCTCGGTATTATTCATATAATATATAATTAGAAAATATATATTATTTAAGCTTTACGGTTCTTACCAGAACGACGGCAGAAGGTGCGTTTTTTACCCTTGGCAACTTTGCAACCAGATTTATTTTTACATGCGGCTATTCTTTTTCCTCTGCAACCTTTTTTATTGGCCTTGACGCGTTTGCGGTAAGTTTTACGTTTTCTTTTAAGAGACGACCTTCTTGAACGTGTCATAGCAAGTTTTTTTCTTCCAGCTCCTCTGCGACTTCTTCTTCTTGTTTTAGATACCATTATAGAATTACTAAATATTATTATTTTTTCTAATTTTTCTTTTTTTTCTTGTATGTTTTTTCCGCACCGTCTTTTTTTTTCCATATATTTTCATGTTTTTTTCTAAACCTTTTATATTTTCTAATGCTTTTTTTGTTAGTTCATATACATAAATTAAATCAGTATGTGCGGACATATATATATATTATCATTTTTTAAAATTTTTAAAACTTTTCGTTCTTTCGCCTAAAAAAATATTATTTGATTGATAATTTTTATTATACGGTACGTTGTTACTCATACACCAATTAATACATTTTTGGATATTATTGTTTTTTAATGAATGTATTCTATCATTTTTTCTATCTTTATGTGTTATAATTTTAATTGTTGCGAGTATGTTATCTATTTGTTGATGTGCTAAAATTGAATTAATTTCCTTTATATTATTTTTATAATAAGAATAAACGGGTATATTGATAATGGATGTAATATCATATTTATTAAAATCAACAGATTCAAAAATTTTAAGTGTGTTTATAAACTTAGTTGAAATTTCATCTGTATCGCTAAATTTAAAATTTTTACAAATAACATATTTTTCAGAATTAGCGTATCTACTAGTATATGGTTTGGAAATATAAACATTTTCATACATACAGCTCAATAAATATATTAGCTCCATAGTAGACTGTTCAAACATATCAAAAATTTTCAAAACAAAATGTCCGTTTAGTTTTTGCATTGTAATAGCATATGTAACTTGTGTAAATATTAATCTAAACGCACATTTTTCTTGATTATTATAATCACCTGAAAAATCGAATCCTCCGTCTGCTGTGATAATATCCATACTATTTTTATATTTTTCCTTAAATGCGATTAAATTATTATGATTGTATAAATCCCCTTTTCCGTTAACACCGTATTCGATGTTAATATTTTTATATTTATCAATAATATGTGTTGCTTTTTTCCAATCAGGTATATTAGTATTTTTATCAAGTAGTGTTATAGCGTTATAAATATCGTTTTTTGTATTTCTAATGTATGCTGTGGATTCTATAAATCCACCAGGTCCTTCAGCTAAATGAAATGATTTTATAGGTGTATCAGACGATAATAAATCATGATAATTGTATATCTCCATAATTTTATAAAAGGCTCTAGAAATTGGTTTATATTTACTTACGCTAACCTTTTGTCCTGGAATAGTTGTATGGACGAATTCATATGGATTTGTATATTTTTTTATGATATCCCAATCAGTAATATGTTTATCAATTAAAGATTTTATTTTTGATAGATATTTTTGTAAGCTGTATATTTTATCTTTTTCTTTTTTTTTTATATTAAAACAAATTTTGACATTTGAATCTCTTATTTTATATTCTATTTGTGGTAATATATAATAGGTCATAATATATATTATATAGTTTTGTTTATATTATTTTGGAAGAGTTAATTTTTTCTTATATTTTTTTACTACTCTTTTAGACTTTGTTTCTGTTTTATTAATACTTTTTGTTTCTTCTTGACCCAATTCGCTTTGGGTAGAAGTTATAGTTAATAATGCATCAGTTATTTCTTTAGCATTAGGATTTCTTACTTTTTTAAATATAAAATAATTATTAAGAAACGAAATAATTTTTTCATTCGGTTTCATATTCAGGGCTTTTCCTATATTTACTTTTTTAATAGTTCTATTTTCTATTTCACTTTTCATAATATCAAATAAATCTTCAAATGATCCAATAGCTTGTGGAAATCCCATACTTTTAGCTTCAGTATCACTAATAGGTACAAATCCGAAATTTTCCATAGTTCTTATAAAGAAGTCAAAATTAACAAGATATTCTGTGAATGTTTTGTTGATAGATTCTTGATATACATCTACGGCATATCCTAATGAGGATTCGTCGTCGGGAAAAGTTGTTTGTGTATATAACTTTTTTAAATCCCACATTTTTGTATCATTATCATTTTTGATGAAAACGCTTTCTCCTGGTGATTTTCCTTCTAATTTCCTAAAAACTTTACCACCATCATAACAAGTTCCAATACATAATCCACCAACCTTGCAATTTTCATTTAAATTTCTTATAAAATTATAAAATGTATCTCTATTTTTAAAGAAGTAGTGAATGGAGAATTGATTTGAAACAATATTGTATCCGTGTTTCCCGATACCGTATCTTTTATAAACTCCTTTACCCAAAACACTTTCATCTTTTGCGGAATCACCAATAAGAGCCTTTATAATTTGTTTTCCTTTTTCACTAGTACAAGCTTCTCCATTTTTAATATTTAAACTAGAATCACCTTGTATAAATAACGCACCTGGCATTGTTCTATATTTTTTTTTCATTCTTAAATATCTAGCACAAGCCCCTTTTATTCTATTATGAATATTATCTTTTGAATAATCGATACCCATTACAAAGGATAATTTTGCATCAATCCATTTTTGTAAATCACCACCCATACCAACACTCATATCGAGTAGTGTATCTCCTCTTTTACTAACACCTACAATTAATTTTCTTTTAACATATCTATTATGAAAATCTCGTAAAGATTGTGTATTTGTTTGTGTGTTGCTTCTATCATAATAAATATTATCATTAACTGTATCGGGTATATTTAATCCAGAAGTAATCATAGACTCATTTATTGGTCTATTTATAGACCTCCATACACCTTCAGCTGTTGTATACGCATTACAAGTTATTTTTCCTTTTCGTTGATATTCAGCAGTTTTATCAAATCGTACTCTTATAGGGACCCATTGCCATCCTTGTTTATTTTGGTCTTCCCATCTAAATTCAACAACCATATCATCCTGAAATACTTGTTTTTTATCTTCAGTTACCATTTGATTATTTGAAGTATTCAAAATAATATTACTTGTATAAATAGGATATGGCGGTATAGGATCGTAAGGAATAAATGGCATAGCTTTATATGAACTTCTTTCATTGTATTTTGGAAATTTATCATTTATAATATCAGAACATGGATTTAAGAATCCATGTTTATTTTCATCAAATCCTACATGTAATATAAGTGTTTTATATTGATTAAGGGAATTATCTTTGGAAACATTAATTCCATCCATAAATATATTACCCATATATTCTTCCCCCGTCTCTATTTTTTTTGTTTTTACAAGAAAATCAATAGTATTAAATTTTGGAGGTTTCCATTTTAATGAATAGTCCCATCTAAATTTTCTAGACGGTGTTATTTCTCCAACCTTAGAAGAGCCAACGCTTTTATCACAAGGGGTAAATATAAGTCCGTCTGTTTCATAATTAAACAAAACTCCTTCTTTTACTCCATCTAATATTTTTTTACATTCTTTAAATATATTACTACCGATGTTTGAATAAAATGTTTTCATTTTTATATTAAGGGGTGTTTTGTAACTATTGATAATACAATGAGAATCTAAGTTAGAAATAGTATCCGATAATAAATCTCCCCTGAATTTATCCTTTGCCATATCTTTATCTACATAATTTAATTCTGTATCAGGAACATTCATAAAAGGAAACCCTTTTGTATTTTCTTTATTTAAATAATAAATATCAAATCCAAGAAATAAATTAATAAAATTACCAACTTTATCGTTTAATACGTGTTCTCCATCAATAATAGTGTTACAAGAAGATTTATGTTTTGTGATATTTCCTGTAAATTGTATGTTCATATTTGTGTCAATAAAATATATTTTACCAATATTTGAAATAAATAATAACTTACGGTCACCATCAGCCTTATCAGTTACAGTATAAGGTCGGTTAATATTTGGAACAGATGAATCAACGTCAACGGGCATAATGTTTGTAGTTTCTAAACTTACAGATGAAGGTCCAATAAAATCACCCGAATGCATTCTTCTAGGTCGACCGTCTTTTCCTCTAGGCATATTTTCTTTACCGTGAATTAAATGCATATATTCTTTTTTAACTCTATCTTGTTCTAAATATGAAATGGGGAAGTTTGTTCCTTGCCACCCCGATAAAATAATTTTTACACCTTTTTTAATTTTACGTAAAAGAGTATTTGTATCCATATCTTTTGTGTGATTTTTTATTATTTCCATTTCAACTTCATAATTTTCGGGTTCATTAAATACGTTGGCATCTTGAATACTATATTCTTTAATGAATATTTTTCGTCCATTATGTAATCTTTTTTGTCTATTCGTTTTAACAATACTTAAATCAAACTGGTAAGGATATTCGTGGGTATCAGTTATTAATTGAAATGTGTATCTTTTCATAAACCTAAAAATTTTTTTGGTATCCTTCCAACTATCCAAAGCTTGAGCTATTTCTGGTCTAAGATTTTCTTGATTTTTGGGTGTTAAATCTCTTTCAGTTTTATAATTAACTCTAAATTGAAAATCATGAAAATCAATAGGTCTTAAGGTATCTCCATCTCTTTTTTCCTTTTTCCTGAATTTTTGTAGAAAAGTAACATTATTTAGTTTATCTTCATGAATTATATTTTCTTTACAATATTTTTGTATATTGCTAAGACCTTTAACTGTAGTTCTTATATTAGAATCTTTCATTTTGCCTGTTCTTTCATCTATATATTCGTTTATAATATTCAAATGATAATTTTCTTGAATTTTAACAAAGCCTAATGATTTTAATTTTTGAATTATATTATCAAAATCTATTTTTGTTATTTGGTTATAATGCTTTGTACCAAATTTAATTTCTAATTCATCTCCTTGATAATTCCTATTTTCAGCTGCTAAATATATATCGCAATAGTCTGTTAATAAATCATTTGGTGTTTTTTCTTCAGTCATAATTATATAATAATAACATATATTTTTATATAATTTATCAATTTTATAATATAGTTTCAATTACTAATTTATAAAGTTCTTTTTTTGTTTTACATTTAGTAGGTGTTTTCATAATATCTATATTTAATTTTTTACATATATCCTTTATTTGTTGTGCTTTATAATTTGAAATAGGTTTTATGGGTTTTTTAATACTTTCAACTAACAATAGTTTATTTGTATAATCAAATAATTTGTCTTCTTCTAAAAATAATCCATATTTATCTAGTCCCTCAAAATATTTAATTATACAACTCTTCCTTCCAGGTATATTTATATTTGAATAGTAAAATTTATCGTTCATATACGCAAAATTATAGTTATCTAAGATTAGCATAGGTTCTAAATAATTTATATTTAAGGTGGGGTCATTCGCAAGATGTCCTTCTATTTCGGCAATTTTAACCTTCATCTCTTTTAATGTTTTTTTGTTATTTCGTAATTTATCTATAAATTTGATTTTGTATTCTTTTTCTATAACAAAATTATTTTTTTTAAGAATTTCATATTCACTAAATCCATAAACAAATATAAACCAACACCAAAATAATCCATCTTCTTGTTCGGGCACAAAAAAATCATCATGTTTTTTAATTTCGGGTTGTATAATCTTTTTATTTATTTTTTCGATACTTTTTTCAAAATATTCACTGGACATTAATCTATGAATATTTTGATTATCAAATGCGTATTTTTCGAGTAATTTAACAATATTAGTATTCATGTGTGATAACTTTATTAGTTGTTTTGTCTTTAACTTCTTTAGTATTTTGTATAAAGAAGTCGAGTTTTAAATCATCCTTGATAGTTTCAATATCTTTTAAGTGTTTCTCTTGTTTCTTTATATATTGTAGAGTTATTTCTATATCTCTAATAGTTTTTTCATCAAACGAATTCATATTTGTAAAAATGCCATTTCTATTTTCTGAAAATATAACATTATTATCTTTTAATACTTTAAAAATTTTTAAATGATGTATTTTATCCAAATTGTCTACCACATTTTTTAAACCGTTTAATTTTTCTACATTCATATAGAATGGAAAAAAAATTATATTTAAGTATAAATTTTTTTAAGAGTTATGTTTATTCCTCCAAAATGGTTAGCTTTGTTTTTCTTGCCCCACTTGTAATTTTTAATTCTCCTAGAACTGCTATTGTTTCATCATTTAATTCATAACGTATACCTATAACTTTAATAGTAATCTCTTCATTTTCCTTTACCTTCAAAAACGCTTCGTTGCTGTAATGATGATCTCTGGCAATAAATATTGTAACCGGACTTGGTGTTTCTTTTGTGTATACAGCTCTTATTCCCGCACGGGTAATATTTTTTGCTTGACATTTAATTATTTGTCCTTCTACTGGATGACAAATATCACATTCAAACATTACTTCAAATATTACATTATTTGATTCTACTAGACCGGAAGAGTAAGACAATATGTTAATAGATTTATTTTTGATATATCCTTCCTTGGAACATTTATTATACAAACTTTCTTCTATTTTTTCTTGTATATTTTCTCTTATATTACTTCCGACGCTATCGAATGGTAATAGTATTTTACGTGTCAAAACATTTTTCATCCATATTCCTCTTTTGATTTTATTTTTTCTAATTTTACCTTTACCAGATTTCTTGTGTGTAGAATTACTCATTTATATTATATGATATTTTTTGTTTAACATATTTTCAATTTTATTTTTTTTCTATATCTTTGATTGAATTTAATATATCTTCAATAGTAGAAAAAAACCATCTTTTTTTACCATATGTTGCTTTATTTTCATCTAAATATCTAAGTATAAATTCGGTTTCAATACATAATTGTTGATCTGTCATTGGTATTATTTTTTCACTCTGCACGGACTTTTTCAGACCAACAAAATTCCGCTCCCAGGCATCATCAAGAGGATATTTATTTAAGGTGGTTGGTGTATTATAAACACTATTGTCTTGTCTTTTTGTTTTTTCTTTCATTTTGTATTTATCTGTTTCGTCGCCTAATTCCCTTAATAATCTATTAATTCTACTTATAATATCTTTTCTATTTTCTCCGGATGTAGGACATGCTTGACCTGTCCCCTTCATATTGGTTTTTAATTTAAAAATAATGGATGTTTTTGGTTTATTATGCGTCAAAAACCCAATAAGATATTTATTACAATCTTTTGCCTTTATTTTACCAAACGTTTTTAACATTTCAATTGCTATTTTTGGTATTTTTTTCTTATCACCCGTCCATTTTTCTGTAATTTTATTTTTAATAAAAATATACCAAAGAAACTTTGATCTTTTTCCTTGAAATCTTTTTTTATAATCAACACAACAAAAACCAATAATATCATCTTCATTGTCGTTTTTAATTTTTATTGTAAATTTATCAATAACTTTTTGTAATTTTTCCTTAAAATCTTGTGTTATATCGCCATTTTCTATAGATAATGAATTTAATATAGCTAATTTTTTATTAATATTTAAAATATCAAATAAATGTTCAAGACAATATCTCTCCAGATTTTCTCTTTTGAAATATTCTCCATTAAATGTTTCTAAACTTTTCATAGCCCAATAACTAGCTTCTATCCAGCTTTTGTTCTTTGAATTTTTATTAAATAATAATGTTTTATTATAATCTTGTTGTAATTTTAATAATATATCTATATTTGTAGTTTCTTTTAATTTATTAGTTAATTTATGAGGCATTTCAACTGGTAATTTAATATTAAGCTTGGCTATTTTAATATCTAGTGGTATTCTTCTTTCATTATTAGAAATATGTTTATTATTTAATTCTATGGGTTGAAAAAGATAAAAGGTATCAATATTAACTAATTTTCCTATTCTATTGAGCATATCAATAAGATATTCGTTTTTATCTGTAGTCAAAACATTCAAAGCCATATTAATTTGTTCTGTCGAATAAGTTTTACCAACGTTAACTCTATTTATAAGTTCTTGTTTATCATATACATAATGTTCTTTATATAGAGTTTTGATTCGTTTTAATATTTTATCTAAATTCATAATAATATAACTTTGTGAATATGAATCTTTTATTATATCGTCAGTTTCTATTGATGAATTGGGTGCACATTTATATTCACAATCCATAAAATCACATATAATACTATTATTTTTATATCCACTATTAAATTGTATTTTTTGTGATTCTTTTGATAGTTCTAATTGAACTTGCTTATTCATTTTGTTTTCTACAAGATCTTGTTGATTAATATTAATCAAACAATCTACAGCAATCTCTTTTAATAATCGCGTAATTTTTCCAATTTGTATAGACTTTTTCTCGGCTAACCTATAAACATATAAATCAATAGGTTCTACTTTGCTATCTAAAAGCTGACTACCATATAAAAAAATTTGAACATTTCTTTTTGAAAAGGGTAGATTACAATGACTTTTATTTCTTACACCTCTGCCAATTGTTTGATCTGCTCTGTTCATATTATACCAAGGTTCTAATATATGAACTTGTCTTATATTTTTGAAATCCAACCCTTCAGACCCTGCTCTAGATATAATAATTACTTTTACTTTTTCTCCATTTATATTTCCAGATTCAGTACATGCTTTTAATTCCTTTTTATTTGAAGGGGATAGTTGTTTGTCACCTGTTATCATAACATATTTTCCTATAGACTGTCTTGGTGGAGTTTCAAATAAAGACCTACTTCGGTCACCATAACGAGTTATTCCTATCTCTTCAAGAGCTAGAGCAATAGGTACGCATCCACCATCAATATAACTAGAGTAAACCAATATAATTCCTTCACTTTTTTTAATTGTGTCAATTATAGAATATATTTTTGCGCTATATTTTCTAAGAGGTGAGTTTTCTTTTTCATCACTATTAAAAATAGCACCAAATTTATCTAATATTTTTTGTGAATATTTGAATTTCTTTTTACTTTCTTTATCATAATGCATTATTCTTCGAAGGCCTGTTTTACCAATTAATCCTTTATAATCTATTGTCCCGTCGTCTAAATTTTCATGTGGATAAATAATATTTAATGCTTGTTCAGGAGAATCAATAACGGTATATTGAATCCCTGATTTTGGTTCGTTGAGTTGTGGGTATTTTTCTTTACTTTTTGCAATAATATAATTATACGCTTTATTTTGTTCTTTATGTAATGCCGTTATAACTAAATCTAAATGTTGAATTGGAGTATCTATTTCCAAATTATTTATTTGGATATTAGGGTAATCCCAATCATCACTTGATACTAATTTTTTTAATGAATTTGGATTATTATATTCAGAAGGCCAAATTCTATATGGAAAACTAAATGGATTTTCCCCTGAAACATAACTTACATAACCTGTTAGTTTTTGAATTAGTAAATTTTTACCAATTTCTTCATCACCGTCCATCAAAAAAGTCCCATTACTATTAAATACATCACTAATATTAATAGGAAATCTATTATCGTTTAAATTTAATAAATTTGCTAACCAAATAATTTCTGAATAATTATTAAACATCGGTGTAGCTGTCAATAACAATAATTTCATATTTTGAGAATACATTACTAATTCTTTCAAATTCTGGATAGTTCTTCTTACTTTTCCCTTTTTAGCTGATGATCTAACATTATGAACTTCGTCAATAACCAACAATCGATCTGAAAATTCTCTTTTAATTGCTGATATTTTGCGTTTTTTTGCCTTTTCAGGATCAGTTGTGTTTCCTTTGTTACTTTTTACTAGTTTATTTATTTTGTTAGCAAATTCAATATATCCCATAAATTCATAAGATTGTCTAATTATTTTATCTATTTGTCTAATTATTTTTGTCTTTGTCAACCCTTTCATATTCATAGGATTCACTTCTTTGATAAATTTATTTCCTGTACATGATTTAATATTCCAAAGTCCATTTATTAATTTTAATTTTCGTGAATCAAATAATTGTAATTTATAATTTTCTTGGACTACGGGACTCGCAATAATTAGAATTTTTTTTTTTATACCAATTTGGTTGTAATATGTT
>Ga0209302_10001597_pt1 | contig 13249 bp, 15 predicted proteins | sample ArcOceMetagenome_2_FD_187445 | JGI IMG/M metagenome (GOLD analysis project Ga0209302, IMG submission 187445) | Marine eukaryotic phytoplankton communities from Arctic Ocean - Arctic Ocean ARC135M Metagenome (SPAdes) (version 2) | ecosystem: Environmental > Aquatic > Marine > Oceanic | place... | reverse complement strand
CGAGGGCCTGTTGCACCTCGTTCATGACCTCGCTGAGCGACCTGGCCATGGAACAGGACACAGACGTTTCACTTTTGGGGGATCAAACCAGCCAAAAGACAAAAACCTCTTCCAGTCCCGATCATCCTGAACCAGGGTGAGGTGGAAATGCGGAGGTTCGAGTGCAAAACAACCCAACCAAGTTGGAGACGAGAACCACTGGACCGGGCGACAGCTGCTTCGCCTCGCCTCTCCACTCTCGTTCGCGCGCGGCTCCCCTGTCGTCGTCGGCTCCTCGCTCGCTCTCGGCCGCCGCGCGGCTCGCCCCCTCGCTCGCCTCCGCTCGCCTCGCCTCCTCGCCACACGCTCGCCTCAGGATCGCCCCGCCTGTCCTCGCCTCGCCTGTAGCCTCCTGCTCCTCGCGTCATGCTCGCCTCAGTGCTCAACGCTCGCCTCGCATCACACCCTCGCTTCCTCGCTCGCTCGCCTCGCCTCCTCACTCGTCTCATCTCCTCCAGCACGCTCTCCTCACCCCTCCTGTCCTCCCGCTCGTCGCCTTGTTCAAGGATCCGCTTAGGACGGAGTCGGCCCCGCTGTGAAAAAAAGGAGTGGGTAAAGTGGGGGGTCGTCGCTCGAAAAACTAGCAGCCGTGGCCCCAACTAGCTACGGAAAGAACCTTGTCTCGGGCGGCTGCAACCGCCACGTTCGCCGCTGTTGGTGTTGCCACAGTGACCCTGACTCGTGACTGTGTCCAAAAAACTAAATGTAAAAAGACAATACAGACAGCTTAATAGTTTAAAAAGGTATTGGAGACGACTGAGCGCGCGCCGCGGAAGCGCAGCTTGGAACACCATATACAATTACATCAACCCAAAGGTTTAACGCACTTAGTGCACACGTACGGGGTTTGAAATCCTGACCCGGCGGACGACGGTCGCGTCGCCCGAGTGTGCAGAGCGTGGCGGCCTGTGGAGCGTGAACAAGCCGCGTCGCGCCCCGCTCTGCAGCGCTGGGACGCGCCTGCGTGGTCGGAGGGCTGGCAGCGGGGCGTGCTCCGCGGGGCTGCCCCCCGTCGCGTTCACCCTCCATAGCCCCCACTCGCGGAAACGTGCGCGCTTGGCGGCGTGGCCCTTTATCCAGTTGTTGTGCACCAGCACCGGCCCTTGATCCTGCTGAGGCGCCTGCGGATGTGCCAGCTGCGGATGCGCCAGCTGAGGATGGGTGAGCTGCGCGCGCCGCCACGCCGGGCTAGCGTAGCGCGCACCGTTGGGGAACTGCGCGCACGGCAGCAGCGCCACGTGTACGTTGCGCGCGGCGTCGAGCGCCGCGTTGAAATGCGGCTGGTTCTTCTGCCCCGCGTTAAGCGCGTTGACGCGACGCTCCCAGTCGAGCGCGAGCGCGATCGTCGCCGCCGACGAGCGTGCGAAGAAGAGGCCGCCGCACAGCTTCGAGGTACCGCTGGAGGCGCGCCAGCGCGGGTCGTGGCTGTAGTACCGACCGCACTCCGCCAGCCTCTCATCAGGCACGCGGCCGTCGACAGAGGCGAGCAACAGCCCCCGCGGCCGCGGGGACAACGGGTTGTCGGCGTTGACACTGGCGCTGGCGATTCTGGGGACGGTAGTCCCGGCTTTGGCGGCGGCGGTGGCGGCGGCGGCGGCGGCGGTGGCGGCGGCGGCGTGCTGTCGGATGAGTGGGAAGGGGTCGCTCAACGCCACGACGTCCGTGTCCATCCAGAGTACGTCGAGGCCCATCGCAAGCACCCAGTGCAGCATGCGCGGCACGGCGAACATCAGCCGCGTCCAGCCGCGGCTACGGTACGACTGCGCCGCCTGCGCCACGCCTTTGGGGCCCAGTGGGTATGTCACAACGTGACCGACGACCTCACGGGCAAGCGTGGCGTGCGCGACGTCATCGGTGGCGATGAGCGCATAGTTGCTCACGCTGGCGCGCTGCAGGTGCAGGTACCAGTTCCGTGCGAACTCGAGGTTTGCAGCTGTGGTGTGAGTGACGGCGATGGCGTCATCAAGGGCGAGCCGATGAAAGATGCGCTTGGCGGGTTCGAAACTCTGTTCTGAGCCGGAGAGTGGGAGCGCGGCACCCGTCATGTTGGCCAGACGATGGTGAGCATGGACGGCGGCGCATGCGCGCGGGTGCCGTCGGCAGCAAGCCGTCGAGAAACACGACATGGTTCAGGATACCGCAGTTACCGCGCAAACTTCGGGGGTCTAAAATAAAAGTGTGCTGCCATTTTTTGTGACCTGTCGCCGATGTTAATTAGCGGACAGAATTCGAGAGCATGGCTGAGTTCGTTTGCGGCCGTTCGGGGTTGCTCAACTTGAACATGGGGGCACAGGAAAACGGGTGATTTCGACCATCCCGTTTTTACCGGTACGCCGAAAAAATGGGAGAGAGGCTGGGAAGAAAGATGTCCGTGTTGGCCGAAAAAAACGACTGATCAGACCTCCCACTCCCCCAGATACCCCAACGCAAGCACCAACACCAGGTACGAATAGACGGAACGCGAAGCAAATATAGAGTAAGCGATTCCGCTCGATCACCCGCGCCGCACGGATCCTAACAACTCGTCGTATGTGATGGACGGCAGCACGAGGCACTTCTGGCCGTCGAGTGTGACCGAGCAGTTCTTGTCGACGAACGCGCCGAAGGAGGGCGGCCGTGCACGCGCGTGGGAGCCACTGCAGGCAGGAAGGACAAGGGGCGACGGCGACAGTCATTGGGGGGCACCTCGCGGCATAAGGCGTAACCTGGGAGGGCTATAATTGCACATGTCTGAGCCGTGGCGGTGCCCCTTTGGTGACTCGCGGCCCATAGGCGGGACTCGCGAGCGCGACTCGCGCCAAAGGCGGGACAACTCGCGCGGTCGACTCGCGGACGGTGGCGCGCCTCGCTCCCTCACTTGGCCCCTTCCCTGCGGCGAGTTGTATACTCGCCGGGGTCGACTCTCCGGCGCCCTAACCCTAACCTAACCAGTTCTTGGCATTCAGACTTTCTGACGGTCACTCGGTCAGTTACAGAGTTCAGGAGTTCAGAGTTTATTCGAGCAAAGACAACGGCAAACCAGCCACGGCTTTAGACTGGCCCTATAAGCCTTGCCTAGCACATGCACCCCAGCTGGATTTTTCAAGAGATATATAATGAATGGAGCGGGCACAGGTCCCTTATATTTAAAGAGAGAGTGATCTCTACCTTACCGGCGGGGGTTCGCAGCACGGGAAGCGTGGGAAGAGACCGCATCAAAAGTTCAAATTCTGGAGTCTGGACAGTGGCCTCTATCCCAGGGCTTGACTTAAAGTCATGCTCCCTGACTGCCAGCAGCACGGGGAGAGGATGGAGGCACTGGAGGCGCGGAGACGGCGCTTCGAGAGGGACGCGGAGAGGCCGGTGCCGCCGCTGCCACTCTTCGGCGCAGGGCCGGCGCGCGCGCAAGGGGCGCGACGAACGCAGGCAGGGGGCAACGTGACGAAGGTGCCGACAGAGTTCAGAGTTCAGAGTTTATTCGAGCTTACAACAGCAAACCGACTAAGCTAGCCCTAGTAAGCTCGAATAAACTCTGAACTCTGACTAAGCTATAGCTCTACAAGCCATGCCTATAGCGAGCAGCGCGTCCGAAGGTGCCGACGACGGCGGCGAGGATCAGGCAGCTCATAGACGGAGCGGAGCACGGCACGCAGAAGAGGGAGGGTCTCGAGGCGCTGCTGCGGGAGCAACTGGCGAAGACCGCGAGGGAGGCAATTTGGGAGGCGGCGGCAGCAGCGGCAAAGGACGCAGCGACAGAGACGAAGATGACGAAGATGACGAAGGAGGCGGTGGTGAGCTGACGACGGTGGCGACGGCGGGGCAGCGGATCGATTGCAGCGCAGGGGAGAACGTAGCGTAGAGAAGGCAGGAGGAAGCGTCACAGGGGGGGGACGCGGATGAGGCCCAGCGGGCGCGAGGGCGCGAGCGGCGTGGTGGGCGAGACGACGGGCGGCGGCGACGACGGCGGCGGCGACGACGGAGGTGGCGAGGCGAGAAGCGGCAACGGCGGCGACGACGGTGGCGAGGCGAGCGGCGGCAGCGTGGCAGCGGCGGGCGGAGGCGACGCGGGCGACGGCGGCGACGACGGCAGTGACGAACCAGTGAAGCGGCGGAAGAAGAGCAAGAACAAGAGTGGGGACGCCCGCCGCGAGCGCGCGGCGAAGGGCCGCTAGGGATGCATGGAGGGGGGGTGGCTCTAGTCCACCGGATTCGGATGCTTCGCGCCTGGGGAGCCCTCTACCCAGCCTACCGGTCGGCGACGTGGAGACTTTGAAAGTTGGACATTAACATGTCGGACTTAGGAGTGAGCTGAAAAACACGCGTTAAAGATAGGATGATCTACCACAGTAAGGTACCTGTCTACCTACTAATTACATCCAAACATGGATAACATGGATAACACACCAGCAAATACCAACAAATGACCCGGACTCCGAGGCCCCTTCCCCCACAGACTGCACAGTGCACACACACACACACACACAGGACACGAAATACTCACACACAGAGCATCGCCGCTTGGATGCCGCTGCCCTTACCCTTGCCTTTCGGCTTAGCCTTCATGCCAGGTGCATTGGCAAGCGCCCGAAGCGCCTTGCCTGCGCGTTTGGCCGCCGCCGCCATATCCGCCTCCTCATCTGCGAGCATGCTCTCCACCACCGCGGCCTCTTGATCCTCCACCGTCATCACGGCCCTGGCCTCCGCCTCTGCAGTCTCCATGGCGGCCGCATCACGGCGGAGAGCGGCCGCGAAGGTTTCGAACTCGCGCTCCTGGCTTGGACCGTGGGTCAGCTGCGCAGCACGCTCGTAGTGCTTGGCCGCCTCCTTGAGATCAGCAGCCGAGCGCGGGCCCGACTCCCAAGCCGGATTCCAGCCAGATAACACGGCCGCCCGCATCCCGCGAGCCGCCTGGCTGTCCGCACCGGCTACAGTCTTCGAGAGGGTCTTGAGGGCCTCGTCGTTCCACCACTCAGGCTTGGCCACCTCGGCGCACTCCGGCAGGCGCAGCTTGTCAAAGGCGGCCGCTATCGAGTCTATCCAATCCTCCGAGCCCTCCGGGAATAGCGCCGCGGCCTGGAGCAGGTGCGGCGCCGCCTCCGTGTGGCGTCCCGCGTTGCCGAGAGCTACCCCGAGGTTGTAGTAAGCCTCGGGCTGGCCGGGCTCGAGAGCAATGGCATTGCGGAAGAGCCCGTCTGCCTTGTGGTAGTTCTGGTCGGCAAGGTGGCGTGAGGCGTCCGCCATTAGTCGCATATACTCTGAGCCTGCGGTGCTCTCAGCGTACCGAGCCTGCTGCTCCGCAAGCTTGCGCTGCGCCTGCTGGGTAACTCCACCCGTGTTCAGATCGCTCCGCCACGCTTCTTGCTTCACATGCCAGGTCCGGTGCTTGGACCAAGGGTTCGCTGGGCACTGCGCACCACAGAAAAAGGTCACGACCAAGTCGCGGTCGTCGCAAAGGCAGCAGCGCGGGTGGCGGCTGCCCTTGGGCGGCGGCGCGCCTGAGGGGTGAGGGGGTGGGGGGGTGACGGGCGTGGTTACGGGGTGAGGCGTGGAGGTGAGGCCGTGGAGGTGAGGGTGGAGGTGAGGGTGGAGGTGAGAGATAGAGTAGACTATCTATGAGAGGTGAGGGAGGAGGGTGAGGCAGGAGGGTGAGGGTGGGAGTGGAGGGGTGAGAGTGGCGGCCCACCGCAGCCAGCGCAGTCGACAGAGATATCGGTCATGAACGATGCGAGCATATGCCACTACACCTGGTCGAAGCTGAGCTTACTTAGGGCTATAGGCTGGGCCAGGGAGGGTTGTGGGGTTGGGCCCGGCCGGTGTTAGTGCTAGTGCTGGGGTTGGGGGTTACCGGTGACTGAGGTCCCAGGAGGGTTAGGTCCAGGAGGGTTAGGTCCAGGAGGGTTAGGTCCAGGAGGGATAGCGGGAGGGGCCCCCACCTCTCGTGGGTTTAGTTAAAGGCTGCGACACGACACGCCGTGGGCGCGGGGGGGGAAATCGGTGTAAAGCGCGCGCCTTTCCTGCTCTATTGTTCCGCTCTCTTTTCCCCTCGCAGGGCTTTTACCTTCATTATACCCGCTCCTGCGTCCTGGCGACGGGCGGTCACGGCGTTGAACGTTTCGCAAATTGAACCAGCACCGGATATCGGTGGGTCTCTCACACTGCACCTGCGTCTACTCTACGGTAGATATTTATGATTGACTGGCCCTACGGCCACGCTCGGCCCTCGGCCTTGCGCGGTAGCGGCGCGGCCGCGACTTGTGCCGCCGCGGCTGCTGCGGCCGCGGCCGCGGCTGCTGCGACCGCGGCCACGGCCGCGGCCGCGACTGCGGCCACGTCCTTCAAGCGGCTGGCGTCGCTGGTTGGGCGTGGCGGCGACTCGTGCCGCCGCGGTCGCTGCAGCCGCGGCCGCAGTCGCGATGTACTCCCGCGCCGCCTGCTCGGTGGTGTCGGCCAGCGCGAGTGAGAGGGACTCGGAGCGCGCGCGCAGCGAGGCTGCGGGGTCGGCGTGCGACAGCGCGTCCCACTCCCAGAAGGGAGTCTGCAACAGGCGCCAGCCGAAGTGGTCGGCGTACGCCTGCGGCGCGGCCTCACGCGACGCGGCGAAGGCCCACGCGATGGTCGAGATGTCCTGCGCGTTGAGGCGGTGCGGCGCCGCCACCTCGGGGGCGAGGCACAGGTGCGCCTGGACGATGAGGCCGTCGAAGAGAGCAGGCGTCACGTGGCCGTCCTGGTTAGGGTTAGGGTCAGGGTTAGGGTTAGGGTTGGGGTCAGGGTCAGGGTCAGGGTTAGGGTTGGGGTTGGGGTTGGGGTTGGGGTTGGGGTTCGGCTTAGGGTTAGGGTTAGGGCGTCACGTGGCCGTCCTGCGTCACGGCCCACGCCAGGTTGGCGAGCTCCTGCGACTTGAACGCGGGCAGCTTCTCAAGCGAGGCGTCGGCGAGCGCGGCGAAGAGCGTCGGCGCGCTAATGCCTTAGGGTTAGGGTTGGGGTTAGGGTTAGGGTTAGGGTTAGGGTTAGGGTGAGGGTGAGGGTGAGGGTTAGGGTTGGGGTTAGGGTTAGGGTTAGGGTCGGCGCGCTAATGCCTTAGGGTCAGGGTCAGGGTTAGGGTTAGGGTTAGGGTCGGCGCGCTAATGCCGGCTGTGGCAAAGGCCCACGCCGTATTGGCGATGCCTTGCGGCGCGAGCTCGGCAGCGCGAGCTTGCAGCGCGACGGCAAGTGGCTTGAAGAGGCGCGGTGTGGCGCGCCGCGCCGTCGCGAAGGACCACGCGAGCGTGGCGAGCTCCTGTGCCGAGAACTCGTCCAGCCGCTCGCGCACCTCCTCGGCGATGGCGTCGAAGGTTTCCGGCGCGTCATGCGCGGCGCGCGCGAGCCCCCACGCCGTGTTGGCGAGCCCCTGCGGCGTGAACTGGTACAGCCGCGGCAGCGCGCGCGCACACAGGGTATCGAGTAGGTCGGGCGCGGGAACCTTGAGCCGGCCAAAGGCCCAGCAAAGGGTGCTCACCTGCAGAGGAGGGCGTGCTCAGCGTAGATGCAGCGCACATGCACGACATGCACGACATGCACATGCACGGGACGTGGGTCACGGGTGCTCACCTCGCGGGGCGAGAGCGCCTCGCGCTGCCGCTGAGCCTCGCGCGCCACCCCTTCGAGCAGCGAGCGCGTCACCGCCAGCCGCACCTCGTGCGCCGCCGCCGCGCGCACCAGCTCGCGCGCGCGCGTGCCCAGCAGTTGCGAGCGCGCCTCGTCTACGGCCAGCAGCAGCGGTGGTGGCTCGTCGGCGGCGGCCGCGCCGCTCTCGCCGCCGCTCGCGCCGCCGCTGCTCGCGCCACCATCGCGTGTGCTGCCTGCGCCGCTGCCGCCGCTCGCGCCACCCTCGCCGCCCTCGCCGCCCTCGCCGTCCTCGCCGCCGCGCGGCGCGCCGCCGACGGCGCGCGCAAAGGACCTGGTTGGGGCCAGAACCAGGGCCAGGGCTAGAGCTGGGATTGTGGTTCGGAGTAGCGGAAAGGTCAGGGCTACGCCAGGCTGGCAGAGGCGAAGCAGAGGAAGGGGCGGGGGCGGGGTCTGCACTAGGTCTGCACCAGGCGAGGCCGGCGAGCTCGGCTGCTGAGAAGTCTGCGAGGCGCGGCAGTGCCTCCACCGCCAGCTTGGCGAAGAGGGCGGCATCGCCGCCTGCCGTGCCACGGTGGTGCTGGTGGTGGGGAGTAGAAGTGGTGCGCTCTAGCAAGCGGCCCCCTCCAGAGCAGCCGGAGCAGGGCCAACGGGGCGAGGTTCGCAGCGGCGCCCAGTCTCGTCTCACCCGTTGCGCGACGCTGCGCAAGGGCGAGCGCATGCCCGAGGCTCGCCAGTTCCATTGGCTTCATCTGGCCGAGCACTGCCGGTGTCGCACAGCGCGTCAGCTCGCGCCACGCAGCCGAGTCGGCCGGCGCGACAGCCGCCATACCGTGCGCCACGTTGGCCAGCAATCGCGGTGAGCACTCGGGAAGCATCGCCGTCGTGCGCTCGGTGAGCGGCGCAAGCGCGTCAGGGTGCGTCCGCAGCCAGGCGCGCTCGGATGCGCCACCCGAGCGGGAGAGCTTACCCAGCTGTCCCCACGTGGCGCCGAGGTGGACTGAGTTGAAGCCTTTGCCTTGCTTCAAGCGACCGCCATCCCGAAGCAGCGCCAGCAGCGCCTGCGTGTCCTCCGTGCCCTTGATCTGCACCGTGAGCTTCCGTTCGGTCACCTTCATGACCGGAGGACGCACCGGTGGTCTGGCAAACGATAGCGCCACCACCAGCGGCAGCCGCATCACCGCGCGGGCGTTCTCGTGGCGCCCCCTTTCGGTCGGGAGAAAAAAGCACTGCCTCCTGAGCATGCCGCGCAACCACACGTATACTCATACCCGTCCAAAGCCGTTTTATGAAACCCAGCCCGGCGGGCTGAGAATCATCCTAAACTCGGCATTAATTTTACTAGGTCACGTCCCCGTGCTTCGAGCTTTTGTCCTAACCCTTGGCACCCGCATCCCAGCGATGACGCTCGTGCATGTGTTTGACGTTCCAGATGAGTCCGAGCATCTCCAACGGTCGGATGAAGCAAAAGTATGGAAAGTCGACACCTCCGGGTCGGTGGGCGAGCGCGGGGAACAAGTGATGGTGGTCGTGGACGGCCTCGCCGATGACGAAGGTGTACGGCCATGTGAAGCTCTGAGGTATACCGGGAAGAGGGCACAGTCAGCAGGCGTGTAGAGGCTAGCTATCGCACGAGAGAGAGACGACTGGATTGATAGAGAGCCCGCCGTCTGGGAGGGGTGGGTGGGTGGGGGTGGGGGGTGGGGGCGTGGGGGAGGTAAGGGGGAGGAGAAGAGAGGCGAGGGGGGAGAGCTCAGACCTGGAGCAAGGCGAAGAAAATATTAGGCGGCCTCAACAACTTGCCCTTGTCCCTGTCGTCTACCGCGCCGCAACCGCGGCTGTCGCGCTGCTGCTCGGGTGGATGGTTGGTGACATTGAACCAGAGCGAGCCCATCTTGCAGACAGCCCCGGCGACGTATGCGATAAAGAGCCCGGTGGCGCCAGCATAACGGAAGGCGAGCCCGAGCTCGACGAGCGTGGGCAAGAAGGAGTACGTGTCGATGAGAAGGAGAAGCGTGCCCTCGAGGTGCGGCGGCACGTAACCAAGGTCAATGTACTTGTCCTCCTGGTCACGGCTTTATAGGCTGGGTTAGGGTTAGGGTTAGGGTTACGGGAGGTATGTGGGTGAGGTGCTGGGCTGCCGGGGAGAACGGCAGATCAAGCGCACACCTTGCCAAACCACGCGAATGCCCCGATGAGGCCGAGTAGCCTGGGACTGTGCGGGTCGCGCGGCCTGTCGCAGTGTGCGTGGTGCACGCGGTGCTTTGACCCCCACCACACGGGACCGCCCTGCGTAGCGAGGCAGCCGAGCAGCGAGAGAACGACGGCCATGGGGTAGGAGCACGAGAAGGCAGCGTGTGCGGCCCAACGGTGCAGCACCGCCGACATGCACACGCCCAGCTTGATGCCCGCGAGCAAGAACGCCGCGGCGATGCTCATCATCGGCCGAGGCAGCAGCAAGCCAGATGCAAGCGTCAAAAAGTAGAGAGGCACGAGGATCGACGCCACCACCGAGCCGTCGCCAGTGGTGATGCCTTCCCGGAAGCTGGCGATACTCACCACCGCTGCGGCCGCACACAGCGCAAACGGCGCATCGCAGTAGAGGAGCTGGTACTGCAGCAACAAGGCCGGTAGAAATTCGGTGAGGATAGCCCCATGCTCAAACAAGCCCATGCCGCCCCGGCGCCACCACGGCACTCTCTCGTTGTCCGCCGCATTCACAAGCAGATCTGGCGGCGGGGGTGGGGGCACGAAGGTCCGGAAGCCCTTGAGGAGCGCCGCCATCCCCCCCTTGCGAGGTGTACTCTCTGTATAGGAGTAGTCGTTGTGTTTCGCAGGAGCGACAGTCCGACGGAACCAAACGTGGTGTTGTGAATTTAGCTTTATTACTCATAACCGTCTACGGTTGAGCCTACACTCGAGCTCTCTAGTGTTTTGGTGAACTTAGCTCTTTTTATTGACGGTGAAAACGCTAAAGGCATGACTACGGATGTCTACCCCCGGGAGAACTGCATAGCCCCGGCCATTGTACTCATAGTATGGACCACGAACACAAAGAATAGATGCGCGCGCGAGGGCTGAGGTCGCCATGGGCAGGGACGGTCGCTATGATCGATCTGCGTTTGCCCACGCCCCCGCCCCCCCCCACCACCTCAACCACGCGTCTTCCCCCCTTCCCCTCCCCTCCCTGCCCACCCCCCTCCGGCCCTCAGTCCGGCACCGAGTCCACCGGGAGGTCGCACGGCCCGCTGGGCGGAGCGTAGACGCCGCCCCCGTTGGTGAACTTAGCTCTTTATTGACGGTGAAAACAATCAAACATTTGAAGCGACGGAACCTAACGAAGGTGTTTTGACAATCAAACATTTGAAGCTGACAACCAAACATCATCGGGGTGAGCGAGCAGCAACTGTCGGGACGCTATCGGCACGCCGCGCTGTTCTGTCTTCAGGCGCGGCCTCCCAGGGTCGTGTTTCGTCGCAATTTGGGTCGAAGAGAAATTGCTAGCAATTGCGAACATTCTCCCCCTGCCAGCGAGCTCTGCTGGGCTCGTCGCGGCGCGGCCTTGCTCGCGCGACCACACACACATCGGTCCGAGATGCGCGGCATGCGCCTCAAGAACGATCTCCCCGCGTACCTCAGCACCGCAGCAGCCTGGTTGAGCAGCATGGAGCTCGACCGCAACGACACATGGCCGACTATACACGGAGAAGGTGCTGCTCTTCTGGCGCTCCAACGCCCCCAAGTTCCCCGCGTGGGGCCGCCTCGCCTGCGCCTTCGCTCTCGATGGCACCCTCCTCTACCGCCGTCGAGCGCATATTTTCGCTCTGCAACCACATGTTCGGCGACGCCGGCCCAGCTGAGCGCACTGGCCGACTATGTGCAGGGCTCGCCCATGCTGCGCGCGAACAAGCGCTTCCACCTCTTGGGCTGAACGTGCTCATCTTCCGTGGCTTATAGGCAGAGTCCATGGCGACTGCCACCCTACCCCCATGGGCCTACCCCCCGTGGCCCACAATTTGTGTGCGCTGCAGCCATCTATATGACAAACCACCTAACGGGTGGCCCCCCCGTTCCCCTTCTTCCGTGCTTTAGACTAGAAACAAGAAAGCGAACCCACCTTTGAAACGATAAGGGAAACCCTTTTCCCTTTTCTGCGCACTTATTCCGCCCCTTTCACCCCATATTACCCTTTTTGATTAAGTACTAACAAAAGCTCACAAAAGTACACTCGCTACACCTTTCATTCACTCCGCCGCTGGCGCAGCCGCTGGCGCTGCCGCTGCCGTCTCGCCCTCCAGTGCGGCGGCCACAGCCGCGAGCGCAGCCGCTGCCTTCTCCTGCGCATCCGCACAGCGGCCCTCGCGTAGCGGCAGTGCTTGCACTGGCTGCGCTGCCGCCCGTGCTCGCAGGTGCCGCTGCCACCACACTCCTTGCAGCTGTAGCGACGCCGCCCGTGCTGCTCGCAGAGGCCGCTGCCGCCGCAGTCCTTGCAGAACCTGCGTTCCCGCCCGCGTGCTCGCACCTGCCGCCGCCGCCGCAGTCCTTGCACCTGCTGCGCACCCGCCCGTGCTCACAGATGCTGTGGCGCCGCAGCAGTCCTTGCACTGGCTGCGCTGCCGCCCGCGTGCTCGCAGATGCCGCTGCCGCCGCGCAGTCCTTGCATCTGCTGCGCCGCCGCCCGTGCTCGCACTTCTTCCTCTTCATCGGTGCCGCCTTTGCCGCTGCTGCCGCCTTCTCCTCCGCTGCAGCCGCCTTCTTTGCCGCCGCGACCGCCGCCCTCTCCTCCGTCGCATTCACCACCACACCGCGTCTATCGACGCCTGTGTCGCCGCCTGCCTGACCAACGCCTTACCGAGGTCTGTCCAAATTTCTCCCATTCCACCGGCCTTGCCTCGCTCGGCGGGAGATCGAAGCGGGATCCTCTTTAGCGACTGCGGAATTAACCTTCGAAAAGGTCCATCCCTTTTTGGCCCTATCTGAAAGGCCTCTATGGTGGCTTGGTGGGCTTCACTTTACTCTCGCGCTCTTACTACTATCTGCGTAGACGAAGTCCCGCCCCCCCGTTCCCGCCCGACCACCGTCAGGCAGGGGAACGGGGGGCTTCGTTGCTCGCTAGGCACGGCTTAAAGGGCTAGCTTAGTCGGTTTGCCGTTTGTAGGATCGAATAAACTCTGAACTCTGAACTACTAACATGTGCCTTAAGCTGCCCCAGGGGGCTGCTGGTAGATACTGGTACTCGTAGAAAAAATGCTAAACACTTTCGAGTTTCGTTTTTATTTTCGCAATAATCTGAGAGGCGAAACTTTTGAGCAATTTGGGCCCCAAAAAAACGCAATTTAGCAACGAAATTTGGGCGCCCTCCTGGCGCAACTCTGGCCCAGGCCAAGGCCCGGCTTCGACAGCCCTTGCTCCTCCGGTGCGCAGGTGGCCGCGGGCCGCAGCTCGGGGCCGGCCGGTGTCGCCGCCGCCATCGCCGCCACCGACGCCGCCGCGCCGCCACCGCTGCCGCCGCCACCGCTGCCGTCGCCGCCGCCGCCGCCGTCGCAGCCACCGTCGCAGCCACCTTCGCAGCAGCCGTGGCCACCTCCGTCGCTGCTGCCACTGGCACTATAGACGCTGAATACCGACG
>Ga0209302_10001595_pt1 | contig 13259 bp, 9 predicted proteins | sample ArcOceMetagenome_2_FD_187445 | JGI IMG/M metagenome (GOLD analysis project Ga0209302, IMG submission 187445) | Marine eukaryotic phytoplankton communities from Arctic Ocean - Arctic Ocean ARC135M Metagenome (SPAdes) (version 2) | ecosystem: Environmental > Aquatic > Marine > Oceanic | place... | reverse complement strand
GGGGGGGGGGGGGGGCGGGGGGGGGCTTCGGAGGACGTTGCGAGGGCGTCGCCAGGGGTCGTGAGGGGAAGGCGAGAGGCTTGCAGGGGCTGGCAGGGTGTTTGCAAGGGGTCTACCTTGAAGACGTAGTACTGGCCAGACGAGTTGAGCTGGAAGAGCAGTGCGCGGCGACGCTCCTCCTTGTCCTCGATAGCGCTCACGGCGTGCGCGTCGAAGCCCGGGAAGAGCGCGCGCCACTCCGCGACCATTGACTGCACCACCGCGCCCACCTGCGCCTCGAACTCCTGCGCGGCACTCTTGGGCGCGAGCTGCGGCAGCTGCCGCTTCGGGATGAGGTCCGACGGGCGCGGCAGCGGCGGCGGCGGCGTCGGCGGCCGCGGGTTGAGCGGACGCGAGAGCGTCAGCTGCACGCGCAGGTAGGTGCCGCCCGCCTCGTAGGGGTGCACCTGCAGCAGCAGCAGGGGCGGCAGGTCAGGGGCAGGCGCAGAGTCGGGGGCAGGGGCAGGGCCAGGGTCAAGGCCAGGGCTAGGGTTGCCACATCTACTTGAGGGTGCACCTCCTCCTCCTCCTCGACGGGTAGCTCCTCGGGCCCTTTCGCGCCCTTCTTGGGCGCCTCTTTCTTGGCCTTGGGGTCCGCCGCCGCCTCCTCTGCGTCCTGTGCCGCCTCCGCAGGTGCCGCGTGCGCCACCGCCGCGCGCACGAGCCCCTCTGTCTGGTCGACGGCCATCATCGCCGCGAAGGGCACCTCCACGAGGCCGGCATACTTGGCTTCGTTGGGGTCAATGTGCGCGTCGGGGTTCTTGACCTCGCGCGCAAACGTCACCGTCAGCGGCGCGACGCCCGCCTCCGCCGCCTCGCGCAGCGCGAGCATCGCCGCGGGGCCGAGGAAGGTGCGCAGCGCCATGCCATCAAAGGAGATGCTCTGGGCCGCCTGTTCCTCGGCGTTGCCCACCTCCGCCTCGGTAGGGGGTGGCGCCGGCTCCGCCGCCGCCGCCTCGCCCTCGCCCTCGCCCTCGCCCTCGGGCGCGTCGGCGGGCGCCTCCGCGGGCGCCGCTGCCTCCTCGCCCTCGGCCACGGCGGGCGCAGGCGGCTGGATGGCGAGTTGGATGAGACCTGCGGGGATCTCGATGGACGGCAGCCCGGCGCCGACCTGGAAGCTCACGCCCGCCTTGTACGCGAAGATGTGGCCATCGGCCTCTTCGCCCTCGGCTAGCAGCCAGCGCTCCGGCAGCTTGTGCACTGCGCCGAGCCGCAGCGTGAGCACTGCGCTCTCCTCGAGGTCGTCCTCGCTGAGCAGGGGCGTCTCGGCCTCGACGGCGACGAGCAGCTCGCCTGCCACCTCGCCGCCCTCGGGGCCCGGCGCGAGCGGCAGCCACGCCTCCTCGAGGCCCACCTGCTCCAGCAGCGGCGCCAGGTCCAACCGCACGACGCCGCGCACGACGCCGTCTGCCTCGACGGAGAGGAGGAGCGGCGCCGCCACGAGCTGCGCGAGCGAGGCGTCGTCGGTCGGCAGCTTCAGCGTCGTCGAGAAGCCGTACGCGGGTGTCGTGGACTCGGCCACTACCTCCGTCTGCTCCTTGGCGAGGTTGAGGAGCGTGAAGGAGACGCTCGAGTTGAGTGGCACAGGGTTGCCCTTGGCATCGCTCGGGGCGACGAGGTCGCGAGCCTCCTTGATGTGGATGGTGAGCTCCACGGCCTTGCGCTTCGCCATGGCCAACGCAACGCAGACAGGGAAACGTCTGAACGCAAGGGGAGAAGGACTGGTCTCCGTCCGCTTTACCGGGTGAACCACTCGTCGGCACTCCGAAAAACACGCACGGGCACCGCACGTTCGCACTGTGAGGCCCGGAGAGAGCGCGACGGAGAAGGCCACCGCAAACATGGCGCGCGCGCTGCTGCTTGAGAGGAGAGAGCACATGCACATGCACATGCACATGCACATACACACGCACATGCACATGCACGTGCACATGAATGTACCTCATACATATCATTTTTTTGCGAATGCGGTTTCATTTTATAATTTAAAGTACGGCTTTAAAAGCCACCTCGCACCTGCCACTCGGCACTCACCACACACTCTTGCGCTTTTTCCCTGTTCTCTGTAGTGCTGCTGTGTTGTGTGTACATTTATATTGCCATGTCATGAAGTAGTGTCCCGGCGTCTGAGGTCTGGGACTCGCGTCACCCTCTCTATGTGAAAAACAAGGCCCGATTGACCGGCCAGACTGCATAGGGTGGGGGTTGTGTAAAAGTTGGGCGATATTCGACCAAAATGGTAAAAGTACCCCTAGGGGTAGACTTCTGTTAAAACGCGGTAAAAGTCCAAAGGTGGGGTTAAAACGGTAAAAAGTCACACTCTACCCGCTACAACCCAAACGCTTACTTTTGAGGCTCGCCTTGTGACCCATCTAGTGACCAGAGGTCCGTGACTTGGCTCGCATCTTGCGACCAAAGATCAGTCTCTTGGCTCGCAGGCTGAACGCGCGTGGCGGGTGTGGCAGGCGTGGTGGGCGCGGCGGGCGCGGCGGGCGCTATGGGCGTGGCGGGCGCGGCGGGTGAGAGGCGGGCGCGGCGGGTGAGGCGGGCGCGGCGGGTGAGGCGGGCGCGGCGGCGGGCGCGGCGGCGGCGCGGCGGGTGAGGCGGGCGCGGAGGGTGAGGCGGGCGCGGCGGGTGAGGCGGGCGCGGCGGCGGGCGCGGCGGCGGGCGCGGCGGGTGAGGCGGGCGCGGCGGCGGGCGCGGCGGCGGGCGCGGCCAGGGGGAGAAGGCGCGCGGGGAGCGCGGACGCGGAGCTGCGCACATGGCCCAGGCGGGGTCGGAATTTGAGACAAACCGAGACGAGCCCCCGCGAGCGGGGGAGACTCTCATTTTATATTTCCTTGGCTATTTATTCAAATGAAATCGTCTGTGAGATTTTCTATAAACGAGTCTCAGCTTCTGAGTCCGGCGCTTTAGCCGGGTCTATTTCACGATCATCGACGAAGCACACGGCGCCCAGTTGACTGAGTCCTCGTGTAGAGTCCTCGCCCCTTCTCGCGACGACCGCGGCCGCGCGCGCGGGGTGATTTTCGCGAGAGCGGCGAGGAGACACACACTTGATGTGCATGTGGTCCGCACGCTGACCCGCATACTGAAGAGCGCCAACATGCGACACACCATTTGAGGTCTTGCGTGTGGATATCACTAAGTTTCAGCCACGAACCGAAGGTTTTTTTAACGCCCCCGCGTCTCGTCACGCCGTTACGCCTCACTCCTGCACCGATCCTGCAAGTGCCCTAGAACAAATTAAAGACTGTCGACGAGGACGCACATCAGACGTGGCATGCCAGCTACTCACCTTCGCCGCGCACTGCCGTGCCGTCGCCGCCGCTGCCGCCGCGTTCCTTCACGCACAGCGAGCGCTCCTTCACGCACAGCGCTCCGCCTTCACGCACGCATCCGTCTCGCACCATGCTCTCTTGTGCTGCTAACCCGGGTCCTAGCCCTGGCGCCCTTGGCACCCACCACATGCTACCATTTCGGGCCCCTCCACTCGACACACTCTCACCCAACTCGTGCTCCGCGGCACGCAGCTCATCTAATGCTTAACGTGCACGACGAGCCCTCGCTCCAGAAGGAGTCGACGCTGATCTACCCCAACACCACCCCGGATGGCGACGAGCCCTCGCCCCAGCAGAAGGCGCCGCTCGTCAAGCTCAACGGCACGCCCGAGCGCAACGAGTCCTCGTACCTGAAGAAGGCGCCGCCCACAAAGCTGCACGAGAAGCACGTCGCCAAGGACAAGCCAGGCCCGCCGGACCACCGCCTACCCAGCCATCACGCTCAAGGACCACAAGCGCTCGCACCAGAAGGCGGCGATCCCCAAGACCAAGGGCACCCTAACCAAGGGCATTTTTCTGTTCAAGTGCCTCGCCGCCTTCTGCGTGCCGGACAGCGTCGGCGCCACGGTAGCTGCATCTGCGGCCCTTCAGCCCTCTACGCACCTCCGCGCCCCGGCCGAGCCCTATACCCCTCTCCCCTCCCCATTCCTCAGGCCGACGGTACTTCTGCTATACACATCCTCTCTCTGCCCTTCACCTTCTAACCCTCGCCCTGACCCTGACCCTGACCCTGACCCTAACCCTGACCAGGCACGCGCCGTGAGCTTCCGCGCCCTCGCCGTCCTTGGCGTCGCCGCCGCCCAGTCCGCCGTCGGGGCGTTCGCTCACCAGGTGCTGATGGGTAGGGACAGGGACAGAGTTAGGGTTAGGGTTAGGGTCGGGGACAGGGTTAGGGTCAGGGACAGTGTTAGGGTTAGGGTTAGAGACAAGGTTAGCCCACTAGCTCGCTTCCTACACTTACACTACCCCCCCCCCATCGACCCTCACGCGTCGTAACTGAAACCTGCACTTGGGCTGGCCGTTTCCACCCGACTGATGGACCTCGCAGCCGGCGGGCCAGGTCCAGAGGACGATGTGGAATCCATGTTTAACGAATGACTATCAACCCATCCTGGCAGCCTTCATGAGGCCGGCACGGCCGACCTTTGCGTTTCTGGGAGGGGCTATAGACTGGGGAAAAGTGGGCTAAATGGCCGCATGTTGAAGGAAAAGACTGAAATAAGTTTGTCCCGGGCCCTCCTGGTGCCTGAGGGCGTGCCCCGCGCACCCTCACTGTAGAGCTGTCCCGACGAACACCGTTTAGGGGTTAAGGGGTGGCAGAGATTCGTGCATCGCTTGAACAGCATCAGATGGGAGCACTGGTCGGAGGGTGGCGAGGTCGACGTGAACGAACAGGGTTATGACATGGACGAGTGGACTGGCCCGCTAGCTATCGAGGCGAGGGATGTGGCGCGTAGGGCATCTGCCAGTGGCGAGCGTGGCGTGGTGTCGAGCGTGGAGGATGGCCAGGGTGACACATCGAAGCGGGGGGCTGGCCTCGGCCGCGAGGATACCGGTAGTGCGATGTCCAAGGGTAGCGATGCCGAGGACGAGGAGGAGGGGAGCGAGGGCATGGGTGAGATAGGCAGGGTGGAAGTTCAGTCTAGCAAGTTCGACTGGGCGAGGGGCAGAGGGTTCGGGGAGGCAAAGGAGCCAAGAAGAGGAAGGAACTGGTCGACGTTATGGTCAAGGAGTGGGACAAATGCCATGCGGCTGGAACTCAGCCTGGGGTGGAGATGCGAGAACTTTACAGGTTGATGGCGCGTAGCAAGATGAAGTCGGCGGTTAAGAGCGAGTTAAAAGGGCTGGCACAAGACGGGGTGGTGGTCATCAGTGGAGACGTGGTCTGGTGTGGGACGCCGGCAGATGACCTGAGTGAACGGACGTCTGCATGGTGTGGTGCAGGGTATTCCAGCGTCTAATGATAGGGCTGACTCGGGGACGGAAGGTGGTTGCACTGAGCAGGGAAGCAGCGTTGCGACTGGCGCTAGCTGTGCGGCTGGCCCCACGTCGGACGTGCTTGGGAAAAGGAAGGTTCGCGGGGCGGAGGAGGTTCTCGGCGCAGACAGGGTAACACGGTCGCGGAGTGCGCCCGGTCTGGCTGCACGGGAGTACAATGAATCAGAAGCAGGGGAGTCTGACGAGGAATAGTGACAGGGCAGGGAGACAAACGACGGGCGGGAGACAAGGGGGCGATAACAGGTATGGAGTACCTTGTCGGGAACCAACACTTGGCCAGGGAGATACTGTAACAAGGCGCAGAAGAGCTACAACGAAACAACGTGAGTTTTCCAGATATACGACAATGCTTGACAAAACTTGGGCACATGCTTGGGCGGCGTTCGGTTGCGTTGGTGGTACGGCGAGCTTACGGGGGATGCAATAACCCCCGACTGTGCCATGGCACCGCTCAGGATCCGTTCTTAGGGACCGGATTTAGACCGGCTGGATAGTCGTACAGCCTATCGGTAAACGTAGACCTGCCGGAAACTGCCTAGCAGCGGAAGGAAAAAAACAGGTTGTCTGATGTCTTATTCGAAGTTAATACAGATGAAAAAACAAAAAGATACGCACGTGCTGATACGGTAGTCAGTGACGGTAGTCAGTATATATTTTTCTCAGGGCAAAATTTCACAATTCACTCCACTCTCCAGCTTCAAAGCGCCCACTCTACCAGTACTTTATCCACATGATTAGGACAGTTTACTCTGTTCGGGGTGCTATTTACAATTGCAAATTTCAATTCTCTCACAGGGTGATAAACCGAACAAGCCAGCCGAGAACACCGCAGAAGCTCAGTGACCATGCATATGATATGTGTACATGCACGGCACCTCAGTTCAGGTGGCCGACAAAAGCAAAGGTCCGACGGAGGGCCCAGGGGGGAAGAGCAGCTGCTGGTCGTCTGCAGAGAGACAGCTGCCTAGCAGCACCTCTGCTGCCTCCTCCTCCGTCATTTGCTCCAGCGTATGCGTCACCAGCAGCTCAAACCTAGCATTCGCTGACGAAATGAGAGCGTTGGGTGCCGCGGGTGCAGCGGGGAGCGCAGCGAGTGAGGCAAACGATGGGCGAACGGTGGGCGTGACGAGCGCGACAAAAGGTGCGGGTGGCGCAGCAGGTGGAGCTGCGAGCATAATTGGATCGTCAAACATTTGGGCAAGATCGGCTGGCAGCGCGGGCGGCGAGGTGGGTGGCGCAGGTGGTGCAGCAGCTAAAGCCGCGGCAGCTGACGGTGCGGGGCTAGCCTCGATTGCCTCCTCCTCCGTCATCTGCTCTAGCATCTCCGTTACCACATCCAGTCCCCACTGCTCCCGGTCACAGCTCGCCGGAGGGTAGGGTGCCACCGAAGGGATAAGCGTTGCGGACGTGGGCGTAGTGCGAGGGCAGGATGGCGTGGCGAGCGCGAGGGAGTTTGGCGCGGCAAAAGAAGGGGTGGATGCGGAAGTGGTTCCAGATACAGTAGCTTCAGTAGTCGTCCTGGAGCGTTTGGCATTCCAATGGGTGTCGTCACCTAATGCGGCTGCGGCTGCGGCGCGGGCAGCCACCGTTCGTGCGGCTGCCGACATATTCCGTGCGGGAGCACTCGAAGCAGTTGGCGCCGATGGCGCCGAAGTTTGAGTTCCCCCCACTTTGTAGCTAGCCTTTTCCGTCGCAGACAGCGCCTTCCAACGCTCGCCGATAACCTTCTCTCTCTCTGCGTTCCGCAGAGACGTCGGCAGCAACGGGCGCGTTACTCGGCAGAATTCAAGATACGCCGTCTTGGCGTAGGCGGCCTTGCACCTTGGTTTGGAAGGTGGCGGTGCTGTTCTTTTGGGCGGCGTCAGACTAATGGCATGATGTGACGCAGATGACAGGCCGGACGGTCCCATGGTGGCTGGTGGCAGGCCACCAGCGACAAACGGGGTCGAAGATGCTGCAGAGAGCTGTGATGCTGTGTGATCGGAGTACGCCGGTACAGTCGAAGGCGTGGCCGTACAAGTGAGAGGCACATGGTGCATTACCTCTTGCTCACTGGACGGCGGGCCGGGCGGGAGCGAGGCTCCCGACACGCTTATGGCCGACACGTTTATGGCAGCGCTGACTTTCTGCGATTCTGGAAACGAGCGCTCTGACATTGGTGCACGCAGCCTTTGATGGGTGATCATCTGCAGGTCGAACTGGGCTCGGTCTCGCGAGAGTTGAAGATTGGCTCGGTCTCGCGAGAGGCGGGAGTAGTGGCGGCAGAATAGCACGGTACCAGCGATGAGTAGCATGCCCAGGGGCACCAGTGCGAACAGTGCCCCTGTAAGGACCTCATCATGGTCTTCCTGCCCGTCGTCGGGTGGGGAGAAAGGTGCTGGAGAAGAGGGGTTGCTGCGCGGCAGCGCGAGAGGTGGTGGTGAGAGAGGCGGCGGCGGTGAGAGAGGAGGCGGCGGTGAGAGAGGCAGCAGCGGCGAGAGAGGCGGCGGCGGCGAGAGAAGCGGCGGCGGTGAGAGAGGCGGTAGCGGTGAGAGAGGCGGCGGCGGTGAGAGAGGGGGCGGCGAGAGGGGAGGCGGCGGGGTAGGCGACGGCGTTGTGACGAGGTTAATGATTTGACAACCATTGTCGAGGATACTCGCTACGAAGGCGTAGGTGCTAGCACCGATAACGAAGCTCGAAATTCCATTCGCCCCGTCGAGATTGGTGACCCCGTCGACCCCGTCGGACGCTACACCCACAGCCACAGGGATGCTGGGATTGCTCACGTCGATAAGGGCAATGCTGTCATCGTGGAAACTCGCAACAACGGCATACGTGCTGGTGCCCGTAGCAAAGCTCGAAACGCCGCTCGCGCCTTCGAGTCCGGTGAAACCATTGACGCCGTTGGTCGCTGCGCCCACCGCCACTGGAACGCTGGGATTGCTCACGTCGATTACTGACAGAACAAGAGGCGAACACAGGATCAGCGGACCTTTATAGATCGGTGGATCTCAAGTTCGAGTGTGGCGGTCAGTTACTCTGCACGCCGTTGTCGAGGTAGCTAGCAACGATGGCGTAGGTGCTGGCTCCGGTGACGAATGTGGTTACGGACCAAGCACCTTTGCCGAAAAGTAGGAAAGTAAACACTCTAAGCACCATGCCTCGTTTCTGGGTTGGAGGACGTGGCGTGCAAGACTGCGAAACGCGGTGCTCGATACCTTTCTACTTACATACTTACGAGCTTACTAACTAGCTGACTGACCAACTCACTTTACTTGCTTACTTGCTTACTGAGGCGCCTTCAAGCGCATTGAATCCATCGACACCATCGGAGGCTGCCCCCACAGCCACTGGGTTTTGGGGGTCCGTCACATTGATCACTTGGACGCCGTAGTCCTGTTTGACTTTCGAGTCATAGCTCGCCACTATAGCGAAGATGCTAGTTCCGATAGCAAATACCGCCACACCATTTGCTCCTGACAGCATACTGAAGCCATCGACCCCGTCGGTCGCCATGCCCATAGCCAACGGGTTTTCAGGGTCACTCACGTCGATGATCTGAAAACCATTGTCTTCAAAGCTCGTCGCAATCGCGAAGGTGCTGGCACCCATAACGAATGTCGCGACGCTGCTAGCGCCTGTAAGCTTGGTAAATCCGTTGGCACCATTGGTCGCTGCGCCCACCGCCACTGGGACGCTGGGATTGCTCAGATCTATGATCTGCACGCCGTTATCGAGGTAGCTTGAAACCGCGGCGTAGGTGCTGCCGTTGATTGAAAATACGCTAACTCCATTCGCCCCGTTGAGCACGTCAAAGCCATCAACGCCATCGGTCGCCGCACCCAGCGCCACAAGGCTGTGGGGATCGCTCACGTTGAGAATCTGCACGCCACTAGCGCTCGCTACGATGGCAAAGGTGCTGGCGGAACCAGCACTTTCGATGGCGAACGTGGCGACGCTACTCGCCTTGGCGAGCTTGAATCCATTGACGCCGTCCGTTGCCGCTCCCATAGCAGCAAGCTCGAATGCGATGGAAGGTGGTCTTCGGGGAGGCGATGGCGGCAATAGGGGCGGCGACGGCGGTGAGTCGGGTCGTCGCCCGGGCCCAGTGATCATTTCCCCTGCTGGCTTCGCTGGCGGTGACGACGGCGGCGACTGCGGGGGGGAATAAGATCGGAGCAAAATCAGCGGCGGCGGCGGCGGCGGCGACGACGGCTGCAGCATCGGCGGCTGCGTGACGCAATAGCAGAGGCGCGAAAAGTCGCTGCTTTGGGTTGTACAAGACCTGGCTGCGGTTGAGCCATACGCGCAGATACCCACACAGCCACCCCGCCGCTGACAGCATGTTGGAGCGGTGCAGATCCCCGGGTTGATATCGTAATCCCAAAGCTGCGTACCTACGCAGGTCTGGCCCACCTCGGTGGCCGCGTCGATGATGGCCTGCTTGGCTTGAGAGGCCGGGTTGGGGGTCAGGGTTAGGGTTAGGATTAGGGTTAGGGTTAGGGTTTAGGGTTGGGGTTAGGGTTAGGGTTAGGGTTAGGGTAGGGGGTTAGGGTTAGGGTAGGGGGTTAGGGTTAGGGTTGGGGTTAGGGTTAGGGTTGGGGTTAGGGTTAGAGTTAGGGTAGGGGTTAGGGTTAGGGTTAGGGCAGGGGGGGGTAGGATTGGGGTTGGGCTATAGGGTTAGGGTTGGGTTAGGGTTGTTAGGAGGGTTGCCTCGCTGCTGCGTGTGACTTGCAGCGTCTCCAGGTCGCACACAAGCCCGGCGTCGGTGCAAGCTCTGGCGCAGCTCTGGCCGAGAGCGCCCAGCATCCATCCTTGGGGTGGCGAGGATGGCGAGGGCGGCGAGGACGGTGAGGGTGGCGGCAGCAGCTGGGTGCAATTGCCCGGGGTCGAGCCGAACTGGCACGCCGCCTCGGCCAAGCACTTGCTGAGGTAGGTGACGCCGTCCTTGCCGCAGACGAGGCTGTTGTTCTTAAAATGTGTGCACCTCGGGGTCGGGTTGAGCGTGCATCGCGGGGCCGTGGTGGAGGTGATCATACTACTACTCAAGAGGAGGAGCATAGCACACACAAAGTAACGAGCGTTGAGCCACACACGAGCGTTACAGACTCTGTTGCAGAACAGGCTAGGGGCGTACGTGCGCGTGTGCGCGTGTGCCAGCCGCGTACGTGCGCGTGCCAGCCGCGTACGTGCGCGTGTGCTCCTTCTACGGCGCGGCCGTCGGCTCGGGCGAGGCAGGCGGCGCGCTGCGCTCGGCGGCAGAGCTACTGGCCTAGCCTCTCGCGCGGCTGAGGCGATGGGGCGCACCGTGACCTTCCGAGCGGAGAGCGCGGCGCGGCCGCCGCAGAGCAGGTGCGCCCGTACGTGGACTCGGTCGACGAGGCCGACGCCGGTGCGCTGTGGCCGCTGGTCGAGCGCGTCGTGCTGCGCGGGCCGTTCGCACCGCTGTGCCTGGGTCCGGTAGCTGCACCGCGGCTCGTCATCCCTTCGAATTTCATGTCCTCGCGGAGGATGCGGTCCGGGGTGTTTTCTCTGGATCGAGAAACGGACGGTAAAGAAAGACGATATAATATATGCGTCCAAAACCGTGGTCCATACTATGAATACAATGGCCGGGGCTATGCAGTTCTCCCGGGGGTAGACATCCGTTGTCATGCCTGTTAGCGTTTTCACCGTCAATAAAGAGCTAAGTTCACCAAACCGAACCGAACCGAGCCGAACCGAACCGAACCGACCCGAACCGACGACACACTCACGATACGCAGCTCATATCCTCATGGAAGCAGACGCCATGCTCGGAGGAGGACTAGCGGCGTTTGTCGGGCACAAGCAGGCGACGCATGAGACGACAAGCAACGCTGCGACGACGGTGTGTGCTAAGACGAGTGACCCGCCTGATAGCAGTGACCGCGCGGCGACTTCGTTGAACGTGCTGCACGAGACGCAAGCTGAACGCTGTGAGAAGCCCGCCTCATCCGATAAGAGACTGCGGGACAGAGCGTGTACTGGGCTGAGCTATATCCTGAAGCCGGCTCGGTCGCGGCATGAGGCTCTTGCCTCGTGCCATCACACTATTCACACGGGTCGCACGAGGGTGCAGCGGCCGGCCTGGCGCACTCTCGCTGCACGCCGCGGTCAGGGTCACGCTCATGGTTCTGTCACGGAGATCACGCGAGATGTGCATCTCAAGCAAATGGACTGTCGGGCTCACAGCACCAGGAAAACGCGGTGTGCAAAACTTAAAAGCGAGCACAGACGGGCGCACGGAGACGAATGTGGTGTGCGAGGTTGAAGAACAGGCGCCGGCTCAAGCCTGCGCCGTATTCCCGGGCGGTACAAGCTCGTGAAGAGGTCGCTGATGCGCAAAAGCGGCGACCCTGTTGAGCTGACGAGAGGTCTTCGGCGGCATCGTGCCTCGGTGCTGCTCGAGACGATCGGCGGAAGAGTGAGCTTGGAGCGGATGCGCACGGTGAGCGCGTAAGCGTTGTCGCAGCTTGCATGTGGATGAGTCAGCGGGCCGCTGCCCTGCGCCCCGCTGGGGAAACCCCAGGCCCCGCGCGACGCTGAGCGTCGTGACGCCACGACGTCACGATCGTGATGCGTCGGTGCGTTCGGGTCTGGGCGACTTCTCACGCGGCGAGCAGCCATGGCATGCTCCGGTGTACGAGTCGGTTCGGTTCGGTTCGGTTCGCGGGAAGCGACTTCGGCGCACGAAAACTAGGTTGGCGGGCGGGGTGCGGGTCGTCGACGCGCCGCAGCATGTCGGAGAGGGCCGGGCCGTTTTGGGTGGTGCCACAGCTTGCTACCCTGGCCTCCCAGGGCTGGCTCTCCTGGCTCCTGGCTGGGCTACGCGCTCGGAACGAGGCGCCGAGCCGCTCAGGGCCCAGTGGGAGGCTGCGGTGCGGCCTTCACGTGCGGCCTGACCGAAGCCCAACCGGGGACTGCACACGGTCTCATCTCTCAGCTTTGGGCACGCAGGTGCCGGGGCTGCATGATGACAACCAGGCGCGCGCGGCGGCGATCACGCGCGTCGTGGGCGAGGCCGACTCTGTCTGGGTGGTCTCGCGGATCACGCGCGCGTGCAACGACAAGACAGCGCGCTCGCTGCTGCCCACCCCGCTGCGCGACGCGCTGATGGGCGACGCTCGCTGCTGCCCACCCCACGGCGGCGGCTACCTGGGCGCGCTGTGCGTGGTGGCAAGCCAGGCAGACCTGTTGACACCGTCGGAGATCGAGGCCAACCTCGGCATGCCCGCTGGCTCGAGCGCGCGCGCGTGCGCCGAGGCTCGTAACGCGTACACTAAGAGCGAGCTGACGGCGCGCTGGTGCCGCGACCTGCCACCGAGGCGGCTGCCGGTGCACCGGCCGCCCGCCGCGTCGTGGGAGGATGCGCGCATGGAGCTGCCGGTGTTCACGGTGTCCTCGACCGAGTACCAGAAGCTCGTGGGCATGCGCGACGCCGATGGCGGCGCGACAGTCTTCGACGCCGCGGTGCAGACCGAGCTGCCTGCGCTGCGCCACTTCCTTGCCTTCGCTGCCGCCGCGCACCACCGGCGGGAGGCGCGCCGTGCTGGCGTGCGCCGTGCTGGCGACGCCGAGGCGCGTGAGGCGGGAGCGCCGGTCGGCGCGATGCTGCTCGACTGCCTCAACCATGGCAGCCTGGAGAGGGCGAGGGAGGCCAGGGCCCTGGCAGCGGCGGAGGCGGTCGAGGCGGCGCGGCGCGTGGCGGAGGCAGAGCGTAGGCGCGAGGCCGAGGCAGTGGCGGCGGCAGAAGCAGCGGAGCGTGCGGCGGAGACAGAGCGCAGGCGCACGGCGGCGGAGGTGAGGGCGGCGGAGGTGAGGGCGGCGGCGAGGGAGGTAGAGGCCAGGGCGGCGGCGAGGGCGGCGCCGATGCTGACTCGC
>Ga0209302_10001594_pt1 | contig 13259 bp, 10 predicted proteins | sample ArcOceMetagenome_2_FD_187445 | JGI IMG/M metagenome (GOLD analysis project Ga0209302, IMG submission 187445) | Marine eukaryotic phytoplankton communities from Arctic Ocean - Arctic Ocean ARC135M Metagenome (SPAdes) (version 2) | ecosystem: Environmental > Aquatic > Marine > Oceanic | place... | reverse complement strand
TTTCGCGTATGTGACGACGTGAACGCCTTCTGGGGCGGACAGCGCGATTCCATGGCGATTCCGCTGCGAGCGACGCAGCGGCGTGCGATGCAGTTCCAGAGAGTTCGACAGCCAAGAACAAGGTGGCCTTGTGGGCATACGCGACAGACTGCTAGCTAGGGTGAGGGGTTACTAGTGTAGTTAGTTAGGGGGTAATGGTAGGGGTAGGCAGCCTGCCTCCTGGGGTTAAGGCAGCTCAAGGAGGCGGGCTGCCTACCCCTACCCCTGACCCCTAACCCCTCACCCTTACCCTTACCCCTCACTAACCCCTCACCATCATCTCTTATTTCTCTCTTGTTTCTTGGTGTCCGCTGGTTGACCCCCCTGGCGCGCCGATCGTCCACGCCCACGATCGTCCAGGTGGCCGCCGATGAACGTGGACGCTGCCGAGCCCGGCTCAAAGGCGGCGCAGCTCCAGCAGGCGGTGGCCCTTCTCGGTGCCGAGACCGATGAGAAGCGCTTCGTTGGGCTGCTGCTGGTGACCAAGGTGGCTGTGGCGCCCGCTGAGCTGCGGATGGTGTTTGAGAGCGGCTATGCATTCGTGCGCCGGCTGCTCAGCAGCCCGCCGCCTCCTGAGGACTCGCAGACCGGCGCGGCTGGCAACGCCTACCGCGCGCTCGCGCTCTCCGTGCTCGCGAGCTTCTGCACAGACCCCGAACTCGGCGCGCGCACAGAGCTGCTCGAGTGCCTCTCGGCGGCGGCGGCGGCGCTGTCCGACACTGTGTGCGTCGCGTCGCCCGCCGAGGCGCGCGATGCGCAAACCGTGCTCTGCACGGTGCTACAGCAGCCGGGAGGCCTGGCCGAGGCGGCAGGAGCGCGCATCTGCAGTCGGCTCTTGGCGCCCGCCGCGGCTCGCAGCGCCTCTCCGGGACCGCCGCTGGCTGGGGAGCAAGAGGAGGAGGATGGGCCGGGCTGTGCCTGCACGGTGCTGGCGCTCCTCGGGAACCTCGCGCTCGCCACCGCCTCCGGCCCTGCGACTGCATCAGACGGCGGCCGCGCCGTTGCACGCGCGCTGTCGGCAGACCTGCTGCACGCCGCCGCCTCGCTCAGCGCCGCTGCGCCTGCATGCCGGGACCGGCTCGCGTTCCGTCGGCTGGCGGCGCTCGCTGCCGTGCTTGCTGGCGCAGCTGCCACCGCGGACTGCCACCCTGCGGAGTCGGAGTCTGAGGCCTTCTTTTCGTCGGCGCAGCCGGCGCGCAGCGGCAGCGGCAGCGTCGACGGCGGCAGCGGCGGCGGCGGTAGCGACGGTGGCCCCGGTGCGCCGCCTGAGCTCGCGCCGTCGCTGCGCGCCGCGCTAGGCACGCTGCTCGCGTCCAAGCTCTCGGCGGCCGCGCGCGCCGACGCGCTGCACGCGGTGGTCTGTGCGCTGCAGCTGCTGGGGCCCTGCTGGCTCGTCGGGCCGAGCCCGCTCGCGATGCAAGGGGGCGACGCCGCGGGCGACGGCGCGCTGCTCTCGCTGGTGGTGCAGCTGGCCGGCGTCGAGCTGGCCATGTGCCTGTACGACCAGCCGGGCGAGATCGTGGGTGAGCATGCGGCGCGGCTTCTGCCAGTGTGCTGTGGCCTCCTTGAGGAAGCCCTCTTCCGGCTGCACGATACAGGCGGGCCAGAGGAGGAGGACGAGGAGGGAGAGGAGGGGGTGGCGGGGATGTCGGGCGAGGCGTGGCTCGATGCGCTGAGCGACGCGCAGCTGCTCACCGCGCAGCGCGCCTTCGTCGCCGCCGTGGGCAACTGCCTCGACTTCATCGAGGCCATGCGCGCGGAGGCGAGCCGCGCTGCCGCCGCACCCGCCGCACCCGCCGCACCCGCCGCCGCGCCGGGCGACGATGGTGACGAGCCCAGGATCGAGGAGCTCGACGAGCTCGAGGAGGAGGAGGCCGAGGTGGGCGGCAGCCAGGTCAGTGCCAGCCACGCGCTGCTTCTACCCGTGGCCCGCCTGCTCGCCGCGTGGCTCGTGCAGCCTTCCGCGCCCTGCGACATGCTGCCCTACGACCGCGCCTGCTCGTTGCTCCCTTTCCTGCGGGCCGAGACCGCCGCCGCCGCCGCCGCCGGCGCGCCGTGGGCGCAACAGCTCCACGCCTTCGAGCGCGACGCCCCTCACGCCGCGCCCGCCGCCCCGCGCTCCGGCGAGGCACCGACTGACGAGACCATGGCGGCACTCTTCGAGCGCGTTATGCCCCGCAATGTGGACGCAGACACCATGGCGGATATGATGGCACAGCAGCGCGCGAGCAACCGCCGCATGAGTAACGGCTAGCGGTGGAGGCTCCCGGCTCTGTGCGCCGTGCGGCGTTCTTCGGGGTCTGTCATTCTTGTGTCTCGGCTATTGCAAGTGGAAGTGCTATTGGGTTGCGGAAGATCATTTACGACTACTTCTTTTTGCTTTAGAGTCTATTCAGAATAAACCAACACCACCCTATACCTACGGACTAGGCAAGGGGGGCACCGCCCGTTTTTTTATACTTGGGAGAATTTTCAGCGGACACGGTACTGGCGCCACAGATGAGCATGGCTGACGCGCACAACCTACCGCTGCTTAGGGACCCCCACACGTCCCGCACTGGCCGCAGCCTCACGAATCATAGCCTCGTAATAAAGCCGTACACGCCTTCAGTAAATATAGCAAAGGGTGGGGGAAAGGTTTAGGGCAACTCCTCGACTTTTACAATTTTAGTGCTATCACGGGCAGCTGCGAACTTTTACCATTTTAAAGGAAATCTTGCCTCAAACTTATGCCCAGCTTTTACCATTTTACCAGATCTGGTATGCCCTCCGGGCGCAGGTCTGGTCCCAGCCTGCGCGTATTGTTGTGATGATTATGTGAACGAGCTATAAGACTTACTCATGCTCTGCCAGCGTCTCAGCGTTCCTCACCACTGTGGGGGCGCCTGAGTGAAGGTGCGCACCACGCGCGGCCCGCACATTTCGCTACCAGCCATTCCATTGGGTCGCACGGAGCGGCGGCTACCCCATATTGACGGCCGCTCCGTCGATGAGCCAGTGCGTGCGGCACACGAGCGGCACGACGCCTCTCGAAGACCTGTCAGGCGGCAGCGTCTTGAGTCGACCCGCCTGCGCCCACTGCGTGCCCACCGAGGCGGGCCGAGCCTCCTCTGTGTGTGGGCTACCCACTGGTTGGAGCTGCTGTTGCTCGAGAGCTCGCCGGGCCGGGCCGGGCAGAAAAGCGACTCCCGCGCGCCCCGCTAAGGGCCGCAGGGCCATCAGCGGAGAGCGCAGTGAAACGAGAATGGCTGGCGATGAACGACGAGCTGACTCACGCGGCGTGAACGGCGAGGTCTCGTGTGGCGGCATCCAACCGTGGCTGTGGCCGCCGAGGGACTCCCGAGCCGGCTGGGCCTGAGCCTGGGGGTACGAGCGTGCGGCACGCCTGGGTGGACTCAGACTTGGCTCCTCGGCGAGCAACCGCAGTTGATCCATCGCGGTCGCACCGCGCGGCGCACCGCTAAGCAGCGGCTGTAGGTCGATGGCAAGGGCACCCAGCCCACACTCCACGTGCGCCATCACGCGCCGCGCCGCCGCGCCGAGCGGCTCGGGCACTGGCGTCACCTCACGCGCGCTGCCCAGCGCCGCCGCCGCGAGGATGGCGCGCTGCAGGTGTGCGTGCGCGTTGAGCACCAGCTTGGCGAGTGTCAGCCGCTGCTGCGCTTCGCGTGCGAGCGCAGCCTCGAGCTGTGCGACCTGTGCGGCGCGCGCAGCACTCTCCCTGCGCACGTGCGCGACCTCTTCGAGCGCAGGCTGCAGCAGCTGGTCACTCAGCCCCAACTTGTGTGTCAAGTCTCGCAGCAGCTTAGCATTGACCGAGCACTGGTCAGACATCGCGCTGTTGGCGCCTGGAGGCACACAAGCGATTCTGGTCGGCGACCCCTCACCAATGCAAGCAACACGCATAGTGCCCCGGGCGGCACACCACTCGGCGCCCTGGGCCTGGGGCTGGGCCCGCGGTGCTAACAGCCTGCGCAGGCCCTGAGCCATCATGATGCGGAGTAGATGCGGAGGAGGTGTGACCTACTAGGTGGGCACGGCGCCCCGAGCGTGCGTTCGCTGTGTGCACCCTAGGCTACACGCCGCTCAGTTGGGTCTTGAGCTCTTCCAGCCCCTCCAGCTGCATCTCGAGCTCCCGCATCTCGACGTGCATCTGCTCCTGCAGCTTTCTCTGCGCCTCCTGCAGCGTGAATAGTAAGCAGCAGTGAGCAGCAGTTAGCAGCAGTAAGCAGCAGTAAGCAGCATATCAGCAGTAGTAAAAGCAAGTGAGCTGGTCAGCACGTAGTTAGTCAGCTCACCTGCTCTTCCTCCTCGGCCTTCAGCGCTGCTGCCGCCGTTGTCGCCGTTGTCGCCGTTGTCGCCACCGCCGCCGCCACTGCCGCCGCTTGTTGTGCGCCCGCGAGTGTGCTTCGCCCCGCGCCGCTGCTCACTGAGCCGGTCCGACCGCGCAGGGTTAGCTTGCGGTCCACCTAAAGCCGCACGTAAGGTTGCAGCCTGCCATGCAGTTGATGCACATGGACATGGACATGGACATGGACATGGACATGGACATGGACATGGACATGGACATGGGGTTGCAGCCTGCGTGCAGCCCACCTTCATCCTCCGCTGGTTTGCGCCCAGGCGTGACGAGAGCTCCTCGAGACGAGTATGCAGCCCTTCGTTCTCCGTCTTGAGATCGTCAATCTCGTCCTCCATCTCCTTGATCGTCTCCTGCGCCTTCTCGAGGTCGTGCAGCGTCGTCGACATCTGCAGCTTCGCCAGCTTGGCGCACGTCGAAGTGTGTGCGGCCTGAAGGCTCTCGAGGGCCCGCCGCAGCCCATCGATAGTGCCGTCAGCCGTGCCAGCCTTCTCGATGGCGACGGCGTTCGTCTGGAGTGTGTGCTTGAGCTTGGCCTCCGCGGTCTCCATCCCGTGGCGGTAGGCCTGTAGCGCGACCTCCTTCTTCTCTATGGCCTCCGTGAAATACTCGCGCGTGCTCTCCCGCAGCATCGTGGAGTGCTTCTCCGTCAACTCCTTGAACTCGGCGTTCTCCCGCCGCAGCTGCACCGCCTCTAGCTTGGTCGCCACCATCTCGCGGTTCTCGTCAGTGAGTCGCTCGTTGTCACTCCTTAACGTCTCTGCCTCCTTCTGAAGCATCAAGGCCGCGTTCTTGGCCTTGTGCGCCACCCGTGCGGCCTTCGCTGCCTGGTCCTCCAACACCTTGGCCTCGTCCATGGTCTTCGCAGCCATGCTCTGCATCCGCTTGAGGTAGAAGACCTCCATGTGACCTTGTTTCTTCTCGGGCTTGCCGTGGAGGGCCAGAGAGGCCGTGAACATCTTTCCTCTCGGACTTTCCAAGGCCGAGATAGCCTCACCACGCGAATGCTGCATCGCATTCTGCCCGAGCATCTGCATAATCGGGAAGACCAGCTGTCCCTGTAACTCGAGCGCGTCCTGAAGCTTCAGGAAGGGAAGGACAGCCACCATGCCGCCACCGGCCTTGGAGGCGGTCACCTCGATCTTGTCTTTGAGCCCCTCGGCGGCGAAGAAGGTGTGCTCGCACACAAACTCCTGCCCGGAGTAGGTGGCGGTGGGTAGGGCCTCTCGCATGCCTTGCGCTGAGACCTCGACGCTTCCTGAGAGGAGGAGGATCACAAAGTCGACTCCGACGCCCGGCTTGACAAGCTTGGAAGCCTTCTCGAACTTATGCACGGTGGCTGCCGCCTTGAAGCACTCGGCCGCGGCCTCCGAGATCGGGTACTGCTCTCGCAGCCGCGCGAAGAACGCTTCCCAGTGCGGAGCGGCGTCGGCGGCCGAGGCCTGTGCGTCGGGCAGGAGGCCATGCGCACGGGCGGCAAGCCACGCCCCTTCTCTGCCTCTACGTGCCTTACTGCACACTGCGTCTACTGCAGCCCATATTATTACTACTATAGTGGTGCCTGTTCGAACATGAGCACGGGAGTGCTCATCCTGGTGATGACGCTCTTCATCTTGCTCACCTAGTAAGTAGAGCCATAGTAAGTATGGAACCAGAGAGTAAGTAGAGCCACACTGTGAGTATGAGCCATGGTGAGTAGAGTCATAGTGAGTGAAGACGCCTTTCATCTCGAGCGCTCACCTTGAAGGCGATGTGCGAGTTGATCGACTGCATGCCCATGACTCGCATGAACTGCGTCGTCACCGCCGGGTGCTTGTGCGATAGCTCCTGCAGCTCACCTGAGATGTGTATGGGGATCTAGCCTGCGCGCATAGTGTTGCAGAGCGAATTACAGGCCCTGCATGCAGCTCACCTGGAGATATGCATGGGGTTGCAGCCTCTAGCTGGTAGGGCTGAGGTCAGGAGGCGGGTGCACATTGGAGGGAGCTGCTGCGACTCACTCATCAGCAGTGTCGCGATCACACCAGAGGTGGAGGCCTTAAGCGTGGCCTGCCGAAGGCCACCGAACCACACGATCATCTCGCCGATGATCTCGCCCGGCTTGATCCTGTGCACAGGGTTGCCGTTGACGATCACGTCCAGCTCACCTGAGAGGCGTAGGATTGCAGCCTGGAGGTACCGTATAGGGTTGCAACCTGGAGGCGTAGGGCTGCAGCCTAGAGGCATAGGATTGCAGCCTGAAGGCGTAGGGTTGCAGCCTGGAGGCCGTAGGGCTGCAGCTGCTTGTTCGAGCGCGCCCACAGCTTCCCTTTAGGAGCACGCCCAGCCAGGTCCCCTCCTCGCCCTCCTGCAGGATGGTCTCGTCCGCGTCGAAGGGCGAGATGGAGAGGCTCTCGCACAGGACGGGCATGTGCTCGGTGAAGCCCCGGAAGTACGTGGAGGTCGCCTGAGCATCCATCAGCATGCGCCGCGTCTCGTACTCGGGCTCGTCGTCCTCATCGGGAGGCGGCAGCGAGAGCTGCCCCCGCTTCACCGCCGCGTCGAGGCGCACCCGGAGGCCGCCACCGCTGTGGCCCGCCTGCCACTCCTCCATGGTGATGCTGCCATCCCCGTTGACGTCGAGCCGTTTGAAGAGCGCCTCGACCTCCGCGCGGTCGGCCACGTCGCCGGCGGCGGCGAGCGCGCTCAGCAGCTCCTCCAGATCGAGCTGGCCCGACTTGTCCGCATCGACGGCTGCAAATGTGCATGCCCGACGACTTGTCTGCATCGACCGATCCGTGATAGCCTCAGGCTGGGATCCATCAGGACTCGCGGTGACCATGGGGGCGACCACGAGTGAACGTTGTTGGGAACTCCGGAAGTTGTTATTCTGGATGTGCCGCGATGTGAAACTGAAAGTTGTTGGGGAGTAACGGGGCCAACCGTCCTGCGGAGACGGCAAGCTCTGCTTGTACTATAGCCGTTCGAAGCTACACTTGTACTCTGGACTTTGAAACACGCCACCTTCTTCCTTGAACGAGCTGAAGAACCAAACATACTCAGTCGCAGCACCCCGCGAGCCCTTCCATCTGCGCCTTGAGGATCGCGGTCCTGTCCTCCGCACTCACGCCTGCGAGCGGGTCCGGGTCCACGTCCTCCTCGTCCGACTCGTCCTCGCTGCCGCCCGCGTCGTCATTCCGCACCATGCCGCGCATCATTCCGGCTCCCTGCCCGAGCTTCTTGCCGGGAGGGGCAGCCGCTGCCTTGGCGGCTTCCCTGGTAAAGGGTTAGGGTTGGGGTTGGGGTTAGGGTTAGGGGTAGAGGTAGGGGTAGGGGTAGGGGTAGGGGTAGGGGTAGGGGTAGGGCTAGGGTTAGGGTCAGTGGTTAGGGTAGGGCCAACCTGGCGGCCTTAGCGGCGAGCTTCCTCTCCTTCTTGCGCGACATCGCCCGCACCTCGAAGCTCACCTGGTTGGGGCAAGGGTTGGGCTAAGGGTTGGGCTAAGGGTTGGGCTAAGGCTTGGGCTTAGGCTTAGGGTTAGACCTCGAGGCTCACGTTCGCACTCACGTCCGCGTCGTGGTAGGCAGAGCAAGCGGCGTGTGCCTCCAGCCTCCGCTCGCCGGCCTTGTCCGCGTGACAGCTTAGCGTCGCCGTCCAACTCAGCGCGCCGCCCGCGCCTACCGTCCATTCGTGCAGGGGCGGCGCCATCCTCACTCCCAGCAGCAGCCCGCCGCCCTCGGCCGCGACGAGCACCGCCCACGACTCAGGCTTGGCCTGTGGCAGTAGCGGCGCGTGGCAGCCCACCGGCAGTGCGGCGCGCCGCTTGTCAGTGGCGTTGCCGCGCGGCGCGAGCGTAAGCGTCACGCATACCGTGACGATGTCCCCCACCAGCACCACACCCCTGCCCTCGCCCTCGCCCTCACCCTCGCCCTCGTCCTCCTCGTCCGACTCCTCGCCTTGCACCACGACCCTCGCATCGAGCCTGGCGCGCGGGAAGACGCCCTTGACAAAGGCGCACACGTCGGCCGTCTCAGTCGCGCCAAAGCCGGCGGCGCGCAGCAGCGCGTCGCGCCGCGCCGCCGCCAAGTTGACAAGCTGCCACACGGAGAGTGAGGCGACGGAGAGCGGACCATTAGACAGTGTGCCATAAGAGTCGCTGTCAGCGCCGCGGGTGGCACCCTTGGCATCGCTCTCACCGCCGGCAAGCGCCGCTTGGATGAGGTTGGCCCGCTCCACGGTGACGTGCGGCGCCTGCAGCGCTGTCGGCTGGCCACGCGAAAGGGCCTGCGTCAGTTGCTGCGTGACCTGGAGCACCGGCCACGCGCCGTACCGGTAGGGCAGCCCCTTGAGCATTAGGGTTGACTGGAAGAAGCTCTCAAAGACGACCGGCACGTCGACGAGCAACGCCGCCAGCTCCGCGCACAGGCACGGTGCGATGGCCTCGCGCCGCTGGTACGCACGCAGCAGCAGCGAGCGCGCCTCTGTCGAGGTGTACTCAAGGCGACGCGCCGGGGTGTTCTCAAGGCCCGCCCCAGCCGCCTCCACAGCCGCCACCCTCGCCGCCTCCGCGCTAGACGCACCGTCCAAGACCAACGACGCCTTCGCCCCCGCCTCCGCCGCCGCCTCCATCGCCCCCACCACCGCCGCGGACGCCCCTGCCGCCCGCGCTGCCGCCGTCGCTGCAAACGCCGCCTCCGCCGCCGCCGCCGCCTCCGCGCAAGATGCGCCGTCCAAAGAGGAGAGCGCCGCATGCATCTCAACGCTCAGCTGGCTGCGTGCGCCGCCCTGCACCGGCTCACCTTGCAGAGAGCGGAGCGCGAGGCCTAGCAGGCGCGAGGCCTGCACGGCATCCGCGTGCAGCGCTGGCGACGGGCCCTTCGGGTCAGTGAGCATGTCGAGCGCACGCTCCAGGCCGTCGGCCTCGGCGTCCGTCTTACCCAGCGCAGCCAGCAGGTAGACCTCTTGCGCCCGTTGCGCCAGCCGCGCCCGCCGCTGTCCCTTGGGGTCACGCAGGCTCAGGTAGAAGAGGAGCGGCACGAGGAGCACGACGACGAGGAAGCAGGCGACGAAGCCGCGCATGTCCATCGCCTTGCCATGCTTAGGCATCGCCCACGCCGGCAGGGCAATGCCGAAGCGAGAGCCCTGGTAGCCGTCGGGGTGGCCGTACTTTGCGTAGTTGCGCGCCGCCAGAGCGTTGGTCAGGACGGCGTGCGCCTTGACCACGTCTTCGAAGCGCAGCTTGGCCTCGTCGCCAGTGGTCTTGTCGGGGTGGTACCTGCGCGCCAGCTTTCGGTAGGCGGCGCGCACGGTCGCCTGAGCGCACTTGACCTCGCCCCACTGCGTCACCCGCCGCGAGCAGCCCTCGACCGACGCGTCCAGCTCGAGGGCCGCGTACGGGTCGAACAGGGGCACGACAGGTGACTCCGCCAACGCCTCCTGGACGAGGAGCGCCTCGGTGGCGAGCAGCGCAGCGAAGAGCGCATTCCGCCACGAGAGGCGGCGCGCCCAGCCGCTTCCCGCGAGGCGCTGCTCCTTCTGTACCACCGGCGCCGCTGCGGAGAAGCCAAGCGTGCGCCACTTAACCATCTCGGTCTGGGTGGACGCGGCGGTGCGCATCTTCTTGAGAGCCCAGGGCAGCACGACGAGCGTGCAGATCGCGAGGGCGAAGGGGCGCGTGTCGTCATGGGACTCCCCATCGTGGAGCGACCTCCCGAGTCCAAGGTCTTCGACGACTTCGTCGTCGGGGCTTTCGAGGACTTCGACGACCACATGATGCTCGGCTACGAGGACGAGGGCATCAGCGGCGACGACGAGCCTGGCCTGGCTGACCTGGCCGACTTAGCCGACGGCTAAGTCAGCACCCCGCAGGGGTCATAGGTTAGTGTGACATCGGTCGTTCTTCTGTTAATATCTGTCACTCGGTCGCGCCTTTCGCGTCGGACCGCATCAGGAGTTAACACACACCACAAAGCCTAGGGACACACAGACCGCATTAATAGGTTGTTCATTTAGACGGAAAACAACGGACACGACAAAAGACTACACTATCATCGCATGCCAAGTTGCAAGCCATGGTACCCATTGAGCGACCCCGACCGACCGCAAACGAACTCAGGCATGCTCAGCAATTCTGTCCGCTAATTAACATCCGCGACAGCGCTAAAACTTGGCCCGCACACTCATATTTACTTAGTGCCTCTACCTTATACCCAAGTTTCTGCAGCCCAAAGCGGGTAATAACGACGCGACAGGGCAAAACACGAGCTCACTTATTTTACCAACCGCCACCCCCCCCACCCCCCCCACTCCCCTCCCACCACCACCGTCTCCACCGCCACCCTCACCACCGTCTCCACTGCATCCCCTCCGCCCTCGCCGCCACCTTCTCCACCATGCCCCCTCCACGCCTCACCGCCTAGTATAATTCTAAATGCATTGAGAGAGTTTGCTAGGAGTGACTTGCGGTCCTCGAGGAACAGGAGCCTGTGTTGGCTGCGCGTCCTCTGTGCTGGTGCCTGGCTAGTGTAAGGAATCGGTCCCATATAGGCTTTAGTATCGCACAGAAGGGTATAGGTGTCCTATTCTCTCCGTGCATCTCCGGTGCATCTCTTGCATAGATACTTGCATAGACGGCACGCTCTGCCTATGATTGGTACAGGCTTGATGTTGTGTGTGAATAGGGCGCGGTGACTTTGTTCTTATAGTAAGAATGCACGTCCCTATTCGTGAGCAGTCCCTGGGTCTTGAGTCGAGGTAGCTGTACACGGCTTTACTACCGCCGGTATTAGCGGCGCGGGGATACTGTGAATTCACCCAATTCAGCTAGAACTGTAAGCGAGAGAGGTAGTTTCAAATCTGCGCGAAATCGTCGTTCAGGCCTCGCATCTTCCATCTAGATGGGAGAGGGGTGAAAATAGCTCTTAGCTGGGCATAGCTTATACACTCGCGACGAAACGCCTAAAGGGGCGGGGTTGTCCTCTCTCACACACTGTCCGATTGAACACTCCGCCCTCTTCGCGGTGGACATCCGCGGAGTCGACAGTGTGACCCGTGTCACCGCATCAGCCGAGCCGAGCCAGTCGCGTGCTCCTGCATGCCCGTCATATACCCGTCGCAAGACACACACCACTGGGTCCGGCACGAACTCCAGCATCGCTGCATCGGGGGTCCGCCCCGCGGCACCGCGCGCAGCCGCCCCTCACGCACACGTCGCGAGCCGTGGGTGCCGCAGACGCCCGCGCCGGCGAGGGCTCGGTGCGCTCGCCCACGGGATGCTCACCGGAGGCCGCATTACGCGGTGGTTTGCCCGCCGGCGTGCGCCTCGCAATAAAGCAAGGCCTCGAGCGGCTCGGCACAGACGAATAGAAACTCGTCCGGCGGCCGCTTTAGCAGCTGGTCCGCGTGCGCACGCGCCAGCTGCTTGACGAAGCCGTCGTAGTACCCGTTTGTGTTGACGAGGCACACCGGCCCGGTGCGCCCCACGCCAAGCTGCCGCACGCAAGCCACCTCCCATAGCTCGTCCCACGTGCCCGGCCCGCCCGGCAACGCGATGAAGCAATCAGCGCCTTCGGCCAGCCCTCTTTTGCGTTCCGTCAGACCATCGCCCTCGGTCTGGATAAGCTCGAGGCCTTCGAAGAGGGCCGTGACGGGGCCATCGACGAACATCTTGTGGCACACACCGCGCACACGTCCGCCTGCAGCCTTACACGCCTCATTCAGCGCACCCATCACACCCTCCGCGCCGGCACCGTTGATGCACAAGTGATCGCTCTCCGCCAGGGCTGTGCCGAGCGTGCGCGCCGCTGCCTTGTACGCCTCAGGCGTGCTGCGCGCTGACGACCCGTACACGCACACGTTGAGCCGCATCTGTGAACCCGCGTCGCGCCTACGTCCGGAGGGAGAGGCCGTGTGAGCCGTGCGCTTGATGCGCCCTATCCGTGGAGGTGGAGGAGGCGCGCCACACCGTGTCGAGTTTCACAATTGAACTGTTTGAAAATACTAGTGAGCTGCGGGGTGATTCGAATTTCGCGAGAGTTGAGGTTTTTTAAGGTTGACTCGGGTTTTTCTTAGAGGGCGTGTTAGAAGGGTTGGCGTAGCCCAGTCAGTCAGTCAGTCACTACCAAGATAAGATAGGGGAACGGCCTCCTCGAGATCTTTCTCACGGTGTGCGGATCGTCGGCGTCGGCTCCGAGCTGCTGGGTTGAGCGGCGCCGGCAGACGAGCTGTGCGGCTGCTACGGTGCTGCTGGCCGAGTGGCGCGCGCGCGGCTCCTGTTAGTAGCCTGGTAGTAGCCTGGTAGTAGTATCAAGGAACGTTCCTTGATAAGAAAGTGTGGAATTATCGTTGCATGTTTCCAGTTTTTCTCTTCGTTCCTTATGTATGCGTCGAATCTGTCGGACCTCGTTACTTTGTTGGCGAGTCCAGAGACTCAGAGTTGAAGTGTTTGCAGTTGAAGTGTTTGCCTGCCCGTACGGCACTGATTGAGGAGAACAAGAGGATGCTCAAGGCGTTGAGCCAGAGGTTTCAGGACAGCTGGAGCTACGTGCGCCCCTAGGGGCCACGCCTTTAAACCTGCGAATGCAGGCGCAGACCGCCGCGCGGTACGAAGATATCCTAGCACACGTCACCCTCACCGCCTCACGGGGGCGGGTAGCAGGGACAGCCGTCTGCTCCCAATATGGGACCAGACCAGAGTATGGGACCCGGGGGATTAGCCACCCCTGAAACGAGCGGGCGCCTGCGGGCGCCCCCCCAACAATCCGACCGCCGCTAGCGGTCCGGGAGGACGGTGGGGTAGTGTGGTCTTCGGATGGCGCGCCCTTCGCCCACCCCGTGTCGTGTTTGTTATAGGCTGTGTGTCTTGTAATAAATTCTCTCACTTCA
>Ga0209302_10001592_pt1 | contig 13263 bp, 15 predicted proteins | sample ArcOceMetagenome_2_FD_187445 | JGI IMG/M metagenome (GOLD analysis project Ga0209302, IMG submission 187445) | Marine eukaryotic phytoplankton communities from Arctic Ocean - Arctic Ocean ARC135M Metagenome (SPAdes) (version 2) | ecosystem: Environmental > Aquatic > Marine > Oceanic | place... | reverse complement strand
AAGCCTAAGCCTAAGCCTAAGCCTAAGCCTAAGCCTAAGCCTAAGCCTAAGCCTAAGCCTAAGCCTAAGCCTAAGCCTAAGCCTAAGCCTAAGCCTAAGCCTAAGCCTAAGCCTGACCCTGACCCTAGTCCTAACTAGGTGGCCATCTCGTGCTCTTTCTGCCTCTGCTTCTTCTTCGTGTGCACAATCATCATCAAGGTGACCCTAACCCTAACCCTAACCCTAACCCTAGCCCCAACCCTAGCCCTAACCCTAGCCCTAACCCTAACCAAGGTGACCACGATCACCGACACGATCGAGGGCCTCAACCCCTCAATGGAGCGCGTGCTCAAGGTGCAGGAGGGCTTCATCACCTTCCTGATGATCGGCACACTCATCCTCGCGCTGCTCATCTGCTTGGTGATCCTCATCATGACGATGACGCAGTCGGCGCGCGAGGCGGTTAGGGCCCTACTGGCTGCGCAGAAAGAGGAGGAGGCCCGCGGACGCATGTCGCTGCCGCCCTTGTGCGACTGGCAGCTGGCCAAGGGGCACAACTACTGCACCTTCCTATCGCACTACAAGGTGGAGGCCGGCTCCGACGCGCGCTACCTGAGCGATCTCATCCGCCGCATGACGGGCGCACCTGCGTACCTGGACTCGACTGACCTGGTCGACCTGCGACTGCTCTTCCAAGACGGCGTGCACAAGACGGACGCCTTCGTCATACTCGCGACTAAGGGCGTGCTCACGCGGCCGTGGTACGCATAGCTAACCCTAACCCTAACCCTGGCCCTGACCCTAACCCTAACCCTAACCCTAACCCTAACCCTAACCCAAACCTGACCCTGACCCTAAGCCTAAGCCTAAGCCTAAGCCTAAGCCTAACCAGGTGCATCATGGAGATGTGGGAGGCGGCGCGCCATCAGATCCCAATCGTCCTCTTCCCCGTCATCGGCGGCGGCTTCGACATGGCCGACGCAAAGCACCTATTGAGCAATCTCGAGGTCGAGATGGAGGGGCGCAATCAGTACTGCATGCCCGAGGTGATGGCCCACATCCGCAAGCAGGGCGTCACCGACGTGCGCGAGTTGGAGGACGTGCTGCTCACGCACATTGGAATCACAGACGACCTCCATCGACCGGGGCGGCCGGGCGCGCCGGGGTATGGCAAGTCGTCGCGCTCAGACAGCGCGCAAGGGAGCAAGCAGCTTAGTAGCGCGGCGCGTCTCGTCTTGCGCGGCTTCGGCCAGGGCGGCAGCAAGGGCATGGCCGGCATGGCTGGCGCTCTCAAGCGGCAGGGGACCTCCTCGAGCAGCAGGCTGGCGGCCCTCGCGGCAAAGGCCGCCCTCGCCAAGAGCGGCCAATCCTCGTTGCCATCCTCGCCGCCATCCTCGCCGCCATCCTCGTCGCCATCCTCGCCGAAGCCAAAGCCATCCTCACCGCCTGCTATGGGAGCTTCCTCCGGCAGCAGGCTGGTCGGCCTGGCGGCGAGGCCCGCCGCGCCGCCGCCTGCTGCCGGGGCCACCGCTGCCTCGTCAGCCAGCCTGTTGCTTGAGGTGGCCCCCTCACCACCGCCCTCTCCTCCCGGAGGCAAGCCGAAGCCGAAGAAGGAGAAGATCTCGCGAGCACAGCGGCTGGGCTTGCTGAGGCACAAGGCTCACGACGCCGAGAAACGGCTGGCGCACAAGATGCACGACGCGGGGGTGAGCCTGGCACATGAGGTGGAGCACGCGGCGGAGAACGCGGCACACAAGATGCATGACGCGGCGGAGCACCTTGCGCACGACCTACTCCTAGGCCAATCCGCCTCTAAGGAGGCACTCATTGATGACTCCATGAAGCACCCCGGCCAGGTCTACCCCAGCCCTAGTCCTGGCGCTGACCCTGGCCCTGGCCCTGGCCCTGGCCCTGCCTTAGCCCTAGCCCTAGCTCTAGCCCTAGCCCTAGCCCTAACCCTAGCCCTAACCCCGGCCAGCTGTACGACGAGAAGCTGGCCAAGCACCTGGGCCGCCGCGTCGAGGGCTTGCACGATTGGATGACCGAGCACCACCGCATCGTCAAGGAGCTCCCGAACCCTCACCCTCGCCCTAACCCTAACCCTAACCCTAACCCTAACTCAAACCCTCGCCCTAACCCAAAAACCCTAACCCTAACTCAACCCTCGCCCTAATCCTAACCCTAACCCTGACCTCAACCCTCACCCTCACCCTAAGCACAACCCCAACCCCAACCACCCAACCTTCACCGCAACCCTAATCTTCACCCCAACCCTCACCTTCACCACAACCCTAACCTTCACCCAACGCTAACCTTCACCCCAACGCTAACCTTCACCCCAACCCCAACCTTCACCCTAGCCTCAACCCCAACCCTAACCCTAACCAGGAGCGGCTCGAGATGCTCTCTTGGCAGTCATGGGGTACCGACAACCAGATCATCGCCTCGGTGCAGACACTCATCAATGAATGCCACATGGAGATGGGGCGCGAGGGCCTCCCCATCTGGGTCGAGAAGGGCATCAAGGGCAAGGCCATGCTGAAGGGTAACGACGACGGCGGCAGCCCCCAGAAAGCGAGCAAGGAGCTCGCCCTCATGAGCAAGCGCAAGTCCAAGCGTAAGTCCGCGCAGGAGGCGCACCAGCCCACGCTGCTGCTAATCTCAGCGGGGGAGGAGGGCGGCTCGCATGTGCGCATGCTCCAGGCGGAGTTCAGCTCTCGGCTTGGCTGCGATGTCGTCTCGGGCACCGACTCGATGAGCACTTGGCGCGAGCAGGTGCACGCGGCAAAACCCCTGACCAAACCCCTGACCGAGCCCCTGACCAAACCCCTGGCCATAATCCCTGACCAGAACCCCTGACCCTGACCCTAGCTCTGACTCTAAGCCCGACTTTCTCCCTCACCACTGACCCTAACCCGGACGATCACCCTGACCAGGTGGACGCGGCCACCAAGGGTGTCGTGCTGCTGCAGACCAAGAGTGTTCTCGCCCACCCGGTGCGCCTGCTGCAGCTCTTCGAGGCGACCAACCACGGCCACGCGCTCGTGTGCGTCAACGTCGTAGGCGGCGGCTACGACTTCGGCAAGGTGAAGCCGTTCTTGGAGAGCCTCGCGACCGAGCTGCCAAACTTCACGACGCTGCGCGACGAGCTGCAGAAGAGTAATGTCAGCGTGGGCAAGCTGGTGCGCAGCCCAAGCAATGCTGTCAGTGACCCCAACCCTAAACTTAGCCCCTAACCCTAATCCTAGCCCCAGCCCAACCCGAACCCCAACCCCTGACTCCAACCTCAACCCCAGCCCTATCCCAACCCCAACCTCAACCTCAACCCCAACCCCAACTCTGACCAGGTGCGAAGCCTGAGCAAGGCCGTGCCGATGGCTATTTCGGTCTTCTTCAACCCGGGAGGCACCGACATCGCACAGGACGCCGCCGTGCGTGACGTCATCGCTCACCCTAACCCTAACCCTAACCCTAACCCTGAACCTAACTCTGAACCTAACCCTAACCCTAACCCTAACCCTAACCCTAACCCTAACCCTGACCCTGGCCCTGACCCTGACCCTAAATCTAACCAGGTGCGTGACATCATAGACAAGCTGCGCGTGGCTTCGATCGCGGCTGATGCCCTCAAGGCCAATGCCCACGCGGAAGAGGAGAAGCAAGGCACCCAGAAAAACTTGCTTGCCGGCCTCAAGGACTTGACGCCTTCGGGGATTTGGGGTGCCGGCGAGAAGGCCTTACGCTCGTCGAGCCGGTACCTTGGTGCGCGGCCTGGCAGATCTAACCCAAACCTAGCCCCAGCCCCAACCCTCAGCCTCAGCCCTAACTCACACCCCAACGCCAGCCCCAGCCCGAGCCCAAGCCCCAACTCCAGCCCCGACCCTAGCTCCGACCCTGACCCTGTCCAGGCAAGGCGGCCAGCATGGCGGTCGAGCAAGCGGCGGCGGTGACCATGCAGAAGATGGATAACCCTAACCCTAACCCTGACCCTAACTCTAACCCTAATCCTAATCCTAACCCTAACCCTAACCCTAACCCTAACCCTTACCCTAACCCTAACCCTGACCCTAACTCTAACCCTAACCCTAATCCTAACCCTAACCCTAACCCTAACCCTAACCCTAACCCTAACCCTAACCCTAACCAGGTGACCATGCAGAAGATGGAGCGAGCACGCCAGGTGCGCAGCCGGCTGAAGCAGCACTCGACCAGGTCGCGCTCGGGCTCGAGGCTGGGCGAGGGCGGCGAGACCCTTCAGATCGGGGAGATCGAGCTCGGCCCGGGAAAATCCAGCTCCGGCAGATCCAGCTCCGGCAGATCGAGCTCGGGTGTGTCCGTCGGTGCCGCTCTGATGCGGCAGAGGCCGCTCCGCGCCCGCGTTCAGGAGGAGATCAAGCCAGAGGCCAAGGTCGTGTACAGCGTGACGCAGCTCATTGGCAAGGCCATGTTCGACCGGCACTCAGGTGGCGACGGCCGCATCGACGCGGCCGAGCTGCGCTACCTCATGCGCGAGCTCGCGCACGACCTGAGCGACGAGGAGCATTCGGTGGTCATGGCCAAGCTCGACGCCGACGGCGATGGCACAGTGAGCTTTGGCGAGTTCTGCGCGTGGTGGGACGTCGGGCTGAGCATGGAAAAGCTGCTTGACCCGAGCTTCGGCAAACAGCTGGGTCAGCAGCGCGCCGAGGCGCTCTTCCGCCGTCACGCGGGCAGTGACGAGCAGATCGACGCGACCGAGTTAGCGGGGCTGTGCGCGGAGCTAGGCCACGTGCTCAGTGAGGAGCAGGCGCAGCTTGCCATGGCAAAGCTCGACCTAGACTGCGACGGCACGGTGTGCCTCGACGTAACAGTCGTAAGAGTAGAGTAAGTAGTAGGCGTATAGGACGGCACGGTGCGCCTACTACTACTACGAGCTCCTACACGCTTACCATACGTACCCACGCACTACTACTTGCTACTTGCTGCCACTTGCCGCTACTTGCTACTGACTGACTGACTTACTACTTACAACTCTAGGTGGGCTTCGACGAGTTCCTAGTGTGGTGGGACGTGGGGCTCGAGGTGGAGATGCTGCTCGACCCCGAGTTCAACAAGAGGCTGGGTCAGGTAGGTTCCGGCCCGGCGGATGCCGTGATCCGCCGCTCGGCAGCCATCCAGGTGAGTGAGTGAGTCAGTATGTGAGTGAGTGAGTGAGTGAGTGAGTGAGTGAGTGAGTGAGTGAGTGAGTGAGCAAGTAAGTAAGTAAGTTGAGTAGAAAGGTGCCTCGAGCTACGACCAGCTCACTCAACCACTCGCTCATCATCCAGGCGGTCAAGCTACGTGTGAAGCTGAACGCGGCCAAAAAGGCGCGAAGCGGCGCCCTAACCCTAACTCTGACACCTAACCCTAACCCTAACCCTAACCCTAACCCTAACCCTAACCCCAACCAGGCGACCCACCCGCTGCAGCATCTGGATGAGGCCCTGCGGAGCGACGCGGCTGGAAAGGCCTCTGGCAAGGTACCCGCTGTCCCGATCCCGAGCCCGTACACCTCCGGCTTCTCTACGTCTGGGGGCGAGACCCTTCATGAGGGAGAGGCCGGCCCCTCTGCGAGCCCTGTCACGTCCTCGGCGACCCCCTCCACATCGGCGACCCCGTGCACGTCTGCGAGCCCCTTCTCGTCGACGACACCGTACAATTCCTCGACCCCCGAAGGTCAAGCAGGGGCACCCTCTGCGAGCCCGGGCTCGTCTGCAGCGCCGTCCGCTCTTGGACGCGTCACTTTATCCTGCGGAAACGGAGGCGGTGGCGGCGGTGGAGCCGGGGGTAGCGGTGAGTGCGTCACGCGGCACGCGTCGATCACGGAACCGACGATCACCACCGACTTTGCGGTACCGTCGCCCGTCTCAACGACACCCGCGGCAGCCGGCGGCGAGGGACCCCCTGGCGCTGCGGCGCAGCAGTCGCGGCTACCGCGCTTTGCAAGGCTGGGGGCCTTCGCGGTGCGGAAGCGGCAGGTCGAGCGCGAAGACCAGGCTGCGGTCCAGGGCGAGGCCGGCGGCATTCTCAGCAGGCTGGCCCTGGGATCCCATCACCTGGCCCGCAGCCCGCAGCCGGGGCGAGGCGTACGTAGCCCGCCAGCGCAAGTACAGCCGGCGAGCAGGATGTACTCGCGGGGCCGTGAGCGTGATGCCTCCACTGCCTCCGTGAAGGGGGCGGGGGGGGCGGGGGGGGCGGGGCCACTGGTGGTCGGCGAGCGGGCGCGGTGCAGCCTGGGGATGGGTGCGGGCAAGAGCTGGGATGAGGCCATCGGTCGTGCGAGCAACGAGTCCACCATGCCGCCGCCGGTAGCGCTGCCGGGTGGCCCAAAGGATTCTCTTGTGGCGGTTACGGCTCTCCTTCCGCCGCCGCCGCCTCCCTCCTCCGCGTCCACCACCTCCGCTGCCGCCGCGAAGGGCATCGGCCTTGTCCGCGCGCAGCTGGCCGCGCGCGGCGTCCATAGCTCCACGCACGGCAATGTGGTGGAGGACGCCGCCATCGCTGAGGAGCTCCAGGCGCAGGGGGGGCACATCGGCCGCACGATTAACCGGCTGAAGAATTGCGCCGAGCGCAGTGGCGAGGCTCAGGCGGCGCCGAGGCTGTCGAGTGTCGCGACACTGGCCACCTTCTCCATCCCTGGGGCGCGAAGGGGTGCCCTCTCTGCAGGGGGGGCGGCTGCTCTGCCCGTGCCTGCACTACAGTCAGCACCGGAGCATGAGGGCGAGGGCGACACCTCCATGGCGAGATCCTCCCTGGTGGCGGTCAAGGTGAGGGAGGGGGCGGGGGCGCAGCCGCCGCCTGCGTCGCTGGCGAGCGCGGAAGAAAGAACTTCCTTGGCTAGCGTGAGGATGAGGGGCGGCGAGACGCCGCCTGCGCCGCTGGGGAGCGCCTCTGCGACGAGTGCCTGCGCCACGCGCTCCAGTGCCGCCACCGAGCCGCCGCCACCGAGTCGGGGAGCCGAGGCAGTGCAGGCCGTCGAACTGACCAAGGTAGTTGAGCTCATGCGCACGCCACGCGGGCTGGGCCTCCAGTGTGGGGACGACGGCCTCGGCCAGTGCAGGGTGGTGGCCATCGGGCCTGACTCGCAGGCTGAGCGGAGCAGTGCCTTCGCAGTGCACGACCGGCTCGTCGCGCTCAACGGCCAGCCGCTCACCGGCTACGCTACGTTCAAGAAGAAGCTCGCCGCCATCGCGATGGGCGCCAACGTCGCCATCGAGATCGCCATCGAGATCGCCCCTGCGGCCCTCGCGGCAATCGAGGCCGCCACGTCTGTGGGCGGCGCGCGCAGCCTGGCGATGGGTGCGGGCAAGAGCTGGGATGAGGCCATCGGTCGTGCGAGCGACGAGTCCACCATGCCGCCGCCGGCAGCGCTGCTGGGTGGCCCGAAGGATTCTCTTGTGGCGGTTACGGCTCTCCTTCCGCCGCCGCCGCCTCCCTCCTCAGCTTTGGCCGCGACCGAGCCACGCGCTGAACGCGCCCCCAGCACGCCCGAGCGCGCCGTCGGGGATGATCATCAGCGGGGTGGTGCGCGGTGGGGGCCTCACACGCCCACTGGTGTGCCGCCCGAGCATGACGGCAGCGGCATTGGTGGCACGAGCGCGCCAAGGCCTGCTGCGATCAGCCTGGGGCCATCGCAGGCAGAAACGGAGGGGCTGGCGTCTCCGCAGGCAAGGCAGCATCGGTGGCTCTCGGACGAGATCACGCAGATCGATCTCGACGAGACGCTGCTGCCGGAATCGCCGCCCGAGGGCTGGGCTACGAGCGAGGACGGTGGCTTCGTCCGTGTCGGGGGCGAGACGTGGCCGCTGCCCAGGGCGCGCAGCTTGTCGTTCTCCTCGAAGCACGTGCCTTCTATGCTGCGGAGGCAGTCTAGCATCGAAGCCAGGCTCCAGGCAGCTGCCCCGAAGCACGTGCCGCCGCCATCGCCGCATATACAGCCGACGATTGAGGCGCGGCTGCAGAGCGAGGCGGAGCGCATGCTCGGCAGGCTGGGCGCATCCTCCCCGCAGGCTTCTAGACCTTCAGCACGACCGTCCAGACCCTCTTCACGACCTGCGTCTAGGACTTCACCCCCAGCGCTGCCGCCGTCCACGACGCCGCCCAAGGTGTCACCGCCCAAGACGTCGCTCTCGCCGCACGGCCCGGCCCCCATTGCCCCCCTGGACGCGACCGCACTCGAGCCGCGCTCGGGCGCCTCGCCGCCCCACTCAGAGCGAGCGTACTCCAAGCTCGATGGCGCCATACTGGACCCGACGCCAGCGGCGATGCAGTACAGTCCCGATCAGGAGCCGCCGCAGGTGACCCACGCCGCCACACATCCTTGCCTCAGCGCACTGACACACCACCTACCCCGTTGCCTCTGACTGCTGACCGCCGACCTCCCCTCACGGCCATGCAGGTGATCCTCTCGTATGCATCGAACATGTGCGGCGGGCAGGGCAAGGCCCTCATGTGGAGTCTCGTCAACGAGCTGCACAGACGAAACATCACCGTCTTCGCCACGCCGATGACGCCCACGGGAGAGGCGTGGGACGACTACTTCTTCGGCCAGCTACCGCACGCCAAGGCATTCGTGGCCCTCTTCTGTCCCGCCTACTTCGAGTCGGACAAGTGCAAGCACGAGCTCGCCCGCGCGTACAAGGCTAACGTGCGCATCCTGCCGCTGCTCTTCGAGGATCTACCCGCGCAGATCCTACAGATGCAACCGGGCTGGATGGGGGAGAGTCCCGCGGACGTGCGGCTCGGCAACAACGTCAAGGGCGGGATCGGCCAGATGTTGCCTGAGCCGGGCGAGACTTTCGAGGAGGAGTGGACGCGTAACGTCGACAAGCTCGCCGCCGAGATCCTCGGCCTGCCTCTCTCGTCGCAGCTCGGCCTTGCCGCCGAGAAGCTCGCCTCCTTCTCGTCCTCCCCTCCGCCTCCGACCAATGCGCCCCCTCCGCCTCCGACCGACGCGCGGACCCTTGCATCAACGTCGCAGTCCAAGCCGGGACCCTCTGGTCTAGCCGAGATCATCTCCGCAGCCGCCTCGAGCATGATTTCGGTGCGGGCGAGCGCTTCGTTGCCGCCCGCCTCGCCGACGTTCTCGTCGTCGCCGGAAGGCCAATCGAGCCCCGTGAATACCCCGCAGAAGGCGGTGGACGAGGCCGCAGGCGACGAGGACTCCGAGGCCGAGGCCGCGCGTCGCGTCGCGTGGATACTGTACCACCTCAAGCTCGGCAACTACAACGAGGCAACCGAGCTGGGCTGGGACGGTACGCCATAGTAAGTATAGCCATAGTAGCTAGGGCCACCGAGCTAGCCACCGAGCTGGGCTGGGACGGTGCGACACCCTCGCCAGGTCACCTCCACAGCCGCCTTACCATTTGGACCTGCACACCTCACTCGCCCGCCCAATTAAGCCCACCGTGCGCCCTCTGGCCTAATTGCCACCGCGCTCCCTCTGCTGGCCCGCGCTCACCTCGCACCCTCGTTCCTCATTGCGGCAGGTGACATGAACTTAGTCTCCGACTCGCCGATCTCGGAGCCGATCTCGGAGCCTCCGCCGAGGGTCTTTTCGCCTCGCATCATGCAGCCAAGCACTCAGTTTGGAACTGAGTCCGGGGCTGAGTCCGAGGCGAGGAGCTCGGCGCGCGAGTGGCTCCTGAAGCAGGTGCAGAAGACCCACCTCACCCGATCTCGCCGCTGAGCCCCGATGTTCATCCCGAGCCTGGCCGTTGAGCCCCAACTCGACTTCCCCACCCTCCCTTGGTCCTGATTTTGGCCTTGAGTTTCTGATAATTCTGCTCTACGACCTACGTTTTCTTAAGTGCGGCTTGTTGTGCCCGTCATCCATGTCTACCGTACGGTACGAATAGAGTACTGAGTAGGAGTGCAGTATGTCTCTACGTTTTACGTCCAAGTAGATGTTGCCGGCATAGCCTTAGGCTTTTTATCATTACTTTATACTGGTCGTTACGTACATATCGTTTCACTTAAAACTTACCAAGCCCCACAGGGAATTATCAATTGTTCCGCGTTACTCCTCACTGGGTATTTCAGTTATGATGCGAGGGTTGGTGGTTTACGGCTTTATCACCCGTACGCGCGGTGTCCAGACGCCCCAGGTGCCCGGCACGCGGCACAGGCCTGTGTCAGTATCAGGTGAGCGCTGGAGGGCGGCAAGCGGTCCTCGTGTGTTCTCACCTGTGTGCCCATTTACTATTAGGTCGTACTTTAAGCCGTAAGGTTGTATTCTCGGGTTTCCCAGTGTGACTTTTCACGTCTCGGGTCCGGCAAGCACATGGCCAAATTTGAGCCAGCCGCGTGGAGTTTTGGCCCCAAATAACGAGCGGTTTCGGAGCCCCAAAAACGCATTTTGAGGTGGGGAAACATTCAAGTTCAAACTTCAAAGGCCAAATGGAGTACCAAGATAGCCGAAACACAGGCTTTCAAACCTGTGTCGATTCTACGCACCCTAAGGGGGTCTGTGCACAGAACCCCCTTGGGGCGTGGGGAACCCGAATGGTACCTAAACACGCCCCTCTTCAAATAAACCTGATAACCATTACAACCTTCATCTATTTCCTTTCTTTATTCTACGACGTCGTGTGGCTTCCAAGTTCCAAAGGGAACACTCAGCTTGCTGCATATCTGATCACCCCATACTTTTTTTACGATCAGTCGTCGCCTTCTAGCCTTAAGTGACCTACGCGCTACGGCTTTACTTTCTCCGTCCGCACCCCCGAAGTTGTAGTAGAATGCGAGTTGGGGGCTGCCCGCCCATTCTACCACAGAAATTCAGAGAGACCCTGAAAGCACAGGCCACAGCACTCTCTCGAATGAATGAAAATAAATAAGCCACACACGTCACACAGGCTAGACAGGACACTCGGCGGCCCCTCTCCACGCAAGTCTCCCGTCCAGTCCACACTCCTGGCCCAGTGCCAGTCCGCAGTCGCGCGGCCGCCCGGGCGGCAGCGCGCCACAAGTGTGGGGGACTCCGCCCGACCGCTCACGTCACCCCGTTGGCCGTTGCGCCACACCACCCGCACGGCACAGGGGGTACTTTAACGGACTTTAGCAGCGGCTCAGCCTCACCTCCGCGCTTGCGCATCGTACAAGCCACGACCGACCCCCCCTGCATTTGTGCTGTGGCCAGCCTGGCTGGCGCCCAGCGCCAGCAGGCTGGCACAGCTCGCATCGGGCCGCGACGCAAAGGTGGCGTAGCAGTCGGTGCCGTACCCCTCGACCGGAGTTAAGTGTAGCGAGCCGCCAAAGTACTTAGCATAGAGCCTGGCGATCGGTAGCCCCAGCCCTTGAAGGTCGACGCTCCCCTGCAGTGCTGGGTCTGCGTGCCCGCCCTCCCACCGGCCTCGGTACGACCACACACCGCGAAGCCGCGAGCGCGGCAGGCCGCCACCTTCGTCCGCCACCTTGATGGTTACGTCCGCGTCGCCTGCGGCGACGACGACGCGCATCGGCGGCAGCTCCTCCCGCAGAGCATGCGTGCGCAGCGTGGCCTTGCTGGCGTTCATCAGTAGCTCGTGCCTGCGTTGACAGCCGCAGAGTCCGAAACGTGTACCGAGACTGGTGTCCGAGACGTAGCGTCTCTGAGCGCCTCCGAGCCGACTGAGGCTCGTGTCTCTGAGCGGCACGAAGGCTGCTCCAGAGCCAGCCGTGCCAGCCCTAGGAGGCATGCAGGCGTGGCAAGCTGCGGTGCCCCCAAGAGGCCACCAAGAGGCCGCTCTCAACCAGCAGCTCGCGCAGCACGAGGTCCATGTGCTCAGGCGCAAAGGGGAAGGTGCGCCCTCTTGGGTCCGCGTGGAGCACGGTGCGCGGCGCGCGGCCGAAGCGCGCGACGCAGCGCTCCTCAACTAGCCGCGCCATCCGCTCGCACCGCTCCGACGGCGAGCAGGCCAGCTGCACCGAGCCGCTCCAGCCATCGCGCCGTGGGGCCTTGGTCGCAAGTGGTGGTTGCTTACTATGGCATACTTTGCCCACCAGGCATGCTTACTATCGGGCATGCTTACTGTGGCATGCTTACTGTGGCTGTGGCTACTATTGCGGCGCCTTGGCGGCGAGGTAGTGGTTGGTGAGGAAAGCGATGCCGATGCGCGCCGCGAAGACGCCATCCAGCTGGGCATCGAGCCGCATCTGCCACTCGGATGGATCGCCGCCCTGATGATCGCAACCTTGCGCCTGCGCCACCTCGCCAAGCGCCGCGCCGATGGCACGGCGCGACTCGCCGTCCTGGTCGTCGCCGTCGTCGCGCCACTCGCTCAGCTCGGCGTCGAACCGCCCGACCTCCTCGTGCGAGCGTGGCCGCTGAGAGCGCATCATCCTGAGCAGGCGCGAGTGCTGCGCCTCGGTGAGCGCGGCGACGTGCGCCTGGTCGCGGATCTCCTCGGGCAGGCGCAGCATGCACGCTACCATCGAGGCGCGCCGCGCGATCAGCTCGTCGTGCAGCAGCTGCGCGTTTCGAAGGTTCTTGCTCGGCGTGAGGTCCTGTGCACTCTCCGTCAGAGCCGCTATGCTCACAGCCGCAGGAGAGCGCAGCCCTTCCGCGAGGCGCTTGGCGAGGCTCCTGTGACGTAGGTTGGCGAGGCTCGCCAAGACGCTCGCGCGGCTCGACGACATTGCGACACTGGTCTTTCACCAGTGTGCGGCGCGCGCGCGCCCAAGTTTCAAAAGTGCAGGAAAAGTAACTTAGGTACCAAACACAGTATTCTGTCGGTCTGATAAAGTAAGCTGTTGGGGCTGCAAAGCCGGCCGGTTCGAGTCCCTGGTTTTACAGGGGCGTATCATCATCGCCGCACACCGTGCATTTATCTTTATCGTGCATTTGTACCTGGATCGTTTGAGGGGCCCGCATTGATTGATTGCGGAAATGTGTCGCGAGACGTGTACTATAACGCGTAACACCTAATCATCTTATCTTATCTTATCTTGGGGAGGGTAGACGAGGGCACACGACTTTAGACACACGAATGATGCGCAGTCGAAGCCGGCAGGGTCCAGTAAACGGGGAGTAAGCAGCCACCGTTTTCTCCACTCCAGCCTGGCGCGCGCGCCTTGGGCGTGTGCGTGCTATCCGGGCGCGTGTGCTGCTATCCGGCTTGAACAACAGATGAACTCGTGGCGCGTCACCCAAGGCTGCAGCCCATCGCCGTGCTACCCCAACGCGCTGGCGTGGTCGGACGATGATAAGATCGCCGTGGCCTGCGGCGACGTTGTGCGAATCTTCGATGCCGGGAGCCACGAGATGCGAGGGCTCGTCACTGCGCA
>Ga0209302_10001591_pt1 | contig 13263 bp, 9 predicted proteins | sample ArcOceMetagenome_2_FD_187445 | JGI IMG/M metagenome (GOLD analysis project Ga0209302, IMG submission 187445) | Marine eukaryotic phytoplankton communities from Arctic Ocean - Arctic Ocean ARC135M Metagenome (SPAdes) (version 2) | ecosystem: Environmental > Aquatic > Marine > Oceanic | place... | reverse complement strand
AAATTTTAGAGGATGGTTTGACGCTGTTAAGAGCAATGGAGTACGGAACAAAGAAATTACAAATTTTAGTACGTAGACGTGGACACACGAATGATCCGACACAAGAAATTTCGACACTTGTTAATCAACTTGAACAGGATATGAAAGAATTAACGAGTTTCTGTGAACAAGTTATTAAGATCCGACGTCGGAAGCAAGAGCAAAGACACTGGGAACTCGTTGTTCAGTGGTTCCAACGAGTTGCTACTCATCATTCAAAGTCATTGCAAGATTGTTTGAAACTACGTGGAGAAATATTGGCAGAACAAGCACAAAAACGACGTAAACTTGTAGAAAGTAGTAGTGGCGGTAATAATAGTAATAGTAAAAGCAAAAACAACAATACGAACAATAAAGGAGGTAAAAATGGCGTAACAGCTTCTGCAGCAGCATCTGCTTCGGCCGCTGCAACACCTTTATTTGACAGTCCATTATTTACGGCTACACCACCAAAGCGAAATACGATAACGACAAACGGTAACGGTAACAGGAATGGAACTTATGCTAATAATAGACAACGACGACCACCACAACAGCAACAATACGGGAAATCGCAACCATCATCCAATGGTTCTTCTTCTACATACTACAGAGGTAATACCCCTGCAACTTACGGTGCCGCTTCCTCTGGATATGGTGGCTACGGCGGGGGTGTCAGCACCAGCGTCGGCGGCTATGGTCACAGTGGTGGTATGCGTCAGCGGAAAGGAGGAGAAAATAATAATGTATCGTCTATCAACATACCTGTTCAGGAACAAGAAGAGGAAGAAAAGGTACATAGTCAAATTCAAATGAGGGAACGAAAACGACAAACTCAACAAAGATTGAACGAAGCACGACAGGCAGAATCTACATTAAGTGAAGTTACGACGCTGTTTGGTAAGATGTCAACATTGATAATACAACAGGGAGAGACACTAGAAAAGATTGAGGATGATGTTGAATGTGCTTTGGTTGATGTTTCCGCGGGACAAGAAGAATTGACAAAACTATACTCAATTAAGAAAGGCAACCGTCCTCTCATTGTCAAAACTTTCTTCATTTTGAATTTCCTTATAATTTTTATGAGAGCATACTATAAAAAGTAAAGAAACAACAGAAGGAGAGTTAATAACGTTATTTACGATTTAATTAAGGTAATAAATCATTATTACTATGTTGTCTATTGAATTTATCTTAATAAATAAAGGGTATGCTAATCAATGCACTACACCTATTTATAGCTGGAGTATCACCGCGTTATCATTCCGGAAGCTGATTGCTAGAAGCAACACGTCCAAAGAATGACGCTTGCTGTTGCTGTTGAGGAAAATCATTGGGAGCAATTTTTGTTTGGTCTGAGATGCCAAAAGCAAATGTACCGGACTCGTTTGTTTCCGGAGCCAGATTCTCATCTTCTTCCTCGGCAACACCAAAATAATCCTCGATGAGATTACGAACCTTTCCGTAAACGACATCGTTTGGGTGTAACTGGAGCTGCTCGAGATAATCTATCCCATCGTGCTCTTCAAATAGACGTAGATGGTGATGGTTCAACTCCATCACATTCTCTATTGCATCTAATGCAGTGATTAAGAGTGCGACATCAACATTCTCTAATGACAAAACCATCACTAGAGGCCCTAGTCCATCAGCTTGAACCAACGACAAAACATGGGATGGATTGCCACACGTGCAAATATTTACTAGGGCCCAAAATGCCTCCTGTCTTACATCCCAGCGGTCGTGCATTGCACTAGCAACCAATTGTTGCACAACTTTCTTTTTCTTGACCAGTTTCGTGATTTGCTCGTGATTTCCGCAAGCGATATTTGATGCCAACCAGCAAGATTCCTTTCGAACTTCTCTTGATTGACTACCCATAAGCCCTGCGAGAAGATTGAGAAGACCAGAGTCCAATACCCCCTCTGTTTGTTGTTCGCTTCCTGACACAAAGTTACCAAGGATCCGGATAATCAATTTCTTATACTTGACAGTATCGTCTTCTAGTAGCTTGATAAGTTTGGGTGTGACGCCAGAAGAAAATACTTCTTCAATCTTTTCCTCGTTACCATCAGAAAGATATGATAAAGCCCACAGGACATCAATCATAATCTCTTCGGTGATTGATCGGTCAAGAAGCGATACCAAGGGTAGTATAGCTTCTGCTGTTAAAGTAGAAGGTGGAGAAGGCTTACCTCGACACAAGTTTGAGATTGTCCAAACAACAGTTCCGAGGTGTGATAGATTCGATGGATTTTCCACATTTAACAAGCTGTACAACAATACAAAAAAGACACAATTTAATTTTAATAGGAACAAACGGTTAGAAATGTTGGAAAGAAAGAACGAGATACAGTGCGAGAAAACTGAGGATAGGTGAATCAATCAGTCAATCACTTGGATACTCACAGTGGTCGAAGGGCCGATCCATATAAGACCTGATCTCTCAAATCTGGTCCTTCTCCAGCTATGTTTCCCAAGCACCAGGCACTTTGCTCTCTCACAATGTCTTCGCTATGCTGTAAGAGATCAACTAGATCTTTGATAGCTCCTGCCTTTACCACATCCATCGCATTCGTAGACGCTATGTTAGTCAAAGCCCATGCAGACTCGTAAATAACAGTAGGAGTCTGATAAATATCGCACTTCAAGTTCCGAACAAGTATAGGAATAATTCCATCATTCAGAATTTCTTGAGTATATAAATTATTTTCTGACGAGGATAAACGACGGATTCCTTGAGTCGCACGGATAACATCGTCTTCTGACGAATCGAGAGACAATAATTCAGCCTTTAAATCGGGAATACGGTTATTGTTTTCATGTGAGCCTGCTCCTCTCTTCTTCTTCAATTGGAACTCTTTTTTTTGTTTCCGGATCGACATAGTCACGTTGCTTCGTCGCCGTCGACCTTCGTCGGCAGTTATAGTCTGTTTAAATTGACTTTTTCGGAAAGGAATCACTATTATGAATATAAACCAACGAAAGATGCGAATTTGTAGAAGTTAAGATCAGAATCAATCGATTCGATTCGTTCATCGTGAGGAGATATTCTACAAGCCAAGGTGCATACTACGAAATAAATAAAACCTCGGTCGTAGAAAAACGAAGAGGCAGGGCAATGCAGTCGAGACAAACAAACAAACACACAATACACGAGTACCTACTACTATCATTTGCTGTGCTTTCCATTCTTGATGTCGTCTATTTCTTTGTTCGATTGATTCTCTAAAATTGTGACAAGCTATTATTTTGTGAATGAGTTTGATGAGATGGACGGATTGATTGAGTGTTGGTTAATTCTTCATTCATTCATTCGTTCTCCATTCCTAAATTAGCGATTAGAGAATTCGGCGATTTTGTGGTTTTGATTATGTATGTTCCTTTTAAAATCTATATGGGTTTGCTAACTAATACCTATCTAGCTTCCGTTCGTGACAACGTTTATGTATGCTAACACATGTTTTTCAAGTTTTTGTTTGTGTAACACAAATAACACATAACACAACAATAAACAAAAAGTATTACCAACCTCCAATCAACGCGCACCCATCACGATTGAGCGCGCGACACGCGGTGCTTGTTAATATTGAAATTGAAGGGAACTGTGATGGGTTATGGGTTTATTGTCATTAACTTTATTTTGTACAAGAAATTGTAAGGTACTACAGTATTACACTATTACACTGTAGTATGTTATTGCCATTGGCAACTCTCTTGCAAATAGTATTGGATTCCAAGGAAAATGACTACTAGTAGATTAAACAACAAATATCGAAGACAGACCGACTGGAAAAATAATAATGGCGTCGTCGGTGGATTAAACCAGTCTAGATTGCGATATAAAACAATTGTAGGAATATTGGCGATCGCCGCTACGGCATATTTTATTTGCTTAGTGAATGTGGTTGTTCGGGTACATCAACTGGATTCGGTCGATAACAAATTTGATAATAAGTTTCTGGGTAACAGCAATAATGATAATCGTGCTGATGTTGGTGTGGAGAAAGAAAATCCAGAACATAATGAACATAAGTTGGACGGCACGGCCGAAGTTAAAATAGCTCATCACGACGCGTACGATGCCCAAATTATCGAGACGAAGAAAAGACTAAAAGAAATGGAAACCAAGCTGAAAATACAGAGGGATAAACCAAAGATTAAACGCCCGAACTTTATATCAAACCCACATGGTCATGGTGTACAGGCAGAAATCCTAGTTCAAGGAAATGAAAAACAAAATCCATATTCTGGTCATCAACATAATAATATCCCCGAGGATCAAATCCTAACTGCATATGTGGAGCTCTCTGACCGCTCGACATGGAATTCCAAACCATTACCGGTAAGGGACGTCAAAGCAGATGACTTAATCAGAATATCATTTCCGAAACTGAATTCGTGCAGTCGACTTCCGGAGCAACTGCCTGTCGACAATTATCCAGACGCAGACCCTTTTCTTCCTTGGATACATGATGTGTTTCCTACAAATGATGGAAAGTGGATACAATTCGTTGCACAAAATAAGAGACGATGCCATACGGGAAGTTCTGTCGACGAAGAGGCAATTCTAGATCACACTGCTCCACAATCGAGTTTGTTTCAGCATATTCCGATCGTCAAATTGGACAACTCAACAGCGGAAACGCCAAGATACCGTCTCTGTTCACATGAAGAGGCCGATCTTGAAAGTGTCAGTACTAGATTCATTTGCCGTTTCAAGCCGTCTGGAGATATTACTTTTTCTACCTTTAACATTGATTATGAGTGGAGTGCGCTTCGTAAAAGACAAATTGTAATGTTCCACGAGCATGGAAGGGACAACGGGTTCACCATCCACACTTCACAATTGATCTTTAAATGTCCCGTACCTGACCATCTTATAGAGAAGGTTCGAAACGGATCGTCCGTAGTGGATGACTGGGCGACGATCTTTGTAGACTTGATACCTATCAGAACACCTCCTAGATATGGACCTCCTGATGAGTTTTTATCACCCTATTATAGTGCGTCGACGAAGAAAAAGCCACGATCCTCGTTTGATCCTCACAAAGAATGGGGGGGAAACCATATATTACCCAAAATAGAAGATAGTGGCAGATGGGAAAATTTTCCTGTCTGCAAGCCATCTCTTATGACGTACGAACCTAAAGCCTTAGAAAAACCCAAACATCATTTAGTCTCATGTTTATGGGCCAGTACGGGGTATACAACTCGCGGAAACCGATATGCTATCAATGATGGCCAGAGACGTTTGTTAGAATGGATAACCTTCAATAAAATGCTTGGTTTCGATCATTTTTATATCTACGATAATTCGGGCGCCTTCACGAACCAGAGCTCACTACAGCCTATAGCAGATATTTTCTCTGACGATGTTACACTTATTAACTGGCCGTCCAGAGTTTGCAACAACAACCCTAACAATGTAGATAGGTGAGAACTTATGTTTAGTGTAATGATGTATGGATTATGTAATGTTCCATGTGTGTTGTTTGGAGTTGAGGATCTCACTTTCTGTTTTTGTTCTTGTAAAAGTGCTGGAGAACGTTCCTCGCAATACGCAGCAGAGAGCTCTTGCCGGCTTCGATTCGGTCCTCATACAAACTGGATAGGTCAATTCGATATAGACGAATATCTGATACCGATGGGTAACTTTTCTAGTCTTCTACCTTTGTTAGACAGACTTGACGATGAAGGAAACAAAATTATCTCTTTTGCCTCTTGGCGAGCTTGGCCACGGAGAACGCATATCAAGTAAGTGTGAACATGTATTTATGGGACGAAATGTTTGTATATATTTTTATACATAATGGTCTTGGTAATAGTGATGAGACATTTATTGTACATTGTATGGAATATCTCGATTTGGAACGTGACGTGACAGCAAGTTCTTAACTTCTTTTTGTTTTGTTTTTCTGTCTTCTTTTGCATTCCTACAAATATCCGAACTTCTTAGTGATCCAGAGGAAACTGCCTTGAATAATCATACATTGTGTGCCACCGGGTCAAAAGAAGATTGCTTTGAACTATCAATAAAGAAAAACACTACAATTATGGAAGCTTATAATTGCGATAGACAAAAGCCGGGACAGAAAGGTTCTACCATGCCCGCCGAGAAACAGATATATAGACCAGAGTATGTGAAACAGCATTTTATTCATTACTCAACTGTTACCGAGACCACAAATTTGCCGGAGAACGAGTACATTAAGAAATATGGTCGTAAACGCGCTTTTCCTGATCCTCTATCTAGATTCGGCAACGAATTAAACGAAGGTCTTATGCTGCATAGCAAAGCCATTGCTCGGCAAGATACAGCAGGCTGGAAAAAAAATTGTCATTATAACACAAGGGGGTTTGATAGCTGTCGTATTGGTTTTCCTTTTCCTGAGGATGATTCCAATGCAACATGCGATAAGGATGGATGGGAGTACAACTGTTATGTAAATCCTCGGATCGATAACTACTGGGCTCCTAAGCTTAACACAAAGCTGAAGGAAATGGGATTCCTGAATTAGTAGAGAAAATATACCATGTAGTTAGAGAAGAGTTGCTTTTGGCACATTCGTATCAATTTCTTAGAATTAATTTTTTCATGTCATGAACAAATTAAGAGCTTAAATTTGTTTCAAAACAATGCTACTAAAAGACTTTTAATCCCTGTGTTTTGTGTGATTGTGTAGCGTGCCATCAATGTGCCAATCATATTACCTGTTTCTCTGTAGGCTTTCAACTTTTTCTTTGATTGTTTGGCAATATATTTTATTCTAGAATTTCAAGCAGATGGGGTCACTAATGAGGACAGACCCATGACACCTACTATACTGCTAGTCAACGAAGTAGGTCTAAATGAATTATAAGTTGACATTAACTGCAATTGGACTATATCTCTTCTTTCATTGTGAATGATACTACATCTTTAGAATACTACATCTTCACATCATACAAGTTAGTGGTTGGGGGCCTTTTTCAATGTCTAGAAGTGATAGATTATCATAAGTCAATACATTACAATTACTGTCCCACTGATGTATCTTTGTTGTAGTGATTATATCTCACAGCATCACTTTTTAAAAAGACAAAAGTATAAAAGGTAATGCTACGCTGTGTTACTGTAGGACTATTAGTAATCATCCCTCCATTCCATACAAATCATGTTGTGTTTTGTAAACTAAATAGCAACAGAAGCAATAACTACAAAACATATCTGTTGGGCGGACAACCTTATTTATAATATCAACACCTCTCATATTATTATTATGTACTGTACAGTATATATATTAATTTGAGATTGAGATTGCTTTGGGGGCGGGGGGGGGGGATGCGATGTTTTCCGTGTTTTCTTTTGTTGCAGTCATAATTTACTTAATCTCCTCGATGGACATTTATTTGAAGAAAATAAACCCAAAATTAAGCATTATAAGCATAGGCGCAGTAACAAATAACAAACACACATCTCAACGCTTAATGTTTCACAATGGCAATGATGGGGGCACTGAAAGGGAAAAAAATCCCAACGAAAAACAATCGTTCTTCCAACAAGGGGAGACTATCTCTCTCGGTAGTTATTCTTTATGCATTGGTTGCGTTGATTTTTTTCTACATCGTGGCAATGTGTCTAATTGCTAAGCACGCTAATAAATTCGACAACAAAAGTAAAAGCAACAATAATTTACCGTCACCACTTGTAGGGTTTCAATCATATAATTACGATAAGAATAAAAACAAAAATAAACTCGATGCCAATAACGACAAGAATCCCTCATCAAAAGAAAACAAGGCTTCTATCGACCGTGTTTTGACTGCCTACTTGGAGCCGATTGTTGACGAAAAAAAATGGAGTCGAAAGCCCCTTCCGGTAAGGGACGCCAAAGCAGATGACTTGATCAGAACGGCATTTCCCAAGGTGAATTCTTGCAGTCGACTTATAGAGCAATTTCCTGCAGATAATTTCCCAGACGCCGACCCTTTTCTTCCTTGGATTCATGATGTTTTCCCTACACATGATGGGAAGTTTATCCAGATTGTCGCACAAAACAAGCGGCGGTGTAAGACTGGAAGGAGTAATAAAGAAAAGGAGATTTATCAACACATGGCACCGCAAATTTCACTTTTTCAGCATGTTTCCGTTAAAAGGATACACCAAGTAGGAGACGAAGACTCTAGTTCTACTAGTAGTACTCGATATCGACTTGCATCGCACGATGATGCTGATCAGGATGGAATGGCTACGCGATTTATCTGCCGGTTTTCAAATGGTGAAGAAACTCTTTCTGTGTTCAATTTTAGCTATGAGTGGGCATCCCATCGGAAGAGACAAAAGGTTATGTTTCATAAAAATGAAACTGACAACAAGCAAATACACACTTCACAGCTTTTATTCCGTTGTCCTGTACCGGCAAGTTTAGTTGAAACTGTTAGAACGGGAACCTCCGTAGTGGAAGATTGGGCGACCATCTTTTTAGATATCGTTCCAATAAGAACACCTACACGATATGGCGCACCTGATGAGTATCTAACTCCCTATTACAAAGAATTTCAAGCGTCTACAGGAGCTTTTGACCCAGCAGTAGAATGGGGAAAGAATCACACCCTACCACTTATAGAAAATTCAGGCAGATGGCAGAACATCCCGATCTGTAAGCCATCTCTACTGACGTACGGGAATAAAATCGACGAGGCTGCTGTGTTAGCCCCGGCTGAGTTGGCGGAAAAAGCACCAGTTAAGCAGAATAGATTAGTGTCATGTCTCTGGGCTAGTGCGGGTTATTCAACTCGTGGAAATCGTCACTCAATTAATGATGGACAGCGACGTTTGCTAGAATGGATCACATACAACAAACTCACTGGCGTGGAACACTTTTATTTGTACGATAACACAGCCGCGTTTACCACAGACACATCACTTCAATTCGCAGCAGATATGTTTCCTAATGATGTTACTATTGTCAAATGGCCGTCAAAAGTGTGTAATAACAATCCCAATAATGTTGATAGCCCTGGTGAACGGTCGTCACAATATGCCGCCGAAGCCTCGTGTCGCCTAAGATTCGGCCCTCACACAGAATGGATTGCTCAGGTGAGAAATTTAAAAGTTTATGCGATTCTCCCCGTAATTTCTTTCCTTTTTCTTCTTCTTTGGATTGATCTATCCAACGTCTAACTATTGTTCATGTCGTTTCTTTTTCGTTTTATAGTTTGATATTGATGAATACCTAGTCCCTATGGAGAAGTTGACTTCTCTCCATCCACTACTAGATAAGTTAGATAAAGAAGGAACTAAGATTATTTCATTTGGGTCTTGGAGAGCTTGGCCGCGGAAAGATTTCATAGAGTAAGTTGAGAACTCGTCTTCATATGGATTAATGGATTAAATTCTATATGATATTGCCATTGTTGAGTTTATTTACTTATTTAGTCTTCCCTCTTCTCTACTTCTTTTCTAGAGATCCAAATCTAAGTAGATTGAACGGTTCAAAGAACTGTGGACGGCAAACAGACTGTTTCCAACTAAGGGTTCCGGAAAATTACACAATGCTTCAAGCATATAATTGCGATAGACAAAAACCTGGAGAAAAATCTGAGAAAATGCCCGCAGAGAAGCAGATCTATCGACCAGACTATGTGCTGCATCATTTTATACATTACTCCACAGTTACTGTAATGTCAGAGCTGAACAGACAGGATATCGAGAAACTTGGACGGAAATGGGACAGTAGCTCACCTTTTCCAGATCCTCTATCCCGATTTGGCCACGAGGCTAAGGAAGCCTTAATGCTTCACACCAAAGCTGTAGCAACTCAGGACACTGTAAGTGTAATCTTGTCTGAGTGTTTAGTGATTGCTTTTAGTATTGTACTGTGTAGTAATAAATTTTGGTAAAAGTTACTAACCGACGTTCGTGTGTTTGTTATTTCATTACATTATATATTATATCACTACAGATCTATTGGGAAGAGGCATGCTTGGCATCTTACACCGGTAAGAGTTTTTGTCGGCTTGGAACACCTTTCCCGAAAGACTTAACTGGCGTGAATATTTCTGACGGCAAAGATGGTTTGAAGTTCAACTGCTATGTGAATCACAAAATCGATGATTATTGGGTAAAGGAGCTGGAAAATGGATTGAAGGACCATGTGCCAGAGATTGCGAAAAGATTAGAGTTACAATAAGCCTTTGTAGTGAAAACAATGATAATGGTTAATAAATATTATATTTATTAAAAATCCCATTAATTAACGTAGCTACAAACAACATTTATCTTTTTTCTACATGCAATTAACAACAAGTAAATCGCCATCCAAACCATTAACTTTTGACACAAATCAGGGTGGTTAAATATTTGGATATTATTTATTTAAATTCATTATTGCTATAATGAATCATCCTTAATTTTGAATTTTATAATATGTATACCGCCGGTCATGTTTTTCCTAATAACTATGTGGACCGTATCCTATCCATGCCTCGACAGTCCAATTTAAGTGTTCCCGTATAAAGTCGGCCATTTCCCTTTCTACTGGCCGATTTCTTCGTTGCTGTGGTGGTCGAGCAGTACAATTAGGTTCAATTCCTGTCCAACGAGTTACTTCACTTAACAATTCCTGCGTCCCCTTGGTTAGAAGATATTCGTATTGTACTGGCCATACATCTGCTATTCCGTCGTAGTTTTTAATACTCAAAAAGTTTCGTATCTTATCTGACCTGAATTCCATAACATTGTTGTATGGTCTACCGCTCCCATCATTTCTCATTTCATAAAAGGGTTGGTGTCTACTGTAATCCAATTTCTTATAAGAAGTACGTGGAAGAGGTTCAGTCTCACAAGAAATTACATCCTTGTATTCAAAATGTTCCTGGCACCGTCTTGTATTATTTACTTTATCCGTTCCAACTCGTTCCATAGTCCAGGGAGAAGTTAAAAATTCCATCCATCTGTCATCTGGACGGAACTGTAAATGATCCGGAGCGTGATGAGGAACGTGTTGCATAGCCTTAAGCCAATCATATGGGTTTCGAAATTGTGCGATCACTAATGTTTCATGTGGGTATCTATATGACGCAGGATACTGGAACCAATGTTTGTATCTTGTAAGCTTTGTACGAACCTTTACAGCAGCAAAGAACAACAACAACGAAGTAAGCAAGCAAATAAACATACAAACAAAAGAAAGCGCAAGGGAAGATTTTTTTAAAGGATATATCTATATATGTGCATATGTATGTATTGTATAATATTCCGAGAAGAGGAGTAAAACAAATTGGCAGTGGCAAAAGCAATAAAAGAATAAAGATAGAAGACCGAACGTACCTCAATTGCATGTCCGAAACATTCCATTAAATGTCTGTGAGTCAGAACCAAGAAAGAAGTTATAAAATGAGATATTGAATAATGTAAAATGGAAATGTATAGTATATAATGAATGAGATGTTTTCTTTTTCTTTCTCCACTTGTTGTGGTGCAAACGTTATAATATCATATGTGTATGTGTATGTGTATGTGTATGTATATATATGTATAGTCCTATGTGGCTATCGATATATATCATTTATTTATTTTTATACTTACTCGGACGTCCATCGAGTACCGGAGTTGCGTTCTCCAAGCAACGATATCATTGCAACTTTGGTACCTGGTTTTGGACCTTCTAGAATTTTTTCTTCTGAAGGTACAACATAATTTAAAGTTGAATCAAATTGACATGCAATATAGATGATCGCAGAAAGAACTAACAGAATGATTGCCTGTTTTTGATGATCGGTGATACTGATCCGATTCTTATTATTATTATTGTTGCTGTTATTGTTGTTTTTTGGACTCATCGATCCCATGGTGACAAATAATATTTAATATATATATATTGTATTTTTTTTTTAGAAATTCGAAAATGTTTTCGAATTGTAATATGAAACTAACTAGGTAGCAGTCTTTCTTTGGATATTGTTCACAGTTACGGTAGGCGATGGATAGGTCCAAGAGAAATAAATTCTTTTTCTTCGTCTTCTTTTCTTCTTTTTAATAATACACTGTAGTAACAAAAGAATCTACCGTGGAAATTCTCTCCCTCCCTTTATATAGTAGCTGCAACTCCCTAAACTTCTTATTACCCTGATGAGTATGTCAATGCTGAATATTGAATATTGAATATTGAATATTGAATATTGAATGTTGAATGTTGAATGTTGAATGTTGAATGATAGTGGAGTCGACGTCGTTATCTGAAGTTTGTTGAAGGGGACGAGTGTTTTTTTTAGTCTGAAAATGAAAATTCGAAATATTACCGTTATTAAAGCCATGGGGGTTGTTGTTGTTGTTCTTCTTCTAAAGAGGACTATTCTTGTCAACGTGTTTTTCATTAAAAAAAATGACGCTCATTCTTCCTTTGAAGTAATAGCAAAAATTATGAGATTTGTTTTTCTTCGAAAAACCGTTTCCCCCAACTATATTTGAACATTTACTACTTTTAATCATGTGTGTTGTTACCACCAACAACAAACACCAGAGCAATAAGTATGTCACATATCTGCTAGGTGGATACTCTCATTCCTCTCTGCTCTTACCATGTATATTAATATGATGTACATAATTAATTTAATATAATTTTAAGTCCACATAGTAGCATATCAATTGTTGTTGTTGCTGTTGTTGTTTTTAGCAGCGGTTCATAGTAGATATCTGACAATCAACTCCAAGTGTGTGCCATGTGTGTGTGTGTGTGTGTGTGTGTGTGTGTGTCATGTATAAGTGTACAGACTAGGAAAATGATTAACCAGTAGTTGACTTCTGGTCTTTGGAAATAATGTCTCTCACTTCCAATGATCTGTGTTAAGGTAAATTGGAAGTCTTATTGAGTAATCATCCCATTGGATTAGAGTTAGTTGCCCACCTAGCTAGTAGAATTACCTTAACAATGAAATGTCCTACTATTTTGATACAAATCAAGCAAGGAGAAAAGGAAGAAAAAAGACAAAGTACTTGTTGTTTGCCATGTATGTACGTGAACACTATGAGTTCTCAATATTTTTTAGAGAACTGGACCAGCATTGTGAGGATAACTACCTAATCAACAAAGGAGTTTATGGGTGCAGGCCAAACAGGAGAGCAATTGATCCAGTATTTGTGGACGTTTTTTAATTTAACTCATTGATTTACTATGTAATATATATGAATATATATTTATTTATCTAGCTAAGTTCTATGTAGATATGCATAGCAGACAGTATTCCGTCTATAAATTC
>Ga0209302_10001590_pt1 | contig 13269 bp, 6 predicted proteins | sample ArcOceMetagenome_2_FD_187445 | JGI IMG/M metagenome (GOLD analysis project Ga0209302, IMG submission 187445) | Marine eukaryotic phytoplankton communities from Arctic Ocean - Arctic Ocean ARC135M Metagenome (SPAdes) (version 2) | ecosystem: Environmental > Aquatic > Marine > Oceanic | place... | reverse complement strand
CGGCGACTCGCTGCCCGGAGCCGAGACTGTGCATGCTGCAGCCGGCAAGTGAGCGATGGTCGACAAGGTCCACCTGAAGTCGCGGGTCATCGAGCACGACCAATCGAGCCGGCTGCGACGACCTGTATCTACCAATCGCCACACGCACAGCAGTATACACATCAAAGCTAGGACACAGCGGGACGGTGCTCCATGTCATTGCGGGCGCGGCAGTGGCCGTGAGCAGCCTGGGGAGTGCGCTGCCCACCCCTTGGCCGCGTGGCTTGGTCCAGACTGGCGTCCGCGCTTGCACCGGGTCGGGCACCGTCTTGTTCGGCTGAATGCCACTTTCCACGCTGAACGCACAGCCGCCTGAGCTGAAGCTGTGCTTTAAAGCATGGACCCAGGGTGCCTCCGTGCTTTTAAGACAGCTAATACCTACTGGGTCCACCAGAGGGCCCAAGGTGTACCCAAGGTGTACGCAACGGCTGGCACTCGTTCGTTTTAAAGGGGTTAGGCATAGGGGTGTTCCCTTAGATGTGGGATTAGTATTCCTATGTATCCCCCAGGGGAGTTCGGGGAGGCAATCTTTTTTTGCTGCAGTGTATTTCGGGGCTTTTTCAAGCTTGCTCCAAACTGGGGGTGTTAAAAATCGATAACATTTACGGAGCTGTGTTCTTTCGACTCAGAATCGTCTGAAAAGAAGATCCTGGTAAGCAAGTATGTGTGTTCTTTTGCGGTCTACCAACGTTACTGATCGTTGGAAGTGCAACCCCCCCCCCCGCCCTCAACATGGACCATACCCACCAAGCGGTCTGCACTTGCTCTCGTAGGCCGCCGGGTCGCGGTCCTGATGTGTTTAGGCGGTGACGCGGGCGGCTTACAACTTTTCATTCATTCTCATTCCGCAGCGATCAAAGCCGGTGATCGTTCCTTGTAGAGTTGCATATACATATGCATGTTGCGTGTGCGTTCAGACCTGTGTTTTTTATTCTTTCGCGTGTTCTGTAAAGCCGTATAAAGGCCAAACTTTGTGCACACCTTACAAGCAAAAGGTGGGTCGCAATCGGCAATGATGGGTGGACTGCGGAGTGCGGTGTTTCGTGTGTGACCACCAGTGCCTCTAGCTGAAATCGGCCACAGCTACACAGGCGTACACCGCCACCCCGACGAAGGTGAGCAATGCGACGATCACGCCGTCGACAAAGAGTCGCTCGGCGCGGTCAATGGAGCCTTGATCCTTAATTCCCTCACGCAACGTTCCGTCCTTAGCGAAAGGGTTTGCGAACGGGTCGGGCCACGGGTCGGACAGGGCGAGCCAGCTCTTTTCACCGGCCGCCATCTCTTCAGTCGTGATAAGACACGCCTCCAGCTGCGCACTAGCCGCCTCGTGGTCGAGCGCGCGGCCAATGCACACGAGCTCTGTGCGCCGATCCCCGTGCTGCACGTCCCACGTCCCTTGGAAGTCCTCGGCTAGGCCTGCGGGCCACAGCTTGCGCGGGACCGCAGCCCACCAAGGGGGACCAGGTGCCATGGTGAACTGCGTGCCCGCCAGCGCCGCGTGCATCTGCTGGCTGCGCCGCGTCGCCAGCCAAGCGAAGCCCTTGAGCCGCAGGAGGCCGCCCAGCGCGCCCGGAAGAGGGCGGCTGCCGAGGGCGGCCTGAAGCCGCCCCGGGTGGAAGGGCCGCTTGGCGCGGAAGACGAAGGAGGAGATGCCGTACTCGAGCGTCTCGGGCGTGTGCTCGTGCTCGCGCGCCTCCTTGAGCCACTGCGGGTGCGCCTCGGCCTTGCGCATGCTGAAGCGCCCAGTGTCGAGCAGCGCCGCCGGCTCGAGGGCGCTGTGTTCCGTGCGTACAACCTCGGCCATCGGGTTGACTTTGCGCAGGAAGGCCTCGACCGCACCAAGCTGCTCCTCTGTCGCCAGGTCGCACTTGTTGAGCAGCAGCAGGTCCGCAAACTCGAGCTGGTCGCAGAGCAGGTGCGCGACGGTGCGCTTGTCGCCGTCGACCTCGTGCCAGCCACGGTCGACGAGCGTGTCCATCGTGCCGAGCTGCTCGAGGACGGACGCCGCGTCGACGACGGTCACCAGGTTGTGCAGGCTCGCCACGTCGCTCAGCGCCACGCCCGTCCCCTGGTCGCGGAAGGTGAAGGTCTCGGCGACGGGCAGAGGCTCGGAGATGCCGCTAGACTCGATGAGCACCTGCGCGCACGGGGTGGGAAGGTGGGCGCGCGGCCGGCGGCTGTGTGGCGGTGGCGACGCGCGAGAAGCGTCGGGAGGCGCACGTGGTCGAAGCGGTTCTCGGCCGCGAGCGACGAGAGCGACGTGAGCAGGTCCTCGCGCAGCGTGCAGCAGATGCAGCCGTTCTGCAGCTCGATCATCTTCTCCTCCTGATGCAGCATGCCACCGCGCCGCACCAGCTCCGCGTCAACATTCACCGAAGCCATGTCGTTCACTATCACCGCGATACGGTAGCCAGCGCGGTTGTTCAGCATGTGATTGAGAAGCGTCGTCTTGCCAGCGCCAAGGAAGCCGGAGAGCACTGTCACCGGAAGCGGGCCGGTGCTGCCGGACGCACGCACGATTTGCGCGGCCTCGCGAACCATCGTATACGGGTCCGGGGCCTCCCGAGAAGCACTTGTCACAGCAGCCACATTCCTCTCGTTCCGCCTTTGCTTGACTGCCGTGGCCTCAACCTCGGTTGCCACCACAGCTTCGACAGCAGCCCACGCTTCAGCAGCCGCAGCCTCAGCATGCGTCGCGATCCCAGCGGTCTCAGCTTTAGCCTCGGCACGAGTGAGAACCATGCTGTGCCTCTGGGTACGCTTACGCACACCCCAGGTGAAGAAGTTCTTCATGCATTCTTCACGTGGGGTGCCAAAGCAACTTTCCACGGGTGGTAAAGTCGCGATGTGCCCCTATTTTTGCAGCAAGCTCCCAGGTCAGGCGGGCGGATATCGCGCCTGCATTATCGTGTGCTAATATGTAGATTAGGCACTGTGCTGCTCATCGTTAAGAAAACATAAAAAAGCATATAGAACCTTAGGCACAAAGTAGAAACGAAGAACGGAGGCGACCGAGTTTTGGCCAGATCGGCTAGACTCCTTCTCGAAGCAAAGGGGTCCGAGGAAAGTGGACTCTTACCTACTGGGTCCACCGGAGGGCCGCCCCAAGGTGTACGGCTGGCACTCGTTCGTTTTAAAGGGGTTAGGGGTGTTCCCTTAGATGTGGGATTAGTATTCCTATCCCCCAGGGGAGTTCGGGGAGGCAATTGTTTTTGCTGGAGTGTATTTCGGGCTTTTTCAAGCTTGCTGTAGTGTTTTTTGTGTTGTCTTTCGTTCATTAAAAACTGGCTTTCGAAAAACGAGTGCTATGTACGGTAGCCATGCTCTTGCAAAGGACGCAACGCACGAATCAGGCGGCGCCAATTCAGGTCTAAACGTCAAAAGTAGCTATGTTTACGGCTTTACACCGCGGCGGGACGCGGGGGGGGCAGGTAACGAACGGCGCGGTACGCGCGCGGACGCATGTCCATGTGACGCCGCAGCTACGCCGCAGCGCCACACCCCCGCGCCACCTTCATGAGCAGCAATAGTCACGCCAAGACGGCGCGGTGTTGAAATGACGCCCGCGGAAGCCGCAGCTGCTGACGCTCTCTATCGTGCGCTCCAGGAGAAAGGCCAGCTCCAGGTACAGCAGGCCGTCGCGTTCATCTACAACCAAAGCGTCAATCGCGAGGAGACAAAGAAAGCTCTTCGGGCGCGTGGTGGCCCACTCACGTGGGTGCAGCTGCTCGCGTGGGTGAGAGTGGAAGGAACGAAGCCCAACATCTTGCTGTCACTCCGCGAAGCTGCGTCACTAAGCTTTGACCCCGTGGTGTTTGCGGTCTCGCGCAGCTCTCCACCGACTGCACCACTGATGCCAGCCGCTGCCACGGAGGACGCGCCGCCGTCAGCGCAGCCGAAGTCGCCTTCAGGCGGGCGCGGCGGGCGCGGTCGTGGCAGCCCCTTCGGGCGCGGTGGCCGGGCGGCGGCGCTGGGGGCGGCGGTGCCTGCGGAGGGAGGGGGCGACGCGGCGGTGGCCGAACAATCTCGGCCGCCAGAGGCGGCGGCCGGCGAGGCCATCGTCGAAGATCTAGAGCGGATACAGTTACAGCAAGTGCTGAGGCCGGAGGCGCCCGCGCCGGCGCCCGCTTCCGCGCCAGCGCCGGCTCCCGTGCCGGTGCCGCCACAAAGCGGCTACGTGCCGCCCGCGCTTCGCAAAGCGCGAGCTCCCGCGCGAGCTCCCGCGCAGGTGCCGCAGCAAAGCGGCTACCCAGCGCCTCGTTCCGCCGGCGCTTCCGCCAGCGCGCCGCCAGCGCTTCGCAACGAAGGCGCGCTTACGTGGCTGCTCGCATGCCGATCCAAGCTGCTCCACGGGCAGCGGTACCTCAGCTTTGCCGAGCTGCAAAAGCAGGTGAGTCAACAGTTCAACGGTTCAGCAGTTCCGCGGGAGGTGCAGGAGGCCATGCGCGGCCTCGAGCGCAATCTCGGCTCGGTGAGCACGCTGGTGGCCCAGCATGTTCAGAGGCGCTATGCTGACAAGCCCTTGAAAGTCACCGTCGCTGTCTAGGCCCTTGGTATGACGTGCCATTCCTTGTGCAGGTCGCTGCGTCGCTCGCCACGCACCACCTGCTGACGATCACAGAGCTCGAAGGGCTGGTGCTGGGCACCTGCCGCGACTTCGAAGGCGTTGCGAGCTTTGCGGACCTCAAACTTGGCCCGCTGCACATGCACCCGCTGTGGCAGCAGAAACTGCGGCAGCAGCACGGCTGCGCCGCGTCCGCGCTCACCGCTCCGCCGCCGCCCGACCTGAGCTGCGTGGGTGTCGTGCAGCACCTGGTCACAGCGATGGCGCTGCAGAATAGCAAGGAGAAGAAGCACAGCAAGGACGAGGAGCCCCCCGAGCGTGCCAGATTTTCGCCGCTCGAGGCACTGAGCTCACTCGCCGCCGAGCGCGGGCTCGAGAGCGCGGCCGCGTGCGCCGCCACCGCCACGCACCCGCGCGTCCTCCCGTGCGCCCGCCTGTGTCGCACCGGCATGCCGGCTTACAGCCTCCCCGCACGCCCAGGCAGGCTCCATGTCTTCCTCAACGCCGAGGCGTGGCTTACGTTTGCCGTTAACAAGATGAAGCAGGCAGCGTCCAAGGCGGCCAGGGCGGAGAAGAAGACTTTCGAGGCGGCGGCGGCGGCGGCCTTCCACAAGCTGGAGCTCCAGCCCGACGAGGCGCCTGGCCCGTCCGACGCCGCTGGCCCGTCCGATGCCGCCGGCCCGTCCGATGCCACCGAGCTATCTGCGAAGCAAGCTCTGAAAGACACGCGCAAGCTGGGCCGCCTTCTTCGGCGCCATCCGCACCCGCCGCCATCGGTTTGTGCCTCGGCGGTGGAGTTCGAGGCGCAGCTGTCCCGCTGGGCGGTCGCGGGGCTGCCCGCGCTCGTCTTCTACCAGCTGGATAATCGCGAGCGCAAAAGGGTCCATGTCATGTGCGACCGGCTACAGACGCTCACAAGCCGCTCCGTTGGCCCCGAAGAGGGCCGCGTGCTCTACGTCACCCGGCACGACGACCTGTGCGCGACGACCTGTGCAGGCCCCGCCATCGAGCCCGACGCCTCAGAGACGGACGCCCCTAGTGCCCAAGGAGACGTCGGCGGCCCCGCACCCACCGCTGACAGCGACGATGCGGCGGGCGCTGAGGCCGAGCCAAGTGAAGTGCTCGAGCTGCTCTTGGCGTGCCTGGAGGCCGACGACGCGTCGCTGCTCACGCGGCTCTGCTCACGGGCCTCTACTCTTACATACGGTTACAGCCCCTAGCACATACGGTTGCAGCCTCCATCACATGCGGTTGCAGCCTCCATCACATACGGTTGCAGGCGCGGCTCTGCTCACGCGGCTCTGCAGAGCGGAGCAGCAGCTGCTGCGCAGCCTCGGCGCTGGCTCCTTTGAGCAGCTGCGGCTTGCACAGCCTTCCATGCTCGGCTTCTGCGCGGCGCACTCCGCCGACCTCGACCCGCTTTTGGGCACCGGCTACAGCGGCGACGGCGGTGGCGGCGGGCTTCAGGCGGCAAGCCTCAAGCTAGCCGGCGCGCTGCTGACTGTTGCGCCTGCGGCGTCAGCGGACGACTTGCTTCTCGAGGCGGCTCTGAGCGCGCACTTTGCTGCCAACAGCCTTCGCGAGCTGGGCTGGCGTGATGCCGCAGAGGTGCGAGCGCGGCTGCGCGACGGCCGCGCTGCGGCGGCGGCGTGCACGCTGCAGGCCGCGGGCCGCAGCAGACCCTGCCAAGCGGTCGCGCTTTGGCTGAGCGGCGCGCCCGCTGCACCGCCGCCGAGCGGTGCCCTTGGGCCGATGACCGCGGCTGATGCGCGCGCAGCAGTAGCGGCGCTCGCGCCGCTCGCCGACGTGGCGGTGGCAACATGCTGGCGCCTCGTCTTTCAAGCGAGCCTCGGGCCGCTGGCCGACTTCGTGGCAGCCACAGCTGATCTGCCTCTGCTTGAGGTAGGTCACGGCGCCTTTGTGCGCATCTCCGCTGGCGGCAGCCTGCAGCAATTTGACGCGGCGACGCGCGGCCTATGGCCCAAGGCTGCTGTCGCGCTGGCGCTTGGCCTGTGCGCCGAGGCAGGTGGGCTTGGCCTTGCACCGCTGCAACTGATGCGCAGCAAGGTAGAGGCAATGGCGTCAGACACGCCGACCGCCGCTGCCGCACGCTTCGTGCTCCGCTGCGCCGCACTGATGCCTGCGCCGCTGCGCACTGCGCTCGCGGCGACCGTCTTCCTAGACGGTTTTGCCAAGGTGACCGCCGAGCCGTGGGCCTCCCTCCTCGCCGCCGCGGACGGCGGCGAGCGCAGTGCGCTGCATGCCGTGGCGTGCGAGCGGCGCAGCCTTCCCGCGGTTATGGACGATCTGGCGGCGGCGCTGGTGCCCGAGGAGGCGGCTGTTACCGAACCCTCGGCAGAGATCGAGCCCTCGGCAGGCGTGGCGCCACCCGAGCCCGTGCCACAGCGTGCGCCCGAGTCAGGGATGCCGATGGCGCTCGCACCGCCAGACTCTTCCACCTCCGCTGCCGCTGGCGGCGGGCCGACGGGCGAGGCGACGTGTCAGGAGGTGTGCGCGACGATCGCTGTCAAGTATGGCGGCAACTTGCAGCTTGCGGAGGCCGACAGCGCGACGCGCCGGGCGATGGAAGAGCTGCGCGCGATGTCGGCGCGCGCGATTCGGCTGCTCTCAACCGAGCTCTGTGCGCTAGAAGCGATGCTCGAACCCCTCAGGCCTCACGCTCGAGCCTCACGCTCGAGACACGCCTCCCCCCACTCACCGGCAGATGCGGGCTCTGCGCACTTCGTTCTCGAGCTTGTGCAGAACGCCGATGACAATGCGTGTGCGCCCACTGCCATGCACACATGCCGATCTGCGTTCTCTAGCGGCGCAAGCCCGTCACCCTGCACCTGCGTCGCCCTCAGCAGCTCGACCCCGAATGGTCCACCTGCGCGCCTCATGCGCAGACGCAGAGGGCGTCGAGCCCGAGTTGCGCATCTCGATCAGCGCGTGCGAGGTCCGCTTCGACAACAACGAGGTGGGCTTCAGCGAGGAAAACGTCAAGGCGCTGTGCAACGTGAGCAAGTCGACAAAGAAAGGTCCGCACCACCGCACCCGCCGCCTGCACTCTGCACTATTGCTTCGGGACGTGCGCGCAAAAGGGCATTCTTGCGCCCCCCTTGGCAGTCTCGGATGCGCGCTACATTGGCAACAAGGGGATTGGGTGGAAGAGCGTCTTCCGAGTGAGCAAGACGCCGCGCGTGCACAGCCGACACTATCACCTCCAGTTCGACATCACGGTCGACAGCGCGCTCGGCTATGTCTGCCCCACGCCTGCCGCCGCGCCGGCCGGCTGGGACGCGGCGCACGGAGGCACGTCGATCGTCCTGCCGCTTGTTACCGATGCCGGCGCGCAGGGCAAGAAGCTGCGCGAGCTCGAGGTGGCGGTCGGAGAGCTGCAGCCGACGCTCCTCCTCTTTCTGCACCAGCTGCGCCGCCTCGTCATCAGCGCCTCCGATGGCAGCGTGAGCGTGCTGCGCCGCGCCAGTGACCCCACCGACCCGCATGTGGTCGTCCTCGAGATGAGCCACTACCGTAGCGGAGGCGACGGCGGCGGCGGGCGGAGTGTGGCGGGGCAGAGCGACCCCGCGCCTTCCCGCGTTGAGCGGTTCCTCGTCGCCAAGCGCATGCTTCAGCCACGCGCTGCCGGCATCCACCGGCTTGACATCGAACGGACCGTGCTCACGCTCGCCTTTCCACTGCCCGCTGCCGACGCAACCGCCTTCGGCGAATCTGCCGGGCCGGCTGTGGCCGCTGAGCTGCCCGCGCTTGACGTCTTCGCCTTCCTGCCTCTGCGAAGCTACGGCCTCAGCTTCGTGGTGCAGGCCGACTGGGAGATCCCGCCGTCGCGCGAGTCGGTCGACGCCTCGTCGGCGTGGAACCAGTGGCTTCTCAGTGAGGCGCCGCCCCTCTTCCTTGAGGCGGCCGAGGAGCTGCTGCGACGCGCCGGCGACGCCGCTGATGGCGCTGAGCGTGCGCGCCTCGCGAACCACCTGTACCAGCTCGTGCCCCTGCACGCCACCGAGTTCTTCAAGCCGCTCGCGGCGGCGTGCTGTCAGCTGCTCCGCCGCTGTGCGTGCGTACCGGTGCGTGATGGAGCGTTCTGCGAACCGCGCCAGGCCGTACTCGCCACTGCTTCGATGAACGCTGCCATGGCACCAGATGATCTGGTGACCGACTCCACCAACGGCCTCATTCGAGCCATTGGGCTACAGTACGCGCATGGGGCGGTGCGCATGCCGCCGGCGCTGGTGCGCGAGCTTGGCGTGCGCAGTTTGGACGCGTCGCTCCTCACCGAACTCCTCGAGAGCCTCGCGCCGCGCTGGGCGGCGGGTGTCGAAGCGGTTGACGTGGCATGGCTCGCATGGGCCTTCCAAGAGATCGGCCGCGATGCGCAGCACGTGCACATGCTACCGACGCTTCGGCAGCTGCATGTGCTGCCGCTAGCCGACGGCAGCCTCGGCTGCGCCGCCGGCGCTGAGCCCGTCTACGAGTTGCCGACGCAGCTCCAGCACAGTGCGCTGTCGCCCACCGCTCTCGTCGGTCTGCGGATGTTGCAGCCGGCATTCCTCGCCGCGAGCAGTCGCGACGCGTTGTGCCTGCTAGGGCTGCTCGGGGTGCAACGCATCACCGCCGATGCCCTGCTCTCTGACCACCTGCTGCCAGCGCTCACCGCGGACGCGACGCCGCCGGCCGAGCTACCTGCGCTGCTCGCGTTGGCACGCCAGCTGACGGCGCTCTGCCGCACCCAGCGGTGCAAGAACCTACCAAAGTTGCTCTGCGACGCGCGGGCGCGGCTGCTCGCCTCAGATGGTGGCGTGTGGCGCCTCGGAGAAACGCTGCAGCTCCACTTGCCCCCGTCGCTCGGCACGAGCAGCTTGTTCGTGCCGGTGCCGCCGCCGCCCGCGTGGCTCGTCCTCTCCGAACTTTACGCGGAGATGAAGGCCTCCTTCCTCATTGAGCTCGGCGTGCATGACTTTCCCGCCGTGGTGCCTGGCGAGGCCGCCGACGACTGGGCGTCGCCCGCCCTGGAAGCGCTGCTCTCGACCCTCTGCGCAGCGGGCGACCGCAAGCGGCTGCGCCATCTCGCTGCTGCCATAGTCGAGCGGAGGGTCCAGCTGCTGCCCAAGATGGGCACGCCTGGGGAACCCAGCAGCCTGCTGACAACGCTGCGCGCTCACGCGTGGCTCCCTGGTAGCGACAACAAGCTGCACACGCCGGGCGCGCTGTGGGTGCGCTCAGCCGAGCTCGAGGCCATACTGGGCGGCGCCAGGGGCACTGTGTGGTCAGCTGAGACGCTGCCGATCGAGCTCGCCGCCGCGCTCGACATGCGCCACCAGCTGAGCGCGAGCGTGGTGTGCGCGCTGCTCGCGGAGTGGGCGGCGCTGCCCGGCTTCAACGCGACCGTCGAGCAGATGGCGGCGCTCTACTGCTGGCTTGCTCCGCTGGTGAGCGCAGACGAGCAGCTGCGCGCCTCGCTGCAAGAGGTGCAGTGCATCTGGGTCCCCGACCACCCCCCCCTCACCGAGCACGACGGCGACGACCGACGGCTGCGATCTGGCCGCGTGCTCGGCCGCTTCTACAGGCCGCGCGAGTGCGTGCTCGACGACAGCGCCAAGCTGATTGACTCCATGAACAAGACCGTCTCTGATGAAGTTGTGCAGCTGGCGGCGAGCGCCGAGGTGCGCGTTCTGTCCCGCTACTACGTCGGCACCGTCTGTCGCGGCGTATGGGCGGCGTTTGAGGCTCTGGGTCTGCTCGAGCAGCCCACGCTGCGCCATTATACTCTCATTCTGTCGGCGGCTGCAGCGGCTGGCCCGCCCTCGCCGGCCGCACGAACCGCCGCCTACCGCATCTTTTGCAACTGGGCGTATGCTGAGCAGCAGCGGCAGCACGAAGAGGAGGACGAGGAGATGGTGGAAAGCTCACTCAAGGAGGCCATTGCTGCTGCTGTGGGCAAGCAAGCAGTCTTCCCGACCGCCCACGGAGGCTGGTCGGCCCTGCACGAAGTGCACTTCTATGTGCCGACGCCGCGCCGCAGCGGCGCCACCGCGCGATCTGCCGACCTCGCTGGGTGGTCAGCGCTCGCCCTCGCACACGTGGTTGAGGCCAGACCAGCGGGACCACCCTATGACTCTGTCCACCTGTCGGAGCTCAGCAGCCGTGGAGGGGCGACCACCACCTACGTCAAGAATCTGGAAGACAATCTTCTGCGCTTCTATGCCGACGTGCTGCAACTCAAGCCACTGACAAGCAGTGTTCACGAGGTGGCACTCTTGCAGCAGCCAAACGAGGACGTGCTCCGCATCGCGGGCGCCGCCAGCGCGCGAGTGTGCGTGGCGGCCGGAGTGTTGCAACGCCACAGCGCGTCTGCGCTCGCAGCGCCACAGCGCGAGCGGCTTCGCTTGTCGCTGCAGGCGCTCTCAGTGTTGCAAGTGCCAGCAAAGGGCCTCTCCGTCCTCCGGGAGCTCCGCACGCCTAGTGGTGATCTGCTTGAGCGAACGACCGCCAGTGAGCGAGCTGTGCACCTCGAGCCGTCTACCGCCAACGACGGAGGTGCTCCACTGCTGTACGCGACGCCAGATGTCAAGGCGCAGGAGTACGCGCATGCGCTGTGCCGGCTTCTACCGATGGACTCGGCGCAGCAGGTGACTGAGGCGATGCTTGCCATGCTGCCCCTGCTCAACGCCGCATGGCTCTGGGATATGCAGCGTCCCTCCGGCTCTCCCAATGCCGTGCTCGAGGCCCTGCTCGTAGAATCCGATTTGCCACAGCGCGACGGCTCCGAGTCCCGCTGGCTCGTGTGGACGCCAGGGCTGAGCGCAGCGTCATCGAGGCCCGCACCACCGGCGCCTAGCGTGGCCACGGTGATGGAGAGCCACGGCGATGACGAAGAGGTGGCCATGCTGCAGGTGCTTGAGCGCGAGAGGCTCATGTCCCTGCCGCCCAGCGACACACCGCTGCCTGAGGGAGACGTGCCGCTGAGCGATGGAGCACTTGGCCCAGCGCTGCACGCGGCGATGCAGGCTAGGCGTGAGAGGGCCCAGCAGTTCGGCTCGGCCGTAGGAGCTGGGAGGGGCATCAGCATGTACCCAAGCGGCAGCACCAGCATGGGTGGCAAGGCAGGCAGTGGCGGCTTCGACAGTGGCGGCGGCTTTGGCAATAGTGGCGACTTTGGCGGCGGCTCTGGCCGCACCGCGCCCACTGACGGCTCGAGCGTGCAGATGGCGCAGTGGGAAGCCGTTGACCCCGCGGTGCTGGAGTACCTCAACACCGAGACAGGCCCGGCGGTGCTCAGCACGGGTCGGTGGGGCGAGAAGCTGGTCAGCCGCATGCTGCAGCACGCGATGCCTGCGGAGCAGGTGGACTGGGTCAACGCGGAGGAGGAGCTGGGCTTGCCGTACGACGTCTGCGTTCGACGCGATGGCGAGATCGTTCTGTGCGCGGCGCCCACACGCATGCACGTGCTCCCCACCAAGGCAGCGCTCCCCACAAAGGCGGGACCAATGCTTACGACCGAGTACTCGTGTTGCGTGCCCAGGTACGCGGAAGTGAAGTCAACGAGCGAGGAGGCGAAGGCCGTCTTCGAGCTCTCGCTCGCCGAGCTCGACCTGGCGCGCAGGGTCGGGCCGCGATACACGATCTATCGGGTCTTCGGCGCGTGCTCCAGCGCCCCGCGTGTGGCGCAGCTCCTGGATCCGGCCCGGCAGCTGATGGCCGGCGGCATGCAGCTTCTCGTCGCCCCGAAGCAGTGACGCGGTGCTTGTGTGTTTTCGGGGGTTACGGTGTCGTCGTACGGCGTGTCACTATGAGTTTTGTACGCTGGATGCCGTACGTTGCACACGGTGCACTTATGTACGGCTACCGGGGCTTTCAGTTCCCTGAGACGTTCCCTCGTTCTCGACGTGCGCTGCTTAGGGCGGCCTGCTTAGGGCGGCCTGCTTAGCCTGCTTAGGGCGGCGGCGCGCTGTTTCACCGCTCAGCAAAGCGAGCGCCATCGCGCATCGGCCGGCGGCGGCGCCGGGCGCCAAGTCTGGCCGTGGGCCAGCCGCGCCAGGCGGCATCGTGCTTTCGAACTACTCGCGTCTCAGTGGGACGGACGAATTACCTTTTCATTTCGTTTACATTTTAAGAGGATCTGCCAATGGTCCATGTTGAATTTGGGTCCCGAACGCCATCATGGTCCCAGAAAGAGGTTAATATCTTAATCGACTCAGTAACGTCCCACTAGAGCAGCCCTGTCGGCGGTTTTTTTTTAGAGGAGTAAACGAAAACTTCGCTTTTTTAGCGAGCGCTTTATCCTATTCCTGCGGACTCGGAAAATCTGTAACGGGACTGGTAACTGTACGATCATTCAAGGCGGTGCGGACGGGGCGGCGTGGGCTTGAGAGCCGATGCCGCAGCGCCTGCCGCGCCCGTGGGTGCGCACGCGCGAGCACGTGCGCGCAACCATGAGCACCGCCGTGAGCCGCTCTACATCGACACGCCCTGCTTCCTGAACCTGATCGACAGCCCATGCTGTTCCGGCTCGACGAGTACGCTCCGCCGAGCGCTTGGCGGAGCCATATGCTGATTCGCAGAAGGCCGAGTTTAGTTAGGTCGAGGCCGACTCGGTACCGGTAGTCCGCAGGTGCGAAGCCACCTCGCGCCAGGTACAATCACCA
>Ga0209302_10001585_pt1 | contig 13302 bp, 10 predicted proteins | sample ArcOceMetagenome_2_FD_187445 | JGI IMG/M metagenome (GOLD analysis project Ga0209302, IMG submission 187445) | Marine eukaryotic phytoplankton communities from Arctic Ocean - Arctic Ocean ARC135M Metagenome (SPAdes) (version 2) | ecosystem: Environmental > Aquatic > Marine > Oceanic | place... | reverse complement strand
GCATCAGCAACAGTATCAGCAACAGTACCAACAGTATCAGCAACAGCAGCAACAGCAGGAGCAGCAGCAGCATCACAAGGAGCACCAACAGTATCAGCAGCAGCAGCAGCAGCAGAGGCAGCAGCAGAACCACAAGGAGTGGCAACAGTATCAGCAACAGCAGCAGGAGCAGCAGCAGCTGAAGGGGGATGACCCAGCAGGGGGGGCAAAAGGCAGTGGGCAGAATGCACCAGGAAAAGGTGTGCTCGGATGCGGACGCGAGGAGAGCCCGGGTGATGACGGTGGCTATGAACAGCTGCATTTCGACAACGCAGTTGAAGAGGATGCTTAAGCATCGATCAGTGCTTTGCCTGGATATTGAAGATTCGGATTGAATCCTGAAATTGTGGCCGATGCAATATCCAGATCCAAAGCACTTATCGGGGGGGGTGTCCGGGATCACCACTGACTCAACTCTGTCCACTTTCTTCAGCCCCTTTCTCTATTGTTAAGGGCCTGTATCTAGGTCAGGTGTCTAGTCAGGTGTCAGCTGTTGTCTGTCTTTGACTAAAACTTGTTGGACAGAAAGAGGCGATCACACGCGCTCGGGCACCCACAGCTTTCGTCTAGTGCTTAGGGCAGCACTTCAGCCGGAGCGTGGTCAAGCGCTAAGGGCATTCATTCACCCTTCATCACATCACCTCTGACAGGGTGTCCGTCCGTCCCCGGGAGCAGGGAAGGGGTTAAAAGAGGGAGAAATTAAGAGTTAAGCAGGGCGGGGCCGGCGGGGGTCGAAAAGCGAATCTGAAAGGAATAGAGGAGTCTGTGGGATCGAGATTCGAGTTCGAGAGCTGCGAGCTGGGGGGGGGAGCGGGGGAAGGGAAAAGGAAATAAGAGCATGACGCAAACCAACAATCATACAACTAGTGAACCACATACGCACGTAATGTCTAACGAAAATAAATTCCCATTGAAAAGAGTGCAAATCTCGTATCACTTTCAGCGACATGAGCACCGAGCAGGACGTGGCCTCGCCGGCTGCCGCCTGCGGCCGTGCTCTCTCGAGTCGTCCCTCGCCCTCCCTCGAGCCTCGAACGACATACGCAGCAGAAGCGCAAGCAGGAGTGCTGCGACAGCGAAAGCGGGGGGTCCGAGACGGGGTCCGATGGCTAGTGGTCCGGCGACGATGATCCTCTGAGCGGCCACGGCCGTGAGGAAATCCCAGGTTTCCGAAGGAACGCGCAACCTTGTCGTCGACTGGTAGAGAAAAACCTGCCGGCCCAGCACGGCAGGTCGCAGCACCCGAGACGAGCGAGTAAGTCCCGATTCCTCATCATCTTAAGTTCTAAGATGGACACGAGCGGGATCCCATAAATCCCGGCGACGTGGGTGGTTTAATGGTTCCGCGCGTCTCTCTCTCTCTCTCTCTCTATCTATCGACTATCTATCTACGAGTATCACGTGACCAGTAAGTGAAGCGATGCTACCATACTCGTAGATAGATAGTCGATAGATCTCCGGTCACCCGCTCCTGAGCGGTCCTCCGACCTTAAACGATATTCACCAGATATTCACCAGATAGACGAGCCTCGTAACCAGTAAGTACGGTAGCATCGCTTCGCGTTTTCCGATCGCGACGCGCGCTCAGGTCTGTGGCTACCGCCCGGGCGGCGCCTGCCACTCGCTCGACGACGCACGCGCAACGCACCGGCCGGCCGGGCTGCCCTCGGTCACGCTGGGCTTCCTGCTCTCGTCTCGCAACGCCAGCCAGTACCACTACGCCAAGTGGGAGGAGCGCTCGCGCGGGACGGCCACCCTGATGGGCCGCGCAGCCACGCAGCTCGACTTCGCGCGCGGCCGGCCGCTCGACGTGTGGGTTCACGTGGCGGACGCGGGGTGGCCGGAGCTGCCGCTGCCGATCAACGCAGCCCCACGAGGAGTGACGCTAGAGACGGTGGCATCCTCGCGCGCAGCAGCCGGCTCGCTTTTCCCCGATTACTCGCTCGCCGGCTGGGAGGCGATCGGCTACGACAACCGCGAGCACAGCCTGGCCTCCTTCGTCGACACGCTGCTGCTCGCGGGTCAGAGTCCGACGGCAGCGCCGCTCAGGCCGCAGGCGGTCTTCGCCGGCCACGAGGGGATGCACCCAGTCCGGTGCGCACATGTCGAGCCCACCACAACCCGCCCACCTGTCCACCGGCCCACCGGCCCACTTGCCCTGGTTCTCAATTCCACCGTCACCACAACCCGCCGCCCTGAGCGCAGCCGTGAGCGCAGCCGTGAGCGCAGCCCTGAGCGCAGCCCTAAGCGCAGCCCTGAGCGTGGCAGGCCGCAGCTGCGATTGCTGGCGCAGCAGTGGCCGGCGTGGCTTGACGTGCGCCGTCACTTGTAGAGTATAGCATGGGCATAGCTCGGCGTGCGCCATGTGCTTCTTGTGGGCCAGGAGCAGGTCTGAGCATACCCCCACCACATCGCGCATGCCAGGCGCGTCACGTGCTCTACTTACTCTGGCTATACTTACTAAGGTGCGGCACGTGCCGCCTTACGACACCGACGGCGCGCGACAGTTTTCGGCCGAGCATGTGCCGTTCGCGCGGCTCGCCGAGTGGGCGATCCTGCTCGATGTGCCCGGCGGCGGCTGGTCCGTGCACTCACACACACAGATACACACACACACAGATACACACACACACACACACACACACACACACACACACACACACACACACACACACACACACACACACACACACACACACACTCACACACACACAGTGTGCATGCACTGCGCATACGCCGCACAGGAGCGGTCGGCTCAAGTTCCTCCCGCTGCTGCAGCGACCGTTGCTCGTGCTCGACCGCGCGGCGTGGGGCTGGGCCGACGGCGCTGCGCTCGAGCCCTACACGCACTACCGCCCAGTCAGAGCCGCTATCGCGGGCGGCCACGTAGGCCAGACTTACGGGCTCGACACGCAGGAGCCGCCCGCTTTTTTCCCACCCAGCCATCCACCCGGCCATCTACCCAGCCATCCACCCAGCCGTCCAAGCATGCACCCAATCATTTCCATCCATGTATCCTTCCTAGACCCACCCGCCCACCCGCCCACCCGCCCACCCACGCGGCTCGACACGCAGGACTTGTTCACTCAGCTCGCGTGGTGCCGAGACCACCCTCGTGCCGCGGCGGCGATGGCGCGGCGCGCGCTGCGGCGCGCGTTGGAGACGCTGAGCGACGAGGCGGTCGATGCGCAGGCGGTTCGCGTGCTACGCGCAGCGGCGGCGCAGAAAGGGCTGCTGCAGGTCACTGACCCTAAGGGCACGGTAGCTGCGCCGCAAAGGCCGAGGAAGACGCGCACACGAGACAAGGCGGAGTTGTGAACGTGGCCATGCCGCTCACACGTATCAGGGCGTCTTTCTGTGGCACTGGTCGCGCTCATGCACTTGCGCCTGAACTGTGGGGTAGTTCCAAGGTCATGCTACCATCGCTGCTGTTCCACGGATCGTCACGTTCTTTCCCTCTCCGCCATCGCGCGCGCGCGATGGCGCGGCCCAGGCGGTCTAGATGTAGCGTCACGAAGGTCCTGATCGGAGGCCTCGGGTGTGTGAGCATGGTACAGATTGCCATTTTGGTGGCTGCCACTGTCCGTGGCCGCCTCACCGTGCGAATGCTTGAGGAAGCAGCCGAGGTCGCTGCACCCAAGGAGGCCCACCGATGGCATGCTGCTGTGTCAGGGCCGCTTCCAACACCGCCTGCACCGTCGCTGTTGCCACCGCCACCGCCGCCGCCACTGCCTGCGTTTGCTGCACGGGCGGGCGGGCCAGCGCTGGCGCGGGCTCGGGAGCCTTGGCGGCTGCACGGATCGTCGGCGCCACTGCCTGACACCATGATGGGTCGTGCTCCGGCCGCCGAGGTGCCGAGCGACGCAAGCATAGAGGAGTCCGCCGGCAAGGAGACCACCAACAGTAGCCCTTCGGGCGGCACGGGCGGCACAGGCGGCAGTGGCGGCAAGGGCGGCAGTAGCGGCAAGGGCGGCAAGGGTGCGACGGCCAAGAGCGTCCAAACAAAGGCTAAGGGGGCGAAGGCCAAGGGCGGCCGGGACAAAGACAGCGAGCAGAAGGGCAAGAGGGAGCGAAGGAGCGAGAGGAGCAAAGGCGAGCGCGGCAAGGGCGGCAAGGGCGGCAAGGGCGGTAAGGGCGGCAAGGAGCACGCGGCGGCGTGGGCGGCATCGAGCATAACAGACATGTCGAAATAAAGGCCTTGCTTGCGGTAAGCCGGTGCGGCCACCCACCGCACCGCTTGCTCGGGGCCACACGCCGACCGCTTGCTCGGGGCTGTGCTCTGGGCTCGAGAGGCGATTTCTCGCCGCATGGATGCCGAGGAGAGACTGCTCTATGGCTTGCGCTCTGGCGCCTGCCTAAAGCCGCCGATTTTACTGCCTTTACCGTATAGGCCCGGCGCAGCTCGACGCGATCTTGCCTGCTCTGGGACCACCGCGCCGCCGCCGCGCTGCCGCGCTGCCACACGCTGCCTCGCTTCCACTTGGGTCTGAGGAGGAGGAGGGGGAGGAGGAGGTTCTGCGTGATTCGCTACTGCGCGAGGTGCGCGCCGCCAAGGCGGGGAGCGTCGAGCAGAGGCAGCTGATGGCGCGGTGGAACAGCGAAGTGCCGGTGAACAACGCGCGCCGCTTCCCGCCGCCACCGCCCGGCGCGCTGCCCATCGTACTACTCGTGTACGAGCGTCGCTCCTATCTGGAGGTTGCGCTGCGCCTGCTCTCACTGTGCCACGGGGTTAACGCCACGACGCTCGTCGTCTCGCACCAGGGCACGCAGCGCGACGTGTGGCAGCTGGTGAGCAGCGTCGGCTTCATGCGCGTGCGGCAGCTGCTCTACCCTCTGGCCGATCACCCCGAGCTGCGCGGGGCGCTCGCGCTCAAGCTTCACTTCACGTGGGCTCTCGCGCGAGCCTTCGCGCTCCTAGAGGCCGACGAGGTCGTCTACGTGGAGGACGACTTCTGGCCGACGCCCGACTTTTACGCGTCGGCCTTGCGGTTACGCGCCGCGCGTGAGCTCCACTGTCCTAGATGCGCCGGCTCGGTGCTGGGCGACCATCCGCGCGACTGGCACGAACGCCACCGCGACGGCGCGCACTGGCTCGACCCTGCGACGCGCGCGCTGCTGCACCGGCCGTACGTGGGGTGCAACCATAATTACAACTTAAACCCTGGTCCTAACCCTAGTCCTAACCCTAGTCCTAACCCTAGTCCTAACCCTAGTCCTAACCCTAGTCCTAACCCTAGTCCTAACCCTAGTCCTAACCCTAGTCCTAACCCTAACCCTAACCCTAGCCCTGGCCTTATCCCTATCCGTGACCCTAAACCCCAGACCTGACTCTAGCCCTAGCCCTAGCCCTAGCCCTAACCCTAACCAGGTGCAACTACAACTCACCCGCCGGGATGACACTGCCGTCGAGGGCGTGGGCCACCATCCGGCAGAGCGCCGCAGCATACTGCGACCGCGCGGTGAACGCGTACGACGATGCGATTCACGCGCTGCAGAACGCGCCGCCCGCCGGCATTCACGCCGTCGGCGCCGCTGGTCGGCAGGGCTCGAGCCTGCCGCCTCGGGCACTCGAGCCCGGTTGGCTCACCAACTCCTACCCACGCTGCGTGCACGTCGGCCGCTGCGGCGGGCTCTCCTTCCGGCTCGAGACGACGCTCGGTTCCGCTGAGGAGGCCGCCGCCGCGTGCAACGTCACGCGCGACGCGCTTGACTTCGCCGCCGTGTGCATCTACGTCGATAACAAGGGAGGCCTGTGTGGCCGGGCCGCCTCACCCCGCCTGGCCAGTTGGCCGAGGCTGGCCGCACCTGTAGGTGCCACCCCGGGCATGCTATGGCGCTGGTGAAGCCTGCTCGGCGCCATTGGCCGAACCTTGGTGGGCCTTGTTGTCAATATAGGTGTGGGTGGCCCCATGGAGGCGTGGCGGACCATTTAGCGGCAAGCCTAAGGCCTCTGCCACGCCGCCCGTGGACGCTCGGCGCCAGTGGCGAGTCGACGAGGGCGTGCGCCTGTGCCGCGAGCGCTTCACCCCCGCGGCCGCCGGCGCCGATCTCGTGATCAATCTCGTGGGCGTGGCGCGGAGCAACCGGACCTCGTCGACGCGCGGCGAGGAGCTGTGCCTCAAGATCCTGCGTACCGGCAACGTCTAGCTCGGTCAGCGGCCGGCGTGCAGCCTGCAGCGCGGGGCACGACGGCACGACTGATTGTTATGTATTCTGATACTACGGCTTTAGAGCGCTACGGCTTTATCCATTTGGCTGTTGTGTGTTGTCTACACCTTACTTTACGGCTTTAAGTTTAAGTTTGGCAAGGAAGCGCGTGAGCGGTGCGCGAGAGAGATAAAGCCGTAGCACCTGCGACCGGGCCGGGCCTTGCCGCACTTAGACTAGCGAACGCTCGGTCTTTCTTCATCTTCTTATGCCCTGTTGCCGTGCAGGGGCCTTGCAAATGAACAATGGTCCACGAGTCAGCTAAAGAAACGCCAAAAACATGGCGATTCGTCCGCTGGGAGAACGGGGGGCGGGGGCCGCAAAACTCGCCCGATGCAACGCACCAGCACAGAATGCGCGAACAACTGCAGCAACACTACTTGCCGAGGCAGATCCAGACTCATGGGGTGCGGTTTCACTGAAGCGTGCCCTGTCGATGCCTGGGTGGAAGGCTAGCGTGATCGCTGTTGAGGCTGGGGGTCACGCGACGCAGCAGCGCAAACATCGTGAGGCCGCTGGCTCTGGGGTCCGCTGGCGCTGGTGTCCGTACAAACGGGGCCGTGTCGAGGCTTCGTCGGACATAACTGCCATCGATGTTGCGCCACTTCGAAAGCGCTCAAATCGCAAGCACGGCACGGCTGGTAGTGCCAAGAATACCGAGGTCGTACCGATCGCAGCGGCGACCGGGTACCCCCATCGGTACGCGACAGCGGCGACGATCCCCAGGATGACAGCGAGCCCCATGACCGCCTTTGCTATCCCACTCCGTCGGCAGCACGGCGCACCCGATGACGCCACGGGAGATTAGTAACCGCATGGAACTATGGCAGTCGGAACAAATGCTCCGGTTCTGCAGAAAATGGGCGCGGGCTTGAGAAAAGTGCTCCGGTCGGGGCCCGGGGTTGGGTAAGCTGCCAAAAGAAGGGAACGTGTAGTCTATAGAACGGTATAGGGCGTGTGCTGTCCAGAGTGAAGGGACAGTGAGTGCGCGGGGGGCGGGGGCCGGAGGTCCAGCTGCACGTGTGTACGGCTTTACCGTCCGTACGCCGCCCATACCGTACTCTCAATAGTTACAGTATTCGGTTCGGACCTCGCTCTCGCAGGGGGTGGGGATCGGACCGATAAACCACGCGTATGCCTATCTCGGCGGGGACGTACGGCCTTTACTTTACGGCTTTAAAGAGAGAAGCGACGCTTGTTTCTCGGATTGCTGGCTCTCTCTCGTTCTCCTCTCTCCTCCCTCGGCGCACCGCTCTCGCCGAGGGAGGAGAGAGGAGAACGAGAGCGTGCATCGCTCTCGTTCTCCTCCACTGACACAGTCTGAGACGTGAGAGCGTGCACCGTCGTCTCACGTCTCAGACTGTCAGACACCCCCACAGCCACAGGCGATGCCGATGGGGCAAGTTGCGCTCTCGGATTGATGGAAACCAGCTCTTCCGAGAGACGTTTATTGCGAAACCGGCAATCCCAATCGCGTCCTCGGGCGTACTTTACGCGTAGAACGTTGGCCTTTAATACATGTATCACCCCGCGACCAGTAAATGAGAGGTTTACCTACGCACTCTACCGTGTGGGCGCGTTGAAGATGCTCCTCCTCCGCGTGCTCCCCGCGTCGGAGGAGCGCTTCTTGGCATCTGCGTAGCGGTGCATGCGCTGCTCGTCCTCGGCCTGTAGCTTGTCCCTGCGGGTGAGCTCCGCCTCGATCCGCGCCATCTCGTCCTGCATGTTCTCCTGCTGCCGCTGCAGCCCCTGGAAGGACTCGGCTAGCTCGAGGGTGTCGAGCCCGCCACTGAGGTAGGCGTGACTAGCGGCCTCGTCGAGGGAGCACCTGGCTAGGGTTAGGACTAGGGTTTGGCTTGGGGTCAGGGTCAGGGTCAGGGTCAGGGTTAGGGTTAGGGTTAGGGTTAGGGTTGGGGTTGAGGTGGGGTTGGGGTCAAGGTCGTTGAGGGAGAACCGCTCGGCAGGGTCGAGCCGCAGCAGCTTGGCGAGCAGGTGGCGCGGCGCAGCCGAGCTCACAGCGCCAAGCTCGACGCGGCACGAGCCGTCGGCGAGCGCTGCGAAGTGCTTGCGCTCCTTGGCGCCGGCGAAGAGCGCGACGCCGCACAAGAGCTCGTACAGCAGCAGCCCGAGCCCCCACGCGTCGAGCGACGGATCCGCCGGCACGCCGAGCGAGAGCGCGCCCGCGGGGGGCTGCGAGCGCGCGCCCGCGCCTTCGCCGTCAGTAGCTCGGCCGTACTGCTGCAGCCAGTAGTCGGCCACCTCGGGCGCGACGTAGCGGCACGGCTGGATGCCGCGCGCGGCCGGCAGCGGCTCGCCCATGAGCAGCGCGTGCGAGAGATCGACGAGCTTCCACTCGCCGCCCATGAGGAAGATGTGATCAGCGCGCAGGTCGGTGTGCACCACGCCGCGACTGTGCAGGTGGCGCACGAGCTGCAGCAGTCGTTCGGTCAGCGTGCGGCACGCGCTTTCCTGCAGGCGGCCGCCGTCGAGCAGTGTGCGGAGCGACTGCTCGCCGTACTCGAGCACCATCGTGTAGTTCATACTGCCGTCGTCCGCCACGTCGTACAACCGCGCCTATTAGGGTTAGGGTGTGGGTTGGGGTTAGGGTTGGGGTTGGGGTTGGGGTTGGGGTTAGGGTTGGGGTTGGGGTTGGGATTGGGGTTGGGTTTGGGTTGGGGTGGGGGTTGGGTTTGGGGCCGGGGCTAGGGTTAGGGTTAGGGTTGGGCACCACAAAGTCGGCGTCGAGCTTCTGCCGCGCGCGCAGCTCCGCCTCGTGCCGCGCGCGGTCCGACGTCACCTTGAGGCAGACTGGCGCCGCCGTCTTGGCGTCGACGCCCGTCATCACCAACACGGTGCCCCACGTGGCCGTGCCCTGCACAGAGTAGCGCCCCATGAAGAGCTGCTCGTTCTCGAAGCGCTGCGGGCATTGGGCATTGGGCATTGAGCATGGGGCATGGGGCATGGGGCATGGGGCATGGGGCATGGGGCATGGGGCATGGGGCATGGGGCATGGGGCATGGGGCATGGGGCTCGCCTGCCGCGCGATGCGCGTCGACCAGTTGCGCAGATTGGCGAGCGCGGCGAGGATGCGTTTGCGCCGCCCCTTCTCGCGCACGCCGAGCTCGACTAGATCGTCCTCGCTCAGGTCGACGGCGACCTCAAGGTCGATCTCGTTCTCGAGGAAGGCGGGGATCAGCCGCCCCAGCCGCCAGTGGCGCAGCCAGTCCAGCGCGTCGACGCAGTCGTACCTGTGACACATAAGGTTGTAAGTAGGGCTGCGAGTTGCTAGCTGCTGACTCGCGGAGTGGCGGCTCAGCCCTGTGTGGAGAACAAGGCCGGGTATGGCCAACCAGCCAGAGCATATCTGCCAATGGGCCAAGGCCGGCCGAGGCTGGAGGCCGCTCTGAGCCCGATCTAGCGCTAGCGGGGCGGGCTGGAGGGCGAATCGGCCAAAGCCTCTGGGGGTCTGCTTTCCACATAAAATCGTACAACCACGCGTCGTCAGCATCGCCCGCCCCCTTGAAGAGGAGCCGCTCCTCTGCAGTGAACTGGCGCGCGTACGACATCTCGGCCGGCAGTGAGAGCGTGAGCAGCCGCTCGCGGTCGTTTGAGTCGAGCTCGTGGATCGCCTTGCGCGCCATGCCCACTTCCTGCTCAACCCCACCCCCCCCAATGGCGGTCATCCCCTGCGTCGTGCCGCGCCGCAGCACCCGCCCAGGCGCTGACTTGCTCGGCTCGCCCCCAGCGCGCGCCTGGGGGGGTACATACGGTTGCGGCCTTGGTAGATACGGTGACAGCCTGGGTACATACGCCTCGGCATGTTGCCGCTCCTATAGTAAGTAGAGCCATAGTAAGTTGAGGCGCGCCTCGTCCAGCTCTCGCTCCTTGAGCTCTCGTAGCGACTCGCCCTTCCTACCCTTGCGCCTACCTCCGCCCTCCCCGCCCTCGCCCTCACCCTCGCCCTCGCCGCCCTCCTCCGCCTCCGCCTCGGCCGCGTGCTTGTGCTCCGCCGACTGGAAGTGCCTCACCGCCTCCACCAGCGCCACGCCCTTTTGCCTGTCGCGCGCGCGCAGCCGATCCGGCAGCGTCCCGCCCGGCTCGTCGCCGCCCTCCGTATCATAGTCGGCGCCCTCCTGCGCCGCCTCCAGCTGCCTTGCACTCCGCTGATCCTGCTCCCTCTGCTTCTTCTTCGCGCCTCGCTCGGGCGTGGCGCCGCCCGACGCGGAGCTCACCAGCGCGGTGCACCCCGGCTCCTCCGCCGCCGCGGCTACCGCGCCCCCGTCGCGTCCCGCCACGACGAGCGCAGTGCTCGCGCTCTCCGCACCCATCTCGGCGCCGCTCTTCTCCTTGAGCGCGAGCATCCCTTTTTGCGACTTGCTGCTCCCGCCAAAGGTGACCTTTCCCCTTGGCGCACCCTTCCCACCGCCGCCGCCGCCGCCGGCCGCCGCGGAGAAGCGCACCAGCGAGCCCCCCGCCCCGCCTGCGGTAGGTGTCTCCGATGGCAGCTCGTAGTCCTCGCCAAAGCGCACCTGGTTCGGGTCAGGGCCAGGGCTAGGGCCAGGGCTAGGGCCAGGGCTAGGGCCAGGGCTAGGGCCAGGGCTACGGCCAGGGCTAGGGTCAGGGCTAGGGCCAGGGCTAGGGCCAGGGCTAGGGCCAGGGCTAGGGCAGGGTAAGGGCCAGGGTTAGTGTCAGGTCTAGGGTCAGGGGTAGGGTCAGGGGTAGGGTCAGGGTAAGGGCAGGGTTCGGATCAGGGTTCGGGTCAGGGTTGGGGTCAGTCCTCGGTGACGCGCACCAGCGAGACGCGCGTCGTGCGTGACTCGACGTCGAGCGTTGCCAGGTCGCCGAAGAAGGTGCCGCCTTGCGAGCCGCCGAAGACCATCAGAGAGGTCCCGACGACGGCCGCAGCGTGCTGCGCGCGCGGCCGCGGCGGGTGCGACGTGCGCGGCTGGCACCAGTGCATGTGGCGCGTGTCGAGATAGACGAGGTCGTCGAGGCTCTCGCCGCGCGAGATGCCCCCCATCACGAAGAGCTTATCGCCAATGAACTCCGCCACGTGGCCCGAGCGCGGCTCTGGCGCGAGCCCCGCCACCTTGAGCTTATCCCACTGCCCGGCGACCGTGTCGAGACGGTGCACGTCACCAAAGGGTGCCTAAAAGTAGTAGTGAGTGGTGAGTCGTAAGTGGCAAGTAGGGAGTAGTGAGTAGTAAGGCGTGGAGCATCGGGTATCCCATCTCGCCGTAGTGCATTACTATTCACTACTCACTACTCACCGACTTGTAGGCGCCGCCGTACACGTAGAGCGCCGTGCCGAGCGCGCTCATCGTGTGGTTGATCCGGCCGTCGGGCACGCTGCCTCCCACCGGAACCTGCTTAGGTTAGGGTGAGGGTCCAACCTTAGCCCTAGCCCTAGCCCTAGCCCTAGACCCAGCCCCAGCCCTAGCCCTAACCGGTACCTGCTTCCACTCGACGGTGGCAATGTCGAGCATGTGCGAGTCGAACATGTAGCCCAGCTTGCGTACGAAGCCACCGAACACCCACATCCGCTCCCGGCCCGCGCCGCCCACCAGCGCCGCGGCATGGCCGACGCGCTCCGCTGGCGGCGCACCGCGCACGTTGACCACGGTGTAGGTGAAGGTGGTCGAGTCGACCAGCGCGGTGAGGTTGTTGGCCTGCCGGCCATCGCCGCCGCCGAAGACGATCATCTTACTGCCGACGTTGAGGATGGAGTCCTTTGCGAGCTGGCCCTGGCTCGAGACGGTCAGCGACAACGCCGAGTGCCCGACGAGGGCGGGCGGCGCCTCCTGGAATTGGGTGGTGAGGGCAGTGGGCAGTGGGCAGTGGGCAGTGGGCAGATTGCGCATTGGGCATTGGGCACTTGGCACCTGCCCTGGGCCGAGTTGCGGCGCCGCCCTCTCCCAGTACGAGGTGCGCGTGTTGAGGACATAGAGCTCGCGCAGCGGCTGTCCGCCCGAGGCGCCGCCGTAGACGACCAGCCGCTCATTGGTCACCGGCACCATCGTGTGGCCCACGCGCGCCGCGGGCGAGGCGCCGTCGAGCTTGGGTCGCATCCACACCATCGCACCAGCGTCGTACGAGGCGAAGGAGTTGGTGTGCACGCCGCTCTCCTCGAGGCCACCCAGCATGAAGAGCGTCGGGCCGATGGAGGTCATCGTGTGCCCCACCCGCTCTGTCGGCGTGTGCCCACCGCTCTCGAGCCGGTGCCACGTGATCGCCTCGAGATCGAGCGCCCACAACTCGCTGCACGGCGCCTGCCGACCCGTGTGCAACCCGCCGAAGACGTGCAGATCTTTGCCGACGCGCGCGGCGGAGGCGCGGTGGAGCGGCGGCGCCAGCTCGGGGTTGCTCACTGCGGCGTGCAGCCACACACACCGTGCCGTGTCGAAGAGGTAGACCTTGGCGAGGGGCAGCTCGCCCAGCACGCAGACGAGCCGCTCGCCGTGGCTGGCCATGACGAACTTGGAGGTGGGCTGCGGCTGCGAGCCCGAGGTGGTGGGGCGGGACCACTCGTGCGTGTTCGTCTCGAGCCGCCAGACCGCGTTGTGGTTGCGTCGGTTGTCACGCCCACCGAAGATCCACAGGCTGCTGCCAATCTGCGCGGCCGCGTGGCCGAGCAGGGCGAGCGGCTCAGCGCCGACGGTGGGCGGCGTCACCCACTCGCCCTTGCGCAGGTCGAGGTACATCACGTGCTCTGTGTGCATGCCCACTCCGCCGTACACGTAGATCCGGTCCTCGTCCGCGTTCAGCTCTTCGCGGAAGATCCGCACAAGCGTCGCCGTGTGGCGGGAGCGAGGGGTCGGTTTGGTGCCTCGGATTGCGGGCTCGTCCCAGGTCTGCGTGGCTATGTCGAATACCCACAGGTCGCTCCGCGAGTCGGTCCCGTCATCGCCGCCAAACAGGTAGACCTGACCCTCTGCGGCCGTCTCGTCCGACTCCAGGTCCCACCCCTTCGGAGGCACAGCCGTCAGTGAGTGGTTCACCCGCGGCCGCACGCGATACGAGAGCTCGGTCAGGTCGGTCCATCCCGACATCAAGGAG
>Ga0209302_10001584_pt1 | contig 13303 bp, 9 predicted proteins | sample ArcOceMetagenome_2_FD_187445 | JGI IMG/M metagenome (GOLD analysis project Ga0209302, IMG submission 187445) | Marine eukaryotic phytoplankton communities from Arctic Ocean - Arctic Ocean ARC135M Metagenome (SPAdes) (version 2) | ecosystem: Environmental > Aquatic > Marine > Oceanic | place... | reverse complement strand
CAATTTTATTGTTTCTATAGTTATATCAAAATTCACTCCAGATCCGCCAAAAGAAGTACAAGAAATAGTTGCCAATATTAGAATTCCAAGTGGTGCTGGTGAAGCAACACATTAAAAAATTGTATCCATGAAAATAATATATAGTTTTCTTATCATTTCAATGGTTTTAATGGGTTGTTCAGAGAAAAAAGAGCTATTTGTTTCTTTTTCTAATCCCGAAATCGAATTCTCTGGAAGAATAGATACGAGTAAGGTTGATGCTGCAGAACTCTATTGGTCTGGAAGTTCTATCAAAATTAATTTTGAAGGCGAATCTATTGAAGCCCTTTTTAAAGATGAATCTAGAGATAATTATTATAATATAATTTTAGACAATGATAGTATTGTTGTTTTAAGACTAGATACGATCAAACAATATTATCAATTAGCTTCTAATTTACCAAAAGGAAAGCATTCCATTAAAATTTTTAAAAGAGCTGAATGGGATAGAGGTAAAACTAGTTTCTATGGTTTTAAATTAAATAAAGGAGCAAAAATCTTACCAAAATCACTATCAAAAAACAGAAAGATAGAGTTTTACGGAAACTCCATAACAGCAGGTTATGCTATTGAAGATACTACAGGAAAAGATTCTCCAGAAGGCACTTTTACTAACAATTATTTAAGTTACGCTGCCATTACTGCTAGACATTATGATGCTAAATATAAATGCATTTGTAGAAGCGGTATTGGTATAACCGTTAGTTGGATTCCTCAAATTATGCCAGAAATATATGACAGATTAAATCCTTTGGATCTAAATAGTAAATGGAATTTATCAGCAGATGAACCCGATATTGTTGTCGTTAATTTATTTCAGAATGACACTTGGCTGGTAAATTTACCAGAACATAAAGAGTTCAAAAAGCGATTTGGAACGAAAGCTCCTTCAGAAAAAGAGATAATTAATGCTTATCAACAATTTATTGGGAACTTAAGAAATCAGTATCCAAAAGCAGATATTATTTGTACGCTTGGAAGCATGGATGCTGCAAAAGAAGGCTCTAAATGGAAAGAATATATTAAAACTGCAGTCGCAAATCTTGATGACAAAAAAATGCATACGCATTTTATGCCTAATCTAAAATCAAAAGGGCATCCTACAATTAATGACCAACAAACAATGGCTAAAAGTTTAATTCAGTTTATTGATAAAAACATTGAATGGTAATCAGGAATCTAATATTCAATAGAAAGTATCAGCTATTAAAAACTAATCATTCCAAATGAGCAATTATCACATAAAACATTTAGAAGAATATTATCAAGTATACAGAAAGTCTATTCGTGAACCAGAAAATTTTTGGGAAGAAATAGCTGAAGAACATTTTTTATGGAGAAAAAAGTGGGATTCTGTTTTAGATTGGAATTTTTCAACACCAGAAATCACATGGTTTAAAGGAGCAAAATTAAACATTACTGAAAATTGTATAGATAGACATTTAACTACTCGTGGAGATAAAACTGCCATTTTATTTGAACCTAACAATCCAGATGAAGGAGCGCAACATATCTCTTATAATGAGCTTCATAAGAGAGTTAATAAATTTGCAAATGTTCTAAAAGATCAAGGAATTAAAAAAGGAGATAGAGTTTGTATTTACATCCCTATGATTCCAGAATTAGCGATCTCTGTATTAGCCTGTGCTAGAATAGGAGCAATACATTCTGTGGTATTTGCTGGGTTTTCATCAACTGCTTTGGCTACTAGAATTAATGATTCCGATTGTAAAATAGTCATCACTTCAGATGGTTCCTATAGAGGCGCAAAAACCATCGACTTAAAAGGAATCGTAGATGAAGCACTAGAAAATTGTTCTTGTGTAGAAACAGTATTAGTTACAAAAAGAATACAGACCGATATACAGATGAAAATAGGCCGTGATAAATGGTTAACACCATTATTAGAAAAAGCTTCTGATGTTTGTGCTCCGGAAATAATGGATGCAGAAGACCCTTTATTTATTTTATATACTTCTGGTTCTACTGGAATGCCAAAAGGAATGGTGCATACCACAGCGGGGTATATGGTGTATACTGCCTATACTTTTAAAAATATATTTCAATATAGAGAAAACGATGTATATTGGTGCACAGCTGATATTGGCTGGATTACAGGACATAGTTACATTGTTTATGGTCCACTTGCAAATGGCGCAACTACAGTTATGTTTGAAGGTGTTCCAAGTTATCCAGATTATGGGCGTTTCTGGGACATTGTTCAAAAGCATAAAGTCAATCAGTTTTATACGGCTCCTACCGCCATTAGAGCATTGGCAAAACAAGGCACTGAATTAATTGAAAATTATAATCTATCTTCCTTAAAAGTTTTAGGTTCTGTTGGGGAACCCATAAACGAAGAAGCTTGGCATTGGTACAACGAAAATATAGGAAAAAAGAAAAGTCCTATTATAGATTCTTGGTGGCAAACAGAAACAGGTGGAATTATGATTTCTCCAATTCCATATGTAACTCCCACCAAACCAACCTATGCAACTTTACCATTTATTGGAGTTCAACCAGTAATCATGGATGAGAATGGAAATGAATTAAAAGGAAATCAAGTTGAAGGTCGATTGTGTATTAAATTTCCTTGGCCAAGTATTGCAAGAACTATTTGGGGAAATCATCAACGATATAAAGAAACCTATTTTTCAGCATTTGAAAACAAATATTTTACTGGCGACGGTGCTTTAAGAGATGAAGTAGGTTACTACAGAATTACTGGTAGAGTTGATGATGTAATCATTGTATCTGGTCACAATCTTGGAACTGCCCCAATAGAAGATGCTATTAATGAACACCCTGCAGTTGCAGAATCTGCCATTGTTGGTTTTCCTCATGAGATAAAAGGAAGTGCTTTGTATGGTTATATTACCCTAAAAGACATTGGTGAGTCTAGAAATCATGACCACTTAAGAACAGAAATCAACCAATTGATTACAGATAGAATAGGGCCTATCGCTAAGCTTGATAAAATTCAATTTACCAATGGTTTACCAAAAACACGTTCCGGTAAAATTATGCGAAGAATTTTAAGAAAAATTGCCTGTAATGAATCCGATAGCTTAGGTGACACAAGTACACTATTAAACCAAGAAGTGGTTCAAGAAATTATAGACAATGTACTTTAAAATAGTTGTCTAGCAAGCTTTTTCTTGTTTTATGAATTTATTCTGTTGTAAAAGAGGATGCTGGCAAGCCTTCTTTATTAAATAAACTAGCATTTCCTTTATCGCTCCAAGCATAACGCGCGTATACTGGTTTTTTTACAGTTTTGGCATATAATTCAACATTGTTATCTGTAATTTTCGCACGAGCTATAACGTATTTTTTATCAGCACCAGCAATCTCAAATCCTTTCAATTTAGAATTAATAGTCGTTAAACCAGATCCAATATGATCGAATTGAAGTATTAATTTATTTTCAGAAATCCTATGCTTTTTATACAAAGGACCAGAAGCAACCATTTTATTATTGTAATTATTGTTTAAGGCAAGTCCTGCAAGTCTACTGCCAACATCTTGTTTGTTAGCAGGATGGATATTCGTAAAATTACCGATATCCATTGTAACCACCATACCCGTGTTTTTGGTTTTTAAGCTTTTTCTTTGCGCATCTCTTAAATCCATAGATCCTTCCTTATTTGGCGGAGTTCCATAATTATATGGCGCAATTTGAACAAAGTAAAAAGGAAAATCTGTTTTCCATTGACTACGCCAATCATTCATCATTTTTGGGAATAAGCGAGAATATTGTTCTGCTCTACCAACATTAGATTCACCTTGATACCAAATAGCTCCTTTTATACTATAGGGAACCAACGGATGAATCATAGCATTATAAAGAACACTGGGTAAATTAGGTCCCATCATCATTATTTCTGGTCGCTTAGAAAAATCAATTTTATCTAAATCATAAACATAAAATTTTCCATTATACATTTCTGCCATAGGTTGATATTTCCAAGACCCACTTAAAGAAATAGTGATGTTGTTTTTATTAGATAGCTGTAAAGTTCCAGTTATTGTTCCAGGCCCACCTACATCTATAGCCCTTATTGCTATCGTATTTTTTCCTTTTTTAAGAAGTTTTTTAGAAATAGTATATACTCTCTCTGTTTGATGGTGTCCACTACCTGTTAAGCCACCAACTTTTTTACCGTTAAAATAAACAGCATCCATATCATCAATAACTCCAATCAAAAGTGTGTAATCAGCAGTTATATCGACTATTTCAATATCTTTTCTGAGCCATACAGCTCCATCAAATTCCCAATCATTAAATGTATCATATCTACCTGGAAGTTCTATGTTTTTCCACTTTTCAGTATTAAAACTAGATTGAGAAATTTTTAAATCGTTAAAACTTAATGCTGCCCAACTTTTATTTGTTTGAGGTATGTGCAAAGAGTCTAATTTTGAATACCAATCTTTGGTTTTTTGCCACTCTTTAAAGTCTTGTAATGCAGCAATAGATTTTTTAAAATCACCAAGTTCTTGCAGAGATTTACTACTTGTCCAAGCTTCTGCCACTGTTCCACCCCAACTAGAATGAATAATTCCAATCGGAATATTTAATTCTTTATATAGACGTCTTGCAAAAAAATATGCAGTAGCACTAAAATCTTCAACTGATTTTGGCGAACAAATGTCCCATGTACCACTAACAGTATCAACAACTTTTAAGTTAAAGTTTCTTGTCACATTAAACATTCTCACTGCTGAATAATTGGCTTTTGCTATTTCTTCCTTAGCATTTTTTATAGTATCATTAGGAGGCCACCCTTTTAGAGACATCTGCATATTTGATTGACCAGAAGCCAACCAAACCTCTCCAATCATTACATCTTTTAACAAAACTGTTGTGTCTTTTGTGATAATATTTACTTCATAAGGCCCACCAGCAGTAGGTGTAGGTATCTTTAGTTTCCAATTGCCATTTTTGTCTGCAACACTTTTTGATTCTTTTCCCCAACTTCCGCTAACTGTAACTTTTTCATTTGGTGTATAGGTTCCCCAAAAAGCAACATCTTGCTTTTGTTGTAATACCATATGATTAGAAAAAAGAGAATTTAATTTTAATTCTTGTTGTTCTATAGGTATACAAGAGGTTAACAATAATAAAATAGAAAAGATAATTAAACTAAAAACACTCTTTTTCATAATCATTTATTTAATGCTTTATTTATAGCTATTTCCGCTAACTTTTCCATCACCAAATATCCGTCTTTATTGGGGTGAACAAGATCATTAGCTGTTGTATATTCTGGCACTTTTAAACCACCTTTGTCATCTACCATAGCAGCATAATAATCTAAATAAATGAAATTATTTTCTTCCGAAAATGCTTTTAAAGCTTTGTTAATTGTAATAATTTTAGATGCAGGATCTAGCCCTGGTTTCCATGGATAATCGATAGCTGGTAAAATTGAAGAGATGATTACCTTTATCTCATTAGCATTTGCAATTTCAGCCATAGATTTAATAGTGCTTATGATAGCTTCTAATGATATATAGCCAGAATTACCCGCAATATCGTTTGTACCGGCTAAAATTACTACTACTTTTGGATTTAAATTAACAACATCTTGTCTAAATCTTAGAAGCATTTGTGGTGTTGTCTGCCCACCAATACCTCTATTAATATAATCTCTGTTATCAAAAAAATCTGGACGCATCTGAACCCAACCTTCGGTAATTGAATTGCCCATAAAAACAACCCTATTATTAGCTGTTGCGTGGAGTTTAAGTTCTAGATTAGCTTTGTCATATCGGCTTGTATTTGCAAATGCATTCCAGTCTTGAGAATTTATTTTTTGCGAACATGGTAGTGTTAATAATAAAGCAATTAAAAGAGGTTTTAAATTCATAATTAATATTTTTTTATTGATAGTTTGATACTGTTATATGCCTGTCTTACAAAATTTTTATGAAGATGAGTTAAACTTTTAATACTATATGAATAACTTCGATAAATAACTAAATCAAACTGGTAAACAACACAATTTAGTTAAAAATTTAATAACAAAATACTAGTATTCATTTTTAGTAATAAAAGGCCTCTAGTTTTGTTAATTTATACTGTGAAAATATTGTTTTAAATCTTTAAGCACTCTTGAAAGGATATTATGATATTCATATACCAATAGCAACTAATCACAACTGACTTTATAGTAAATTGGTGTTAGAGATTTTTGTAAGCATTAAAAGTTTCCTAAAAGAATACAAGTATAGTTTGGGTAGCGGTATGGAGCGCGATGTATGGGTATTAATAAAAAAGGGAAAGGTCTTTAAATTACAAGATTATTTTAACAACACTCTTTTTATGAAACAACGTGGGTTCATGGAATAAGGACTTTTATATCTGAGGCTAGCTGCTCCTAAAGTAATTGCAATACCTCCTTTAGCATCGGATTGGTATTTTTTTTATTCCAAATAACAGACAGTGTTGTTTTTTGAGCAATTAAATCCAATTCAATAAATTTAATTTGGTGCCCCCGCTTCTGAGCCAATGATTTTGGTACAATCGAAATTCCTAACTTATTTTCCACCAACTTAAAAATAGAACTCGAGTGAATGGTATTGTGGGAGTTTAAAGGTGTAAAACCACAATCATCAAAAATCTGCATGACTTTTTCGTGGTATGACGCGCTATATTGTGCATCAAAAAGAATAAAAGATTCCTCTTTAAATTGCCCCAAACTTTTAAAGTTACTACTATCTATCTCATGGTCTGTGGGCAATACCAAACAAAAATTTTCCTTTAAAATCGGTTTAATTTCCAAAGCTCTGGGCACTCTTTCAAGACGCACAAAACCAATATCTAATGAAAATGATAATAGCGCTTCTAACTGCTGCTGATTGTCTATTTCCTTTAAATTGCATAAAATATTCGGATGTTTTTTCTCAAAATTGAGTAACAAATTGGGAATTACCTCTTGCATCGCAGAGCCTACATACCCAATTTTCAAAGCACCCTGCTTGCCATCTTGTAACATTTTGGCATTCTCTAAAGTATGGGAAAGCATCTTTATCTGCATTGAAAATTCTATTTTTAGATATTCGCCAACCTTAGTCAACACCACCTTCCGGGTATGTCTTTCAAACAAAACAATACCTAAAGCGTCTTCAAGAGTTTTGATCTGCCTGCTGAGTCCCGGCTGTGAAATAAATAACTTTTCTGCCGCTTTTCTAAAGTGTAATTCTTCCGCAACTGCTAAAAAGTAGCGCATGTGCCGCAACTCTATTTGATAACCCATAGTTATTAATTTATACAATAAACAATATCAATAAGCATCAAAAATAAGAATAACTTTGGAAAGAACCCCAGATGCCTCAAGAAATGACCTTTAAATACGGAATAGATCCGCTAACAGTCTCAAAAGTAATGGCGATTGCCAACGGAAACCTGCAAGCGGAATTGACAAGTGAAACCATAGCAGCTGTGGAAGCATGCCGGGCAAAAGTAGAAAAAATGGCGAGCGGCACAAAAGCAGTCTATGGAATAAATACAGGATTTGGTCCGCTGTGTGACGTGCAAATTACGCCTGCAGAAACCAGTACGTTGCAAAAAAATCTCTTGATTACCCACGCGGTAGGCGTTGGTAAAAATATAGACAAGCAGTTGTCCAAAATAATGATGATTTGTAAAGTACATGCGTTGTGCCAGGGATATTCTGGCGTTCGATTGGAATTAATAAAACGCATTGTCTACTTTATTGAGCAGGACTTGTTGCCTGCCGTTCCTGAGCAAGGTTCTGTAGGTGCTTCTGGAGATTTAGCCCCCTTATCACACTTATTTCTACCCATTATTGGAGAAGGTGAATTTTGGGTTGGTACGGAAATTGTTCCCGCAAAAGAAATATTGGCTGCGCATCAATTAGCAATACTTCCCCTTGCCGCGAAAGAAGGATTGGGTTTGATTAATGGTACGCAGTTTATTCTCGCACACAGCATCAGCGGACTTCTAAAAATGGAGTATCTTTTAGATTTAGCAGATGTTTCTGGTGCCATGAGTATTGAAGGATACAAAGGGAGCTCCTCTCCTTTTAGAGAAGAATTACACAGAATAAGACCTTTTAAGGGCAGCATAAAAGTAGCCAAACGCATGCGAAATCTCTTTAAAGATTCTCAAAATATTACTTCGCATGAAAATTGCGAACGGGTTCAAGATCCTTATTCTATGCGCTGCATTCCGCAGGTGCATGGCGCTTCTAGAAATGCCTATTCTCATTTATTGGAATTGGCCGAAATAGAAATGAATTCGGTTACCGACAACCCTATTATTTTAAGTGAAACCGAGGCCATTTCTGGTGGTAATTTTCACGGACAACCTCTGGCAATGGCATTAGATTACTGCTCAATTGCAGCAGCAGAATTAGGAAATATTGCAGACAGACGTTGTTATTTATTATTAGAAGGTAAATATGGATTGCCAAGATTATTAACGAAGAGTGGTGGTTTAAATTCCGGATTTATGATTCCGCAATACACTACAGCCGCATTGGTAACCGAAAACAAATCCTTGTGCTTCCCTCCTTCTGCAGATAGCATCCCTACTTCTTTAGGCCAAGAAGACCATGTTTCTATGGGAAGTATTTCTGGGCGACAATTCAATCAAATTCTAGGAAATTTAGAGAAAATACTCGCCATTGAGTTACTATACGCCGCACAGGCTTTAGAATTTAGAAGACCAAATTCCTTTTCTAAGATCATCGAAAAAAACTTCGAAATCATCAGAGAAAAAGTAGCTAAATTGGAAGAAGACAGACTTTTAAAAGAGGATATTTACAATATGATTCAGCTCGTAGAAAACAAAAACCTAATTGTAAAATACAACTAAGCATGCCCTTTAAAGAACAAATTCTACAAGGAATTCCAAAGATACTTCCCGAGAAAAAAGAATATCCTAAAAATGCCAATAGTGCACCAAAAAGGAAAGATATTTTATCTGTGGAAGAAAAACAATTGGCCATAAAAAATGCCCTGCGGTATTTCCCAAAAGAATGGCATTCAGAATTGGCGTCAGAGTTCGCTAATGAATTAAAAGAATTTGGTAGAATCTACATGTACAGATTCAAACCCGATTATAAAATATACGCAAGAGCCATTTCAGAATATCCAGCAGAAACACAGCAAGCGGCAGCCATCATTTTAATGATTCATAACAACTTAAATCCTGAGGTTGCGCAACATCCAGAAGAATTGATTACTTATGGCGGAAACGGTGCCGTTTTTCAAAATTGGGCACAATACCTTTTGGTGGTTCAATATTTAGCAATCATGACAGAAGAACAAACATTGCATTTGTATTCTGGGCATCCAATGGGCTTATTTCCTTCGTCTAAAAACGCACCTAGAGTTGTGGTTACCAATGGAATGATGATTCCTAATTACTCAAAACCAAATGACTGGGAAAAATTCAATGCACTGGGAGTTACGCAATACGGTCAAATGACAGCGGGTTCATTTATGTATATTGGTCCACAAGGAATTGTACATGGAACCACCATTACCCTAATGAATGCTTTTAGAAAAATATTAAAGAAAGAAGAAAATCCGAATGGAAAAATATTTTTAACTGCCGGTTTAGGTGGTATGAGTGGCGCGCAACCCAAAGCAGGAAATATTGCGGGTTGCATTACCATTTGTGCAGAAATAAACAGCCGAGCAGCTAAAAAAAGACATGCGCAGGGTTGGGTAGATGTTTTAATTGATGATCTAGATGAGTTGGTGGAAAGAACAATAACAGCTCAAAAAAACAAGGAAGTAGTTTCCATTGCATTCATAGGAAATATTATTAATGTTTGGGAAAGATTCGACGAAGAAAACATTTTTATTCATATCGGTTCAGATCAAACTTCTTTACACATTCCTTGGACCGGTGGCTATTATCCAGCTGATTTATCGTACGAAGCATCCAATATTTTAATCAGAGAAAACCCGGCCCTTTTTAAAGAAAAAGTACAGGCTTCTTTAGTAAGACACGCAGCATCTATTAATAAACATACTAAAAAAGGAACCTACTTTTTTGACTACGGAAATGCATTTTTACTAGAATCCTCGAGAGCCGGTGCAGATGTAATGGCAGAAAACAACATCGATTTTAAATATCCTTCTTACGTACAAGATATTTTAGGACCCATGTGTTTTGATTACGGTTTTGGTCCTTTTAGATGGGTTTGTGCTTCTGGAAATAGCGCCGATTTAGACAAAACAGATGCAATTGCAGCAAGTGTTTTACAAGAGTTAATGGAAAATTCGCCGGAAGAAATACAACTGCAAATGCAAGACAATATTACTTGGATACAGAATGCCAAATCGAATAAAATGGTAGTAGGTTCTCAGGCAAGAATCTTATATGCAGATGCAGAAGGACGCATAAAAATTGCAGAAGCATTTAATAATGCCATTGCAAAAGGTGAAATTGGTGCCATTATTTTAGGTCGAGATCATCATGATGTAAGCGGGACGGATTCTCCTTTTAGAGAAACTTCTAACATTTATGATGGAAGTAAATTTACTGCGGATATGGCCATACATAATGTAATTGGAGATAGTTTTAGGGGTGCAACTTGGGTTTCTATTCACAATGGCGGTGGCGTTGGTTGGGGAGAAGTTATGAATGGCGGTTTTGGAATGTTATTAGACGGAACGAAAGAAGCCGATGAAAAATTAAAAAATATGCTTTTTTATGACGTTAATAACGGAATTGCAAGAAGAAGCTGGGCACGAAATGAGGAAGCTATTTTTGCGATTAAAAGAGAAATGGAAAGAACGCCAAACTTAAAAATTACTTTACCTAACTTAGTAGAAGAAAATCTACTAAAAGACCTGTTTTAATGAACATACTTTTTAAAAATATCAAAGAATTAATTCAGGTCCGAGACACAGCTATTGATTTTCTTTCGGGAAAAGAAATGAATGTTTTACCAACACTTAAAAATGCTTTTCTTTTAATTAAAGATGGCTTGATTTCTGATTTTGGGCTGATGGAAAATTGTCCAGATATTGAAATAAAAACAATTGATGCAACCGGTAAAATGATCCTTCCTTCTTGGTGCGATTCTCATACGCATATTGTCTTTGCAGGAAATAGGGAAACTGAATTTGTAGATAGAATCAATGGCCTTTCTTACAAAGAAATTGCTGATAATGGTGGCGGAATTTTAAACTCTGCTAAAAAATTACAAGAAACTTCAGAAATCGATTTATACAATCAAAGTAAAGTTCGCTTAGAAGAGGTCATTCAATTAGGAACCGGTGCTGTAGAAATTAAATCGGGCTATGGTTTAACAAAAGATGCTGAGCTTAAAATGCTCCGAGTTATCAAAAAATTAAAAGAAAATTATCCAATAGAAATTAAAGCTACTTTTTTGGGTGCGCATGCAGTTCCTAATGCCTATAAAGAGAACAAAAGTGGGTATTTACAAATGTTGATTGATGACATTCTTCCTGCTATTGAAAAAGAAAACCTTGCAGATTTTATAGATGTTTTTTGCGAAACGGGGTATTTTTCAATTGCGGATACGCAACAAATTTTAGATGCTGGAAAAAAATACGGTTTGGTGGGTAAAATTCACGTAAATCAGTTTACTGCAATTGGCGGAATTCAAGTTGGAATTGAAAACAATGTACGCTCAGTAGATCATTTAGAAGAAATGAGGCCTGAAGATATTGAAGCTTTAAAAAACACCAAAACAATGCCTGTTGCCTTGCCAGGTTGTTCCTATTTTTTAAGCATTCCTTATACCCCAGCAAGAAAAATGATAGATGCAGGTTTGCCTTTGGCTTTGGCTACAGACTACAATCCTGGTTCTACGCCTTCCGGAAACATGAATTTTGCAGTGGCTACTGCCTGCATAAAAATGAAAATGACTCCAGAGGAAGCTATAAACGCAGCGACTATTAACGGCGCTTACGCCATGAATCTACAAGACAAAGTTGGTTCGATTACCAAAGGAAAATTAGCAAATTTGATTTTAACGAAAGAAATTAATTCGTATCATTTTATTCCGTATTCTTTTGGAAATCATTCTATTGAAAAAGTGTTTTTAAAGGGTGAAGAAATTAAACAACCCTACCTATGATTTTTTTAAAGGATTTAAAAGTTGGTTATAAAGCCGGAGATAAAGCGATGTATTCTGGTCGGAATTCTAGACTTAAAAATCAATATTGGCATCAAGAAATTCTAGTTTCTCATATAGATGATTTACAAAATGAGAATGCTACTGATATTGGTATTATTGGATATGATTGTGATGAAGGTGTGAAAAGAAATCAAGGTAGAGTTGGCGCCAGAAAAGGTCCAAAAAGTATACGTAATAAATTAGGGAAACTTCCAATTCATTTCGAAAACAAAAAAATTACAGATTTTGGAGATGTAATTTGTATTGATGAAAATTTAGAAGATTGCCAAAAAGCGCTTTCTATAGCTATTCATAAATTAATCACGAACGGTGTGTTACCCATTGCTATTGGTGGCGGCCATGACATTGCGTACGCCAATTTCAATGGAATTAAAGAGGCTCTCAAACACGTTTCAAAAAACAAGGTCGGAATCATAAACTTTGATGCACATTTTGATTTAAGAGCGGTTGAAACACAACCAAATTCCGGAACTCCCTTCCATCAGATTTTATCAGAAAATACCAATGTAAGTTATTTTGCAATCGGAATTCAACAACAAGCAAACCCGAAAGAACTTTTTGAGATTGCAGCAAAAAAGAACGTTTCTTATGTTTCGAATTTTGACTGTGAAACCTTTAGTGACGCTTTAAAAAGCAAATTAAAAATTTTCATTAAAGAAGTAGATTACCTTTACATTACGATCGACATGGATGGCTTTTCGTCTGCCTATGCGCCTGGGGTGAGCGCTCCTTCTACCCTTGGCCTTACACCTAATTTCGTATATACAGTACTCGCCTTTTTATTCCAAAGTAAAAAAGTAATTTCTTGTGACATCGCAGAACTAAATCCTGACTTTGACATTGATAAACGTACTGCTGACTTGGCTGCGAAGTTGGTCGACTGCCTTATTCAAAACGCATAAAAAAACCTTTTAAAAATTTACTTCTAAAAGGTTTTTGGAGATATTGTTCTGAAAAACTTACTTCAACATTTGAAGATTACTCAACTCTTGATTCGTTAATTCTCTCCATCTTCCACGCGGTAAGTTCCGCTTTGTTAGTTCCGCAAAAATTACGCGATCTAATTTACTTACTTTATACCCTAAGTGTTCGAAAATCTTACGTACAATTCT
>Ga0209302_10001582_pt1 | contig 13311 bp, 15 predicted proteins | sample ArcOceMetagenome_2_FD_187445 | JGI IMG/M metagenome (GOLD analysis project Ga0209302, IMG submission 187445) | Marine eukaryotic phytoplankton communities from Arctic Ocean - Arctic Ocean ARC135M Metagenome (SPAdes) (version 2) | ecosystem: Environmental > Aquatic > Marine > Oceanic | place... | reverse complement strand
GGGGGGGGGGGGGGGGGGGGGGGGGGGGGGGGGGGGGGGGGGGGCGACCAGCCCGCCGACGTGTCCCAAGCCGGCGACCGCGAGGGTCTTGCCCGCGATCTCGCCGCCGGCGAAGCGGCCCTTGTCGGCCTCGATCCTCGCGGCCAGTGAGGCGTGGTCACCATGCTCGGCAGCGAGGCTCTGCGTGTGCGCGATGCCCTCGACCACGCCCCGTGCCGCGAGGAGGAGGGCGCACAGGGTGAGCTCCTTGACCGCGTTCGCGTTGGCACCGGGCGTGCTGAAGACCTGGTTGGGGTTAGGCTGAGGGTGAGTGGTGGGGGTGAGGGTGAGAGGGTTGGGGTGAGGGTGAGAGGGTGCGGGTGAGATAAGGTTAGGGTTAGGGCCAGGCGTGCTGAAGACCGGGATGCCGCGCCGCGTGAGCGCCTCGACGTCGATGGCGCTTGGGTCCTCGCCGCACGTCGCCACCGCTCGCACGCTCAGCGGCACCTCGTCCTCCCGCAGGCTGTGGCCGCGTAGCATGATTGCCTGCGGCTCATAGGCCTCGCTCCACCACCACCCTGAGAATCGGCTCCTGCTTGCCGGGTCGAAGAGCTGGTAATCGAAGCGAGCGCTCGTCAGACTGAGCAGACTGAGCGGACCGATCGCGTCGTACGTCTGGATCAGGAAGGGTGTCCTTCTCGCACCCGGCTCCGGCGTCGGCGTCGGCGGTGGTGTCGGCGGCGCCGCGATGGCGTCTTGGCGTTGCTTGGCCGCCGCCAGGAGCCTCTCAAGCACCTCGCGCTCGGACGCGGCCGATGCTAATCTCCTGGCGTGACGGTGGCTCGTGCCGCCAAGGGAACGCGCTCTGTGCATGTGGTCTTGGCGGCGCGCTCCTGCAAGTCTGGCGTTGCTTGTTTATCACCCCATCAGAAAAGAGAGATAATCTCTCTCTCCCGCATCAGAGGTACCTATAAGATCAGATAAGATGGGCTAGCCTCCTGCTTCCTTCAAACACCCATCTCCTCCTCTACGGCGAGAGCCACATTAAATCGGTGAGGCATGTGCTCCTCGCAGCGGCCAAACTTTTCAAGCGACCGGTCGACAGCAGCTACATCAGCCTTAGTGATGACTGCGACGAGCTACCAGGAGGCTTCACCGGGCGAGCCTATGAGGAGAGCCGCTCGTCAACTGCGCCCTGTGGGCTCTTCTCAGAAGACCACACGTGCAAGTCGGCAGGGGGGGGGGAACCTTGCCGAACAGCAGCATCACGATGATCGCCAATCACATGCAGTACCTGCTGCCTGCCTCACCGCTGGACCCGCCGGAGCCGAACCACACCAAGGCTCTAGACGAGCTGCTCGCCTCGTACCCTTTCACGCATGGACAGTTGGACACTTCCAATTCCAACACTTTCGGAACTTTTTCGATGCGCATTGCGAGCATCGCAATGGGGGGCCAGCGCCCGACCCAAAGAAGATGTCAGAAGGGGAGGACGAGACGTTTTGCGACTTCACCAAGCCAGCCTGCATGGGTACCTCGCCGCTGTATGCCGTCATCAAACGCCACATACCCAATGTGTCCTTTCTTGGCGGCGTCAGTCTCAAGCACGGGCCGAGCGATCAGAACACTAGCTGCTCGCGTATTCACGACACTTATGAACATGACATTATCGAGGACAAACCATCGCACTACTCTCATGATGGGAAGCTGGTACACGTGCACGCCTGCAACGCGATCTGCAGTCATGGCGAGAACGTCAGCGGCCTCCCTCTGTACGAAGACACCTCCTGCCGTCCCGCCGAGGGCGTGGTGATCGCTTGGGAGGTGCTGCGCTCTGCCGGGCTGCTGACCTGCCCCATAGAGTGGACATTGTGCGACCCCATTGAGTTCCAGCCACTCTGGGTCCTCGGCGCGAGAGACGGTGCCGGCGAGTCCAACGTCTCCTGCCCAGCCGGCGAGCGCAACGCAGTGAAAAGCGAGTGCTACAATGCGACCGTGGAGGCGGTCGGGAAAGATATGGTGACTGGGCCCCTGCTCGAGGTCCACGCAGACCGCTACTCGTATCCGAGCGGCTGCTCCTATGGCCGTGCGGAAAGGCATGCAATCTACAACGACAGCCCTGTCAGCACCGATCTGGCCGCAGGCCATCCGCTGGTTTGCACCCACACCGTGAATCAGTCGCTTATCTTGAGCAAGGACCAGCCGCCGATCTCCTCAGCGGCATGGAGCGACGCCCAGGCGGCAGAAATTGCTGCAGGTCTTGCTGAGGAGATTGCGCATTTTTATGAGGAGATTGCGCATGGGTGGAGACGTGCGCCCTTAACGCTATAATATTACATGACATGCACATGCACATGCACATGACATGCACATGCACATGTACATGCACATGCACATGCACATCTGTGACATGTGCATGCACATCTGTGCATGTAGTAAAACGGTTTGGTATTCTGTGTGTAGTAGTAGTATAGTAGTAAAACGGTTTGGTATTCCGGGTGTGTTCACGATATGCATCGATAATCTAGTTATGTTAGACACGTACTGCGGCAAATGAACCTCGAATCGGTTTGGCGCGGGTGCGAGGTGCGACACGTGCGTCCACTTCCATCTTCCTGAAACAATCCTGGGGCGCGCCTGCTTTTGATTTAATTCCTTGAGCGAAATCTTGCGCCCCTCATGGTCATGCTGTTGCTGATGCTCCGCGACGTCCCCGACCCCGTAGCCCGTAGCCCCGTACCCCCGCCCCCAAGATTTCCAATTCCACCGCGCACTGCGGTGTCCGCGGCGATGATGTGTGAAAAACTGAAATGTGTCCCCCGACGCCCGAGAACACAGCTCAGGTGATGTATCTATGTGACTTGTGAGGCAGCGTCGACCGTCGTCCATTATCCGTCCAAGCAATCTTCATTCGCATCTTCTTATGTCTTGTATGCGTGTGCTCTCACAGTCTCAGCCGCGCCCATTCCACGCGCTCTAAACTCTACCGACTACCCCTTAGTTAGCCTTACTTACCGGTACCACGCCATCTGGAATTTACGTTTGTTTGAGACACTCACAACAATTCTCAGGCGACATCGTCCTCTGCTCAGACCGCCTGCCCCTCAGCCAGCAGCCTCTCGGGAACCTCATAAATGGATTATACGGCCAATATTTAGGTTTAGAAAGGGATAGCTAGGTGCCCGCTGGTTATCACATCTTACCCATATGTATAAGTTATGGGGTTAATCAGCGGATGCATAGCTCTATGGGTGATAATTAGCGGAAGGAAAGGTGGATACCTCTAAGACCGGAAATTCGACATTGGCTCCGAATCTGGCCTCAGAAATCGGTACCGGTGCTATCTTAATAAATCGGTGCTATCTGTCATATATTTGGAGATATTTACGTTTTCAGTGCGTTTAACGTAGCCGCCCTTTACGTTTAGGGCGCAACCATGGAAGAGGCAATGAAAACCTAGATATCTTCGAACATTGCGAGATAACCCCTACTTTTTTTCGCCCGTTCTCCTCTAATCTTGCGGTGGACTGCACCCTAGCACCATAGGCGCGGTGTAGGGAGGCCTGCATGCATACGTAACTGATGTCCCTTAAAAAACTTCCTGGAGGGTCGTTCTGAACAACCTCCAGAGGCTGAACGAATGCATTTCGGATACAAAATGAAGATTCATGCGAGAAACCGTGCGAAGCGTCTGTGCGGTGTGCGATGATCTATTCGAAGCTACCCACCTGGCGTGCCGCCGAGTGAGTTCATTTCCTCACTCCGTCAGCGCGTCAGGCTTCTCGTCTTGCTTGCTTACGAGTAAGTACTCCCAGTGGTGCGGCCGCTGCCAAAACTCCCGCTACCTCTACGGCCAGACACGGGCCCTACCTCTTAGTTCGATTACGTGTTCGGCCAGAACGTCACCGAGCTCAATCCTGCGCCTTCGCCCTCCGGTTACCCGCTCCTGAGCGGTCCTCCGACCTTAAACGATATTCACCAGCGATATTCACTTGCTTGCTTACTTCACTTCAGTCGATCGAGCCGCTCCGGGCGGGCCGCTCTGCGGCCTGTGAGTGAAGCTTACACAGTAAGCTTCAACAGCTAAGTTTTTTCAGCCTGGGACCAGGCGCGGCGATGGCGGCGTGTCGCCCTTATCTATCTATCTACATATCTATCTATCGCCCAGAACGGTTTGAACGGGGGGCGAAAACGAGGCAAAGCCCACGAAACGGCATTCGCGCAGGGTGTCCCAGGCAGGAGGGCCCCAGCGCGGAGCGAGGCGTGCCATGCCGCGTGCCATGCCTCCTTTGAAGAACAGTATGTACAGCAGCATGGATCTGGTGCGCAGCACGCGTGCCAGCCTTGTATATGGCTGCCATCTCACACACAACACATACACACGCAGGTGGGTATCGTATCCACGCTGGAGTCACACTGGGTGGTGTTGGACGCCGAGCTCTCCGAGATCCGCAAGGATTTTGGAGCTCTTCGCACGGTGCCTGCCAATAACCCCACTCCCTTGACGCAATTGGACCCCAAGAGCTGCCACTGGCGTGCAGCCCCGCACAGCCACGGCCAAAGGCCCTCGTCCCTGACGCCACCCCGTGGCCGTGCCGTGCTGCAGCTCACACGCAAGTACGGCGAGTTTTGGAACCGGCCGCTGGCGCAGCTCAAGAAGGCGAGGGCGCAGAAGGAGAACCTTCTCAAAGAGTGCGCGCCGCCCGCCCGCCTGCCCGCCCGCCTGCCTGCCTGCCCGCCCGCCTCGCCAGCCCCACCCCCAGCCCCAGCACTGACCCCAACCCTAACCCTAATCCCAACCCTGACCCTGACCCTAACCCTGACCCTGACCTCAACCCTGCCTCACAGGATCAAGTTCCAAATGGAGCTCTTCAACCTCCACATCCAACAGGGACGCGACCTATGCAGCAAGGTGGGAAGCACGCGCGACCCTAGTTACCATAGGCACTGCAGCGGGGGGGGAGACCACGACCTTCACTCTACTTACTATGGCCATCCTTACCTGCCCTGCAGCTGTCTGTCGTGGCGTCGCACATCAAGACGGCCCCAGCACAGCTGCAGTCGCAGCTCGCGATCGAGGTGCTCTCTTCCCCTTAACCCACCCTTAGTCCTGACCCTAACCCCTTACCCCAACCCTAACCCCAAAGCCCTAACCCCAAAGCCCTAACCCCTAGCCCCTAACCCTTACCCTACCCTTGTCCTCAACCCTAACCCTAACCCTAACCCTAACCCTAACCCTAACCCTAACCCTAACCCGAACCCTAACCCGAACCCTGACCCTAACCCTAACCCCAACCCCAACCCCAACACCTGCCCCCAACCTAACCAGGTGGTCTCGCCTATTCTGGCGAATAGCAACAACCCACTCTCTGCCGCACGGAGGTAAGGTATCTAGGGGGGTGTACGAGGATGTGTGAGGCCTTGGTCACGTGCTCTTTTACGCCTCGCCTGACGTCCCACCGTGTGTGAATGCTGAGGCAGCATCAGGCGTGTGGCGTCCGTATTTCGAAGAAGTCCCTTTTCGGTGAACAAGGCCGGAAGCTCGGCGCGGAGGGTCCTGGTGACCTCTCGAGGTGGCAGTCTCGGGCTCTGGGCGAATACGATAGCGCGGTGCGGGTGGTGAGGCGCGATGGCGTGACGTGAGCGGTCGGGCGGAGCGCCACTTGTGGCGCGCCGCCCGCAACTGACTGGGCCGTAGCGGAGGGGAACCCGTTATAACGTCAAACCCCTTCCAAAAACAACACTCCTCAGTCCTGGTAAGATGGGTGGGGCGACAGCGCGGAGCGCTCTTAGGCTGGATGGCCCAGTGTCGGTATCCCAGGGAAAGGGCAGGGGAGGTGCGGAGGTCTTGCTCCCTTGCCTTGCATGAGTTTCAGTCCCCTTTTTCTGTCTGTTTCGACGGATTTTCATGCGGAGGGACGAGCACGCTTCCTACCTGGGCACGGGCAGACAAGCCCAGGTCGCGCAGGGCGCTCGGCGTGACACGCTCGCCAAGCGATCTAGGCTTCGGCAGCCGCCAACCATGGCCGGAGGCCATGCACAGAGTGGCGGAGGCGCTGAGATGCTCTCGATGCTCAGCCAGCTGACGCCGGACCGGAGGCGGCGAGCGACGGACTATGTGGCGCAGCTGCTCGAGCTCCAGCGGGCGCAGGAGCCAGGGCGGCAAGCCACGCGAAACGGTGTCGGGGGCGGGCCATGGGCAGTTCGAGGTCCGGGCAACATGGCCGCCGCGCAACCCAAGGCAGCCTTGCACGTCTCGGGCCACATGCCGGGGTACAACGCCTCCGATCCCAACGTTAAGTTCGCTGCCCAGGCTCCCCAGTTGTCGGCTCCGCTCTCGCCGCTGCGGCTTCATGCGCTCCAGCCGTCTCTCCAGCCGCGGCCGCAGGAGGCCCTTGACCACATGGTGACCCTGCTCCCCTCCTGCCCCTCCTGTCCCTCCTGTCCCTCCTGTCCCTCCTCCTCCTCCTCCTCCCCTCCTCCCTTCTCCTCCTCCTTCTCCTCCTCCTTCTCCTCCTCCTCCCCCTGTCCCCCCGCCACCGCTCGCCGCTTGCCCTCCCCCCACCCCCACCCCCACCCCCACCGCTCGCCTCGCCCCTCGCCCCTCACCCCTCGCCCCTCGCCCCTCGCCCTCGCCCTTCGGGCCTCGGTCTATCGCCCATCGACCACCGCCACCGCCCTTGGCAGGTGGGCTCCGTCTTTCAGCAGCCAGCCTACTCTTCAGCGCTGCAGATGCACCAGCAGCATCCGCAGCTGCAGCTGCAGCCGCCCTCGCCGCAGCCGCAGCCGCGGCCGCAGCAGTTGCAGCAGCAGCAGCCGTGGCAGCAGCCGCAGCAGCAGCAACAGCTGTGGCAGCCGCAGCAGCCGCCGCCGCAGCCGCCGCCGCAGCCACGGTGGGCGCCGCCGCAGCAGTTGCAGCAGCCGCAGCAGTTGCAGCAGCCGCAGCAGTTGCAGCAGTACGGCCAGGCTGATCATGGGTACGACATGGCGAGAGACCCTCCGCAGCCCGCGCCGCACATACGCTCGTGCTCGACTGAGGTCCAGTGGGCTTCTGGCGCGGGCGCAGGCTCTCCTGGGATGCCGCAGGGGGTCCAGATGCAGGGGATGCAGGGGATGCAGGGGATGCAGGGGATGCAGGGGATGCAGGGGATGCAGGGGATGCAGGGGATGCAGGGGATGCAGGGGGTGCAGATGCAGGGGATGCAGGGGATGCAGGGGGTGCAGATGCAGGGGTTGCAGGGCCCGCGCCCACTGCCCATCTCGCTCTCGGCCGGTGGTGGCGGGGAGCGGCAGGGGGGCGACGAGCCGCCCACGTTTATGCGGGCGCTGGCCGACATGCACTGCGGCACCTCGCCGCAGCAGAAGTTGGCGCAGGAGCAGAAGCGCCAGGAGTGGCTCCGGCAGCTCAATGAGCAGATGAGCGAGCAGAGGGCGCGCTAACCCTATAGCCCTAGCCCTAGCCCTAGCGCTGACCCTAACTCTGACCCTAACCCTGCCCTAACCCAACCCTAACCACAACCCTAACCATAACCACAAGCCTAACCCTAACCAGGCGCGCAAGGAGCACGAGAAGGCGGCGCACGACCATGCGAAGCGGGTGGATGAGGACGAGTGGAACCGACACGGGCCGGACACCTGGTGGGGCAAGTCAGGCGCGAGCCTGGGAGGGCAGTAGGGAAGATGGTAGGGAGATGGCAGGCAGGTGGCTTGCCCGGAACGAAAGCCTGGCGCGCGCTTGCCTCGCGTCGGCTAGCGTCGGCTAGTGCGGGATGGCATAGTGCTATACTTCCAATGGCTATACTTACAATGGCTATACTTACACTGGCAGGCGCGGGCGCGCCGTTGGTGCGCGACGGCGTGGTGCTCGCACACCTCAAAAACGGTTCGGCGCTCGACGCGCCACAGTGGGAAGCGCCAGCCCAGCAGGGTATGCAGAAGCCCAGCCTCGCGGACACACCCGTCGGCGGCGGCGGCAGCTATGGCGGCGGCGGCGGCGGCGGCGTGACGCAACGCGGTGCGCGAAGGCCACCCGGCCAGTGATTGTGTGCACGCCTGTCGCCTCACCTCACCGCCGGACGCGACTACCCTCCATGCTTGGACCGTTCGACGGCGCGGAGGCAGCCATGCATGTGTCGCGCATCATGTGACGCACGCCTGGCAGAAGGTTCATCCACGCGTTCATCCAGCTCGTTCGGTGTTTTTGGTTTATTTAGATCCGGGAAACGAAAAGTGAAACCAGTGAGTGAAACGGGCTTATTAACACGCGCCGTCCCGGTCTTAGATAGATATCTATCTATCCGGTCTTACACGCCCTTACTAGAGTATATGTTAGCACGAGTTTGCGCGAAATGGAGAGCTACACGGCCCCTGCTGACTCGGTGCTCCGCTCGGTCCGGACCAGTCTGCTAGAACTCGGCCAAATTTGCAGACGTCGTGATCTAGTTTGCAGATCTGCTTTCGCACAGCCTATCGGTAGACGTAGACTACCGGAAACTGCCGCCTAGCAGCGGAAGGACAAAAACAGGGGTTATCTGATGTGTCTTCTTCGAGTTCGAAGTTCGATACACAGGATATCTTTTCTATCCGTAGGTATAAGGTGGTGTTGGTTTATTCTCGTACTTTATCTCGAATAAACTCTAAAGCAAATCGAGAGTAAAGGTCCACACTTGATGTAAGTTTTTGGAAAAGTTGGCTTTGGCTGTCCTTGACCCTTGTCCATTAGATCATCCCCTGATACAATCGGTTCGGACTTCGGGCGTCTCATGCGACTGTCTACGCTACGCATCGCTCGGCCCTCCGCCAAAGGCCAATCGCTGTATAATTCAAGGAAGCGCCGCAACGGCGCCACACCGGCGCACTCAACACGGAGGGTCGAGGGGCGTGAGGGCAGGCGGAGCGCGCGCAACTCTCAAGCGAGAAGTCCGTTGAGCACCAGCTCCCCTTCGAGCTGCAAGACTCTGTCGCCAGGGTGCGCCTGCATGGCGGCGACGACGACCCCCCGTGCACCTGCCTGTGCCGCACGCTGCCAACGGGCGCGCGGCATGGGGACGCCGCTGCACATGCTGAGCAGCGCCGTGCAGCCGTTGCGCTGCACGGCCGCTACCTGCGGATGCACCCGAATCGCCTCCACCACCGCCTCGAGCGCGCCAGCCTCTGCTGCCCGCTGCTGGCGAGCCCGTTCCGCTGCATAGTCGCCCTTGCACACGTTGATCAGCATCACGCAGGCCTCCTTCTGCACATGCGCCACCTGCGGATCCGCCCGCATCGCTGCCACCACCGCCTCGAGCGCCCCCGCCTCCGCTGCCCGCTGTTTGCGAGCCGGCGACGCTGCGTCGTCGCCGCCGCACACGGCGTCCAGCGACATGCAACCCAGAGACACCAAATTCGAAATCTCCGGATGTGTCCGCACCACCGCCACCACCGCCTCGATCAGCCCCGCCTCCGCCGCCCGCTGCGCCCGAGCGCGCACCGCTGCGTCAGCGCCATTGCACAGGCTGTGCAACCCGCATAGGCCCTGCACCTGCACCATCAGCGCCTGCGGATGCGCCCGCATCGCCGCCGCTACCGCCTCGAGCATCCCCGCCTCGGCTGCCGCTTGCCTGTCGCCGGCCAGGTCCCTGAGCCGCTCGCAAGCCTTCACCGTCACCCGCGCCACCGCCACGTGCGCCCGCAGCGCCGCCACCGCCTCCGCCAGTCCCATCGCCGCAATCGCCGCGTCGCTCGGCGGCGCGTCGTGCGGCGCGGCCCCCACGCGCTGCCGCTGCCGCTGCCCACCCTCCTCCGTCTCAGCACCCTCGAGCACCCTCACCCGGCCTGCCAGCGGCTGCAGGGCCGCCACCTGCCGCTGCAGCTCCTGGTTCTGCCCCCGTAGGTCCTGGCACTCCAACTGCAGAGGCTCCACTCGCGCCCTCAGCTCCTGACACTCCAACTGCAGAGGCTCCACTCGCGCCCTCAGCTCCTGACACTCCGATTGCAGCTGCTGGTTCTGTGCCTGCTGCGGCGCCATCATCCGCTGGCAGATCGCAAACGGGCAGGCCGCCTCGTGCGCCCCCTGCTCCGACATCATCCCCGCCCAGCCGCAGCCAGCCGGCGCCGCCACGCAGGCGGTGGGCACCTGCGGGCAGGCGGCCAGGTGGGCCGCCTTTGTGCCGCGCGTCGTGGCCTCGCCGCAGTGCTCGCAGCTCCACGCAAGGGCCGCGATCGCTCGCTCCGCCGCCCTGCACCGGTTGGCTCGGGGCACCGGCTGGCGGCACTCGGGGCAGCGGCGCGGCTCCTCGAGGCGATTCCAGCACTCGGCGCAGTAGCAGTGGCCCTCCATGCACTGGTGCACCTCGCCCTCGGGTAGCGTCAGACACACCGGGCACTCCAGAACCTCGGTCATACTGGAGCGGGCGAGAGTGCAGGCCGAGTCCTGGTGGCATGGGGTGTTAAAAGCGGATAAATTTTGCGCAGCTGCGCCTGCCCGACCCTCTGGACGTCCCTACTCCTGATTACAGTCCCTGGACAGCTAGCACTCCTCGGCTCTCTAGTGAGATCCTACTTCCAGCAGATGAGGTCGCTAGTTAGCTAGTGTTGGTTGGACGGCACGGGGATTTTGGCTCCCCGCGGGCCATCGGCTCAGCCTCACTACGGCCTCCGTCCGGAGCCCGCTTGAGTAGCGACGCAGCGTAGGTCTTCTTGGAGTCCAGCTTACCAGCCGCAAGCTGCATGGGCACTCCCCAGAACCTCAGACACACGGGGCACTCCAGACACCAGAGCCTCGGTCATACTGGAGCGCGCGAGCAGCGAGGGGGGTGTAAAAGGTAGGGAGGCGCTGGTGACCATTGTGGAGAGGGATAGATAAGATAAGATAGATTAGAGAGGGGGGGGGCGGGGGCTGAACAAACTAAAGCGCATATATCGCAAGCTTCATTCGGGAAGCTGTTCTGAAAGCGCGGGCATTTTCGGCCGACCCGCTCTGCGCTCTATGGGCCCGGCGTGCCACCCTACTCCTGGTTAACTCCTGGTTACAAACTCGGTCTCATCAATCCAGCCTCGCACTCAACACATGCCAGTTCCGCAGATTATCATTCGGGAAGCTGTTCCAGCAGCTCCTGCCCGAGCCGCTGGACCTCAGTGTTTCTCGGGTACGCCTGCATGGCCGCAGCAGCGGCAGCCCGCCCGCCCGCCTGTGACGCGCGACGCCAGCGAGCCGAAGCTTCCTCCTCCTCGTCGCCGTGGCACACGTTGAAAAGCGCAAAGCAGCCGTACTCCTGCACGCGCGCCACCTGCGGATGCGCCCGCATCGCCGCCACCACCGCCTCGATCGCCCCCGCGTCCGCCGCCCGCTGCGACCGAGCCCGCCCCGCTGCGTCGACGCCGCGGCACACGTTGCCCACCGCCCTGCAGGCCTGCTCATGCACGCCCGCCTCCAGCGGATGCGCCCAAAAAAATTATAAGGGCCCAAAAATTTATAAGAGCCCAAAAGATTATAAGGGCGTTCATTCCGTTTGCGTCTCGTGAGCAAGAGCACTCGATGTTGTGTCCCTCCACATTTCTTTTTTGACATATAGTTTATTCAAGGTGTGCTATAATAATTAATATGGAACATGTCATCAGGTGCGGTGGGAAATAGTGCCGGCACTTGACCTCGCTGCATGTAGCATGGCTCCGCAAGACCGCTCCTGGCGCTCTGTTCTCATTCTCCAACGCACTGACTCGCCTCTCGGCTTTGGTTCGCACGGTAGTCCGCGAGCGCCTTCTCGATCTCCTCGCCCAGCTGCGATATGTAGGTTAGTAAGTAGCAGTGTGGGCCGGGAGCCCTCATCGCGGCATGGTGTAGTGTGCTAGGAATAGTGGTGTAGCTCGTCATATCTTTCCATTTGCCTGCGAGAGGCGCAGCTCGCCATCCGGCTGCACCACAATGCGCGACTGCCTGCCTGAGAATGAGAAACGCCGCAGAATCGGCGGCTTCGGCCGGGCCTCACGGCCGCGCCGCAGTCTCCCAGTGGGCCCCGCGCAGCTCGACGGCTCGGCGGCTCGCTCGGAGTGCGTTACCAGGAGCCTGGGGAGTCCAGCCCACGAGGTGAGGGCAGTGAGCTGCGGCCCATGCCCAGAACACCCTTTCCACAAGCCGGCGTGCCGAGCGTACGCGAGATCTCACCCCAACGCTGCTGCTGGTCTGTGCCGAATGTGAAGCACAGGTACGCGTGCACCTGCCCGTCACGCCCGGAGCCGACCTCGGTAGTGTGCTCGAAGCGAGACCCGAAGACGATCGCGCGCCCTTTTTGGTAAGCGTACCGCCGCACCTCGCCGCCGTCCGCGCCGCCGTCCGCGCCGCCGTCCGCGCCGCCGCCGCCGCCACCGCCGCCGGCGGCGCCGCCGCGCGCCGGTGGCTGCTGGTGCGACTGGTAGCGTAGCTGAAAGCTGTCGGTCTCATCAAAGTCCCGCAGCGGCGTGATGAGCGTGAGCGCGTCAGTGCCCACGGGTGGCCAGTAGTCGGTGTGCCAGTTCGGCGCGTCGCAACGAGAGCGCACCACAAAGAAGGCCGAGTAGAGCCGCAGCACGGCCCTGTGCGGCACGACGGACGCGAAGTGCTCGGGCAGCCTCATGCGCTGAAACAGCTGCTCAAACTTGGCGAAGGCCGGGCGGTCGTCTACCGAGACCCAAAGTAAGTCCGAGTTCCACGTGACCTTTTGGGAGAAGAAGGTGCCGGCGGCAGTCGCCATATCGCTGTACGGCTCGCGCTGCCCTTGCACCGTCTCGCACAGCGCGCCACCACCACCGCCGTAGAAAATATATGCGGCCTCATCGACCAGATCGTCGGGCAGGGCCACCTGGTTAGGGTTAGGCTTACGGTTAGGGACGAGGTTAGGGTTAGGGACGAGGTTCGGGTTCGGGTTAGGATGCGCGTTAGATCGGGCGGCAGGGCCACCTCCCACACATTGCTCGCCCGCAGCCGCTCATTGTAAAAGGAGCCATCGCTCAGGCGGCGCACGTCCGGATCGGGCGATGCCACGTCCTGAACCATTGTAGGTGACGCCCGTTGCGGCGTCGTCGAAGGCGCAAACGGAGCAGATCGTGCGTGGCTGGCCTGTGTCCCAAAGCCGATACTTTTGAGCTGGTGGATGAAGCTGGTGGATGAAGCCGGTGGCAGACGCAGCGAAAGCGAAGAGCCGCACGCCGATAGGGCGAGGAAGAGCCGTGCGAAACTGGACATCCGCATGCCAACCAGGAGTTTATCTGCGGACCCGCGTACAAAACCCAACAATCGTATCTTATCTTATCTGCGGGAATTGTAATCCTTAGATGTGTTGTTAGATGTGTATCGTTAAGAGTCAGGACGGCCCGACG
>Ga0209302_10001581_pt1 | contig 13311 bp, 8 predicted proteins | sample ArcOceMetagenome_2_FD_187445 | JGI IMG/M metagenome (GOLD analysis project Ga0209302, IMG submission 187445) | Marine eukaryotic phytoplankton communities from Arctic Ocean - Arctic Ocean ARC135M Metagenome (SPAdes) (version 2) | ecosystem: Environmental > Aquatic > Marine > Oceanic | place... | reverse complement strand
GGTAGCTGAAATGTTAGGTGGATATATGGCTGGTGTTACTGTTTCTGGCGTACTTTGGGCAATCTTCCAAAACAATGCTGGAGGTGCATGGGACAATGCTAAGAAATCTTTTGAAGCTGGAGTAGAGATTAATGGAGTTATGACATATAAAGGTTCTGAAGCGCATAAAGCGGCAGTAACTGGAGATACAGTTGGAGATCCTTTTAAAGATACATCTGGCCCTTCTATGAATATTTTAATTAAACTTACCTGTTTGATTGGTTTGGTAATTGCTCCTATTTTAGGGGGACATTCAAATGCCAATTCACATAGTGAAGAGATTAGGAAAGAAGTACGTGTAGAAATTAAAGGAGATACTTCTGAAATGGCTGCAGCAACAATTACTACTGCTACTACTATGAACGGAAAAACAACAACTAGCACTCAAGAAATTGAGGGTGCAGTTGAAGAAATAGAAGAAATAGCGAATGAAGCAGGAACAATTATTTCTGTAAATATTCAAAAAGATACTAAGAAAGAGTAATTTAAGATATCTACTATATAAACATCCTTCTGAAAATTTAGAAGGATGTTTTTTGCTTTTATAAATCTTCTAAAACAAATTGAAATTGACTATTTGAAGACTTTTGAGCAATACAATTAATGAGGGCTTCTAATAATTGCAAAACGCTAAGATAACCTCCAATAACCTGGCAATCTTTCATCAAAATAATTAAATTATCCGAGGGCGTTAACTGAACCGTTCCTGGCACACAGAAATGGTTAATATGCTTGGAAAATTATTAGCTATTGTTTCATTTAAGTGGAAACCCGCTCTATTATTATCTTTAGAAATAGAATATAATTTCTTCATCATTTTTATAATTCCTAAAATATATAATTTTATATTTTAAAATGAAGATCAAAAAAAATCGTCTAAAAATTTCTTTTTAAACGATTTTAACAATAACTAATACTTCGCTATAAAGCGTATCGTTGAGGACCTCCTCTTCGGATATCTTCACTAGCAACTTCTTCAAATTGTGTAAAATTTTCTCTAAAGGCATTCGATAGTTTAAAAGCTGTTTTATAATACGCTTCATCATTATTCCAAGTTGCTCTAGGACTTAACAATTCTGACGGCACACCAGGACAAGTTCTTGGTTGCGCAACTCCAAAAACAGAATGAATGTGATAATCTTCATACTTATAACTTCCTAAATCACCATTTAAAACAGCAGAAATCATTGCTCTCGTATATTTTAATGGCATTCTTTTTCCTACACCGTACTGCCCTCCAGACCAACCTGTATTTATCAACCAAACATTTACGCCAGTCTCCTGCATCTTTTTACTTAGCATTTCTGCATATTTCGTTGGGTGCAATGGCATAAAAGGTGCGCCAAAACAAGCTGAAAAACTAGGTGTTGGTTCTGTAACCCCCGCCTCTGTTCCTGCAACTTTTGCGGTATAACCAGAAATAAAGTGGTATGCTGCTTGATTTGGAGTTAATTTAGATATTGGAGGTAAAACGCCAAAAGCATCTGCTGTTAGAAAGAAAATATTCTTTGGGTTTTTACCTATTGACGGTTTTTGAATATTGTCTATATGATAAATAGGATAACTAACTCTTGTGTTCTGAGTAATAGAAGTATCTCCAAAATCGATAACACCCTCTTTATCCAAAACAACATTTTCTAGAATTGCTCCTTTTTTAATTGCTGCAAAAATTTCTGGTTCTTGTTCTTGTGATAAGTTAATCACTTTTGCATAACAGCCCCCTTCAAAATTAAAAACGGTATTTTCTTCTGTCCAACCATGCTCGTCATCACCTATCAAACTTCTGTCAGGATCTGTAGAAAGCGTTGTTTTCCCTGTACCAGAAAGTCCAAAGAAAATTGCTGTATCACCATGTTTACCAACATTTGCAGAACAGTGCATTGGCAATGTTTTTTTATAAACGGGTAATATGAAATTTAAAGCAGAAAAAATTCCTTTTTTAATTTCACCTGTGTACCCCGTACCACCAATTAAAGCTACTTTTCTTGTAAAATTTAAAATGGCAAAATTATGTTGTCGTGTCCCGTCTACTTCAGGATCTGCCATAAAACCGGGCGCATTTACCACGGTCCACTCAGGATCAAAGTCTTTTAACTCTAACTCTGTAGGTCTTAAAAACATATTGTAAGCGAACATATTACTCCAAGGATACTCGTTTACAACTCTAATACTTAGCTTGTAATTTTCGTCTGCACACGCATAAGAATCTCGCACAAAAATTTCTTTTTCAGAAAGATACTCAGTAACCTTATTATACAGCGCATCAAATTTTTCTGAATCAAACGGTAAATTAATATCACTCCACCAAACTTCGTCTTTTGTAATGGCGTCTTTTACAATAAATCTATCTTTTGGAGAGCGTCCTGTAAACTCTCCTGTATTTACTGCAATTGCACCTAAAGAAGATGCTACTCCTTGTTCTTTTTTTAACGTTTCTTCATGTAACTCACTAGAGGTTAACTGATAACGAATTGTTGCATTTTTGATCCCTAGACTATTTAACGAAATCGATTTCGTATTTGTATCTACCATATCAATATTTATTTTGTTTTTAATGAAGTACAAAATTAAACAATATTTTAAAATAGGGTTATTTAAATATAAGAATTCTCATTTTTTTATTTCTTTCTCATTTTTTTTAGGAACCCTGTTAACATAAATGCCCAGCCAAGAATAAAAAATAAGCCCCCAATAGGAGTTATAAACCAAATAGATGTTGCAGTTAGCTCCGTTAATTGAATTGCATAAATAGATCCCGAAAAAAAGAAGATTCCAGAGAAAAATAACCAACTAATCGTGTTTTTTTGTTTTGTAGAAAAACCAGTATACATATTAACAAATAACAATACAATAACATGATACATTTGATACCGGACAGCGGTATTAAAACTTATTAATTCATCTGAAGTTAGTACCTCTTTTAAAGCATGTGCGCCAAAAGCACCTAAAATAATACCTAACATTCCTAAAAAACAGGTAATAATAAAATTTTTAAACATTATTAGTGATTTTTGTTTAATTTTAAACAATTGATGTATCTTCGTGTTTCATACAAAAATACATTATTTATCATATGAAAAACATTCTAATTATTGGAGCCGGGAAATCGAGTTCTGCACTTATAAAATATCTTTTAGACACCTCGGATAAAGAAAACTTGTTTTTAACCATTGGAGACATTTCAACAGAAAATGCACACAAACTAATTAATAATCACCAAAACGCAACAGCAATTGTTTTAGATGTATTTGATAAAAAGCAACGTGAAGAACAGATACAAAAAGCAGACCTTGTTATTTCTATGCTACCAGCAAGATTTCATTTAGATGTGGCTAAAGATTGTATTGCTTTTAATAAGCATATGGTTACCGCTTCTTATATTTCTGATGAAATGAAAGCTTTAGATGCAGAAGCAAAAAAGAAAGGCTTGGTTTTTATGAATGAAATTGGTCTAGATCCAGGAATTGACCATATGAGTGCTATGCAAGTAATTGACAGAATCAAAGATGCTGGTGGTAAAATGTTATTGTTTGAATCTTTCTGTGGTGGAATTGTGGCACCAGAAAGCGATAACAACTTATGGAATTATAAATTTACATGGAACCCAAGAAATGTAGTTCTAGCAGGACAAGGTGGCGCTGCCATGTTTATTCAAGAAGGCACCTATAAATACATTCCTTATCACAAATTATTTAGAAGAAGTGAATTTCTAGAAGTAAAGGGAAACGGAAAATTTGAAGCAATTGCAAATAGAGATTCCTTAAAATATAGAAGCGTTTATGGCCTAGATGACATTCCTACAATGTACAGAGGAACTATTAGAAAGGTTGGGTTTTCTAGAGCTTGGAATATTTTTGTACAATTAGGAATGACAGATGATTCTTATACCATAGAAGAATCTGAAAACATGAGTTATAGAGATTTTATAAACTTATTTTTAGCGTATTCACCATCAGATTCTGTAGAATTAAAATTACGTTCTTACTTGAAAATAGATCAAGACGATGTCATGTGGGAAAAATTAATTGAACTTGATATTTTTAATCCGACTAAAAAAATTGGCTTAAAAAATGCAACTCCTGCTCAAATGCTGCAAAATATTTTAGAAGAATCTTGGACTTTAGATGAAAATGACAAAGACATGATTGTAATGCAACACCTTTTCGGTTATGAACTTAATGGAGAAAGGTTTCAGATAGAAAGTAGTTTTGTTGTTTTAGGAGAAAACCAAACATACACAGCAATGTCTAAAACAGTTGGTTTACCTGTTGGAATAGCTGCCGTAAATATTTTGAAAGGAAAAATTAAAACTCCAGGAGTTCAAATTCCTATTTCTAAAGAGGTTTACGAACCTATTTTAAAAGAATTAGAAGCTCATGGAATTATATTTTCTGAAGAGAAAGTTCCTTATTTAGGATATAATCCTAACAATGTAGTTGGATAAAGTAATTTCTTAAAGATTCTTTTTATTTTTAGTAACCTTAACAAGGGGATGCAAATTCCTTGTTAAGGTTATTTTCACTTTAAACATAACTTTGAATGAGACGTTAAATTTTTTTAATCATCCTCAAAGTATTAGTATTTCAAACTACATTTTTAAATAAAAATCTTTTGTCAACTTAATATAGTCTTCTGTATACTGGTGACGAGCAATTTCTATAATTAAATGTGTTTCCTGTATCTCCGTTTCCTTAAAAGAAAAGGACAATAAACTTCTTTTTACTTCTGACTTTGTATTTCCTTGAACCCTGCAAACTTTGTTTAAAAATAAATCATGCTCTTTGGCTATTCTTATAAAATTTATTTCCTCTTTAAAAGGAATAATTGTAGAAAAAATTCCATTTTCTGATAAAATTTTAGAAATACCAACCAACAGTTCTTCAAAAGGTAATGAAGAAGTAAAACGTGCCTTATTTCTTGAGACATCTTTACTCTCAAAGCTATCTGTATAAAAAGGTGGATTCGATACAATTAAATCATAGCGCTCCTCCTCAGCAGCTATTTCATCTGCAAATTCCTGAAAAGTAGCATTGTAACAATACAAACGGTCTCCCCAATCAGATTTTTCAAAGTTTTCAACCGCTTGTTCATATGCATTTTCATCTACCTCCACAGCATCAATTGTCATGGCATCAGAACGCTGTGCAATCATTAGCGCAACAACACCACTGCCTGCACCAATATCTAAAACAGTATCTGGGTACTTATCAATAGTGCACCAAGCACCTAATAAAACTCCGTCAGTACCTATCTTCATAGCCACTCTGTCTTGTTCCACTGTAAATTCTTTAAACTTAAAAGGTTTAGATTTCATTAAATATATTGATATATCTTTCTTTAAATATTTGTTTTTACATGCTCTGCTCCAGCTGTTTTTTTTGGAGAATAATTGGTTCGTTCTTTAAATGATGTAGAAAAGTAAATTAAAGGAAATATAGCCCATTTTTAACCAGGCCACCAAAATTTTTTGACTTAAAAAAATCCCTTTTACTTAAAAAAACTTTTTTTGCTAAAATAAAAAAATATCTTAGAATAGTTACTAATTTTCACAAATAGCTTATCCAATACTAAGGTACATGGTAATGTTACTGTTATAGCAATAAGCAGGACTATTTAATTAGGAGTGCGGCTATAAACAAGGTAAAACTAGTAATACCATTACCGTAGGAATGGTTTTGAATGCCGATAAACTTAATTCAATTGATGGGTAAATATTAACTACGAATGTTGCTGATATTGTAAGATAGAAAAATACTGCAGTAAGTTTGCGAGAAGTTGCGAACGAAACATCTGCAGCAGTGCCACAAACTAGTTTTACCTTAACGCAAACACCTTCATCAAATAGTTATACATTTTTGTAATTAATTTTGTAACTTTTTTAAAAAATTATGAAACATAACTTCTTAAAAAGAAGTTAATTTCGCTTAGTCTATAAAAATAAAATTATAAACTAATAAACCACTGACCTCAAAATAAGTTAATATATCATCCAGTAAATAATGGATTTCACCCAATAACAGCAGGTGACAGCGTTCCGTTTAAATATTATTAAAAAAGGATTTTTAAAATGAAAAAACTATTTTTATTTTTTTTGTGCACCACAATGATTTCTTTGCAAGCTAAAAATTATGAATTCAATTCTAACATTTATGGGTTTGAAGAGAGTCCTTCTGGATATTCCTTAAATATATTTAACTTTATAAATAATAATTCAGCATTCATTGATGTTGATTTTGGTACCGCAGAAGATTTCATGTTGTTTACTGGTGCGGGTGCAATCGCAAATGCCAACACTTCTACAATTACAGGTAATGTTGGATCAAACGCTGGAGCAATAAGTGGTTTTGGAGGAGATACAGTAGTAAACGGCACTATAGAAAATGGAAATGCAGTTACTGCAAAGGCGTATGAAGATTTAAAAGTTGGTTGTGCTAACCTTTTAGGTTTAGAAGCAACAATAGCTAATCATGGTTCAGTTTTTGGCCTTGGGGAGACTATTGGCCCTGGCATTTACTCTGTTGCATCTGCTGTTTCAATTTCAGGAACACTTACATTAGACGCCCAAGGAGATCCTGATGCTATGTTTATCTTTAAAATTTATGGAGCACTTAATTCAATTGCCGAAACAAAAGTTCTTCTAGAAAATAAGGCTTCGGCAGCTAATGTTTATTGGATTGCTACTGGCGCTATTTATTTTGATACAAACACAACTATGATTGGTACGGCAATAGCTTATCCAGGTGCTGTTAATTTAGTGGCAGGAGGATCTATAACCGGAAGTTTATATGCTACTGAAGGCGATATAGCAACAGCTTCTTTTGAAGCTGTAATTCCAGTGCGTGACCCAGCGTATAATTATCTTGGTGCTTATACTTCGAATGGTACACCGCTTTATTTAGAAGATCCAAGCGATGTTGTTTCTGCAGCGACTCAAAAAACGATAAGTAATTCACTTCCTGATAACTATCCAGTTCCCCAATATAACCCACAATATATTACTTCAAGCTTTGATACCAATCTTAAAATTGATGGGAGTACAGACATTTTGGTAACATTTGTAAGTGAAGGAGTGGATGCTAAAAATGCTTTAGGGTTTTACACTTATGATATAAATAATCCATCGGCTACAGTACCAACAAAAGATGATATCACTATTATTTTCCCAAATGTTTCAGGGTTATCAAGTGGTGGTAGTTTACAAGTTGGAGACAAAGTAAATATTGGATCTTTTGAAGCAGGAACAGGAATAGGTTGGGTGTTAATAGCAGACGCTTGGAATTCGACTGATCAAGAAGTTGGAGATAGTGAATGGGAATTGTATTCAAATCCTAATTATAATACAGAAACAGATGCGTCTCTAAGACTTCATAATGTATTATTAGAGGATACCGTTAACGAAAGAATTATTTTGGGTTTTGAAGATGTTTTAAGAGATGATAACTCTTGTGATAACGATTTTAATGATGCAGTTTTTTATATTACTGCAAGTGCATATGAAGTAGTAAATACAAATAATTTTGTGGATATAACCAGTGCCTTTGATACCTTTGTATTAAGTGATAATGCTTTAAAAGTAGGAGAAACAGCTACAGTCACGTTGACCTTTTCTGAAGCAGTCAATGGATTTAGTAGTGATTATATTACTGCAGTAAATGGAACATTATCTACGATGACTACAGTTGATAATAGGATATGGACAGGTACATTTACACCATTCACAAATATCGAGGATGCAACCAATATATTAACATTAGATACCAGTGATACGGTTTTTGAGGGTATTACTGTTCTGTCGACTACTACTAGTAATTATGAAGTAGATACATTGTTTCCGACTGTATTATCCTTTGCATTAAGTAATAGTGCATTAAAAGCAGGAGAAACGGCTACAGTAACGTTGACTTTTTCTGAAGCAGTCGCTGGATTTAGCAGTGATACTGATATTACTGCAGTAAATGGAACAATATCTACGATGACTACAGATAATAATATTATATGGACAGGTACATTTACACCGACCGCAGATACTGAAGATGCCAGTAATGTATTAACCTTATCTGCTAATTATACAGATTTAGCAGTGAATGCAGGTCCATCGGATACTACTAGTAATTATGAGGTGGAGACCTTGTTACCGTCAGCAGATATTACTTATAATTCAATAAGTCCTTATAAATCCGGTGAAACAGTCATCATTACTGCCACATTTAATGAAGCCTTGTTAGATTCGCATATTCCAAAAATTGATGTAAGTAGTTCTGGGATTACAAGTGGTAATGCTACTAGTATGACACGAACATCAACAACTACATACACATATAATTATGTTGTACCTGCAGGAGACGGCACAAGAACCATCAGTTTATCTAATGGAAAAGACCTTGTAGGAAATGTAATTACATCAACTCCTACAAGTGGTACTACCTTTATGTTAGATAATACTATGCCTACCGCATCCTTAGCCTACAGCGTAGAAGGCACTGTAGTGTCCTCTGTTTCAGCAAATGATGTTGTTACCATTACAGCTACTTTTAATGAAAATATTACAGATAGCCCGGGAATGCAAATATCGGGTACTGGTGTAGAAACCATTAGTACCACCAATATGACTAAAGTAAGTGCAACGTCTTATACCTATACTTGGACAATGGGAACAGGTGCTGGTGCGCAATCATTTGCACTAGGAACAGGAGTAGATGTTGTGGGTAATGTTGTAACAGCAACACCAACATCGGGAGCTACTATTCTGATAAATGCTCCTCGGCACCTTACAAAATATGGTAAAATTTCTATTGCTAGTACAGATTTAATAAATAATTATGGGAGCCTAGGAGGAAGCATTGGATTGACAGCGAATGGAAAACAGATATCGATATCAACAGCTCCAACGATTACTGGAACACCACCCACTGCAGTAAATAAAAATGTATCGTATTCATTTACTCCAACGGGATCAGATAATGATGATGGTTATACTCTTATATATTCGATTACAGGAACACCTTCATGGGCTAGTTTTGATACAACTACTGGAGCGTTAACTGGAACTCCAGATAACGATGATCTTGGAACATCTGAATCTATTACCATCACTGTTAGTGATGGAGTTCTTAAAGCAAGTTTAACTGCTTTTACAATTCAGGTAAAATAGATGAAGTTTTTTTAGAAACTTATGACTACATTTAGACCGGTAGTAAATACTAATGATGCTCCAGAAGGGCTAACTCCCGAAATAGCTAGTAGCAGTGTTTATCCTATACGAAACATTTAAAGAAATTAAAAATGAGCGCTCATTCATACATACATCATTATAAGGTGATTTTATATTAATGGTGCTATTCCATAAGTAAAAAATAGTAGTGTAATTAGCGCCGAAGAATTGTAACAAAATTTTTATGCACTAAAATTAAAACATACCCTAAATTAAATACGAATCTTAAAAGAATAAATACAAAAAATCTAATACTATAAAGTCTTTTGTAACTTAATCTCATTTCGTTTTATTTTAAGTAATCTTAAAGTTTATACCAGATATTTACTATTTTGGTTACACTAAAAAAGTCCTGTAAACATTGCGTTTATAGGACTTTTAAATTTTTCACTAATTGCAGAAAGGAAGGGATTCGAACCCTCGATACCGTTACCGGTATACTACCTTTCCAAGGTAGCGCCTTCGACCACTCGGCCACCTTTCTAAATATACAAAGCTATTAAACCCTCAGGAGTTTCAACTTCTATTGTATTATTTTCTCTATCTACTTTTTTAATAAAGGCATCTACCATCGGAATAAAAATTTCTGTTCCATCTCGATCTATCTCAAAAAGAGGTTGTGCTGCTTTATCGTTTATATGAACAATTTGTCCTACTTCGCCAAAATTTATATCTACTACAGTAAAACCAATTACTTCATGAAAATAAAACTTATCGCCAGATAATTTTGGCAACATTGTTGAAGGCAAATAAATACCGCATTTTAAAATTGAATCGGCCTCTTCATCAGAATAAATATCTTCAAACTGAACACGTAGCTGATTTCCTTTGTGTAATGAACTTTTTTCAATAAAAAATGGAACCAGGTTAGTGCCAAATTCGACATAAACTGATTCCATTTCTGTGTACAACTCAGGCTCATCTGTATCTAATTTGATAACAACTTCACCTTTAAAACTATATTTTGTAACGATTTTGCCTAAATAAAAACAATCTTCTTTACGCATCTTCGTATAAATTTAGTTTTTATTCTGCTGCTTTTTCTTGAGCTTCATCGATAGTTTCAGGAGCTGCTTCAACAACTTCTTCAACTGCAACCTCAGCAACAACTTCTTCTACAACTGGCTTAGCTGCTTCAATTCTTGCTTCGTTTACTGCTTTTTCTGCTGCAAATGCTGCTGCCTTCGCATCAGATTGTGCTTGAGATAACCCAGCTTCTTTATCAGAAATCTTTGTAGCTTTTTCTTCTACCCAAGCTGCAAATTTAGCATCTGCTTGCTCTTGAGTTAAAGCACCTTTACGAACACCTCCAACTAAATGATTCTTTAACATAGCTCCTTTATAAGATAAAAGGTTCTTTGCAGTATCTGTTGGTTGTGCACCATTTTGTAACCATTGCACAGCTTTATCAATATTTAAATCGATAACTGCTGGGTTTACATTTGGATTGTAAGTACCTAATTTCTCTAAGTATTTACCATCTCTTTTTGCACGAGCATCAGCGGCAACGATCCAATAGAATGGTTTCCCTTTTTTACCGTGTCTTTGTAATCTAATCTTTACAGACATAATTTGTTAATTTTTTAAGGTTCTCGACCTTGATTATTAATAATCTTACTATCTCGTAGTAAGTGGGCGCAAATATACAAATTAATTTAATTATAGAAACTTTAAATTTACTAATTATCAAGTAGTTAATCTATTTACCTTTTGTTGATAAGTCCGTATAAATTTACATGCCTAAATCTTTCATGTTTTTGTATTTTTAACTTCCCAAATCATCCATTAAAAATAGCCATTTTATGTACTTAATTTTTGATACAGAAACTACCGGTTTACCTAAAAGCTGGAACGCTCCTATTACAAATACAGATAACTGGCCGAGGTGTGTACAAATTGCATGGCAGCTGCATGATGAAATGGGAAATGTATTAGAACACAACGATTTTCTAATAAAACCAGAAGGATACAACATTCCTTATGACGCAGAGAGAATTCACGGAATTTCTACAGAATTAGCAGAAGAGCAAGGTATTTCTTTAGACGAATGTTTAATTTTATTTAATGAAGTTTTAGGTAAAACAAAATTTATTGTTGGTCAGAATTTAAATTTTGACTTGAATATTATGGGATGTGAATTCCATAGATTGGGGGTTGAAAACAAGATGACTTCCCTACCAATATTAGACACGTGTACCGAAAAAACAGCGTTCATGTGTCAGATTCCTGGAGGTCGTGGTGGAAAATTTAAGCTACCAACATTAACAGAATTACACAATCATCTATTTGGTGCTGGTTTTGGAGATGCGCATAACGCCACAGCAGATGTAGAGGCAACAACACGTTGTTTTTTAGAATTAGTTCGTATTAGAGAGTTTACAAAAGAGCAATTAGATGTAGCCGAAGATTATTTTAAGAACTTCTCTGAGACCAATCCAAAACCAATTCAAGTTATTGGTTTAAAGCACATAAATCTTAAAAAAGAAAGTGAAAAAATTCGGGAACGTCTTGAGAAATTAAAGGACACAGCAGATACAAAATCTACTACTGTAGGTTTAGCAGAATTAGAAAATGTTCAATTTTCCCACTTACATAATCACACGCAATACTCTGTTTTACAATCTACCATGCAAATTGGTAATATTATAAAAGCTGCAGCGAAAGACAATATGCCCGCAGTGGCAATGACAGATACTGCAAATATGATGGCATCATTTCATTTTGTAAGTGCTATTTTAAGTCATAATAAAACAGCAGCAACTCCAATGAAACCAATTGTTGGTTGTGAGTTTAATGTGTGCGAAAATCATAAAAATAAATCTCAAAAAGACAATGGTTACCAAGTTGTTTTATTAGCTAAAAACAAAAAAGGATATCACAATTTAGCTAAAATGTCTTCAATTGCCTTTGTAGATGGTTTTTACTATGTGCCGAGAATAGATCGAGAGGTAATTAAAAAATACAAAGAAGATATTATTGTTTTAACCGGAAATTTATATGGTGAAGTTCCTAGTAAAATTCTAAATCTTGGAGAAAAACAAGCAGAGGATGCTTTAATCTGGTGGAAAGAAGAGTTTAAAGATGATTTCTATATTGAGCTGATGCGCCACAATCAGCAAGATGAAAAAATTGTAAATGAGACGCTATTAAAATTCTCTAAAAAGCATGCCGTTAAAGTTATTGCAACAAATAATACTTTTTATTTAGAGAAAAAAGATGCCAATGCTCATGATATTTTATTATGTGTAAAAGATGGAGAAAAACAAGCAACACCAATAGGAAAAGGGCGCGGTTACAGATACGGTCTGCCAAACCAAGAGTATTATTTTAAGTCTTCAGATGAAATGAAAGCGCTTTTTGCAGATTTGCCAGAAGCGATTATCAACATTCAAGAAATTGTAGATAAAATAGAAATTTTCACACTTGCAAGAGATGTATTATTACCTGCATTTGATATTCCTGAAGAATTTAAAGATGCTGCTGATATAGAAGACAAAGGAAAACGCGGTGAGAATAATTTTTTAAAACACCTAACATTTGTAGGTGCTAAAAAAAGATACGGAGAAATCACCGAATCGATTAAAGAACGTTTAGATTTTGAATTGTCTGTAATTGAAAAAACAGGATACCCTGGTTATTTCTTAATTGTAGAAGATTTTATTCGAGAAGCCAGAAATATGGATGTTGCCGTAGGTCCAGGACGTGGTTCTGCTGCTGGCTCGGTAGTTGCCTTTTGCTTATGGATTACCAATATAGATCCTATTAAATATGATTTGCTTTTTGAACGTTTCCTTAACCCAGAACGTGTATCGATGCCCGATATTGACATTGATTTTGATGACGAAGGACGCGGGCGTGTAATGGATTATGTAATTAATAAATATGGTGCAAATCAGGTTGCACAAATTATTACCTACGGAACTATGGCGGCAAAATCTTCCATAAGAGATACTGCCAGAGTCTTAGATTTACCACTTTTTGAAGCGGATAGAATTGCAAAATTGATTCCCTTAATTAAACTAAAAAATATTTTTGGGGATGATGCAAAAAGTAAAGGAAAG
>Ga0209302_10001576_pt1 | contig 13326 bp, 5 predicted proteins | sample ArcOceMetagenome_2_FD_187445 | JGI IMG/M metagenome (GOLD analysis project Ga0209302, IMG submission 187445) | Marine eukaryotic phytoplankton communities from Arctic Ocean - Arctic Ocean ARC135M Metagenome (SPAdes) (version 2) | ecosystem: Environmental > Aquatic > Marine > Oceanic | place... | reverse complement strand
CTGGCAGCCAGCGCGCCGTGTTGGCGGCGCGCTGTGTTGGCGCCTTGCTGGATTTACAGAGCTACATTACCCCTGACGAGCGGGTACGTGGGTGAGCGGATTATTCCCCCTCTGAGAGCTTCAAACGCGTGCACGGAGAGCGAAGGCCGCCATGGAGCCGCCCAAGTCGCCGTTCGCCGACAAGACGCGCCCGCGGCTGGCCTCTCCGCCTGGAGAGCCTATCAGGGCCTGGGAGTCGAAACCCTCGCTGCCTGGCTCCTCGATGCCTGGTGCCGCCTCCTCGTTGGCGGCGCCCGACGGCACCCGCTGCGAGGTTGCAAGGAAGCCGCCCAACGTGAGCCACATGTGGGAGCGCATTCAGGAGCACACCAAGACGATCCATGATAAGGAGTCGGAAATCAGCCGGCTGAAGTCTGAGGTGGAAGCCAAGGACGAAGAGGTCCAGATGGCGGTGGGTCAGGCGCAGACCGCTGAGCAGAATAGAGCCACTGCCAAGGCGCAACTGGAGCAGGCGCAGGCGGAGCAGAAGCAGCTGCGCGTGCAAATTCGCTCGCTAGAGCAGCAGGCGCAAGCCACGGCGTTAGCCGCCGAGGAGAAATCCGCCGCACAAGCCGCCGTAGCCGCGCAGAAGGCCCTGGAGCCCGTGCCGCCGCCTGCCGTCGAGGTGCAGGCGGCGCTCCTCAGCGCCTTTGACACCGCGGCCGCGACGATCCGCAACGAGATCGCAGCAAACGCCGGGCTGGCGCCGGGCACCGAGTCGGGCGACGACTTCGGCTGCGTCGGCTCGGCTGGCTTCGACTCGGCCGCGATGCTCTCCGCCAACCTGCCGGTCGAGGAGATCGCCGAGCAGTACCTGCGCGCCGTGATGCAGTGCGCCGCCGACGTGGTGGAGCCGGCGCGGCTGCAAGCGGTGACGGGCTGGCAGAACGAGCTGCGCAAGCGGCGGCTGCTGCAGGACCAACTGCAGGAGCTCAAGGGGTCGATCCGCGTCATGTGCCGCGTGCGGCCACTCGCGGCGGGGGAGGGGAGCTCCGCCGTAAGTGTCACGTCCGACAGCGAGGTGGTCCTCTCGCAGCCGGGCAAAGACGGCCGCAAGACCTTCAGTTTCGACCACTGCTTCGGCGACGCGTCCGACCAGCGGGCCGTCTTCGAGGAGGTCGAGCCCGTGGTCGAGTCGGTACTGGCGGGCTTCAACGTGTGCATCTTCGCCTACGGGCAGACCGGCTCGGGCAAGACGCACACGATGCAGGGCGGCGGTGACGAGGCGGCGGGGATCAACCCACGCGCGCTGCGCCGGCTGTTCGACTCGGTGCGCGAGAAGCGCGAGATGGCCGCGCTCGGCAAGGGCGGCAAGGCCGACGACGGCTGGAGCTACGAGGTGAGCGTCTCCTACCTCGAGATCTACAACGAGAACCTGCGCGACCTGCTCGTCGACCCCGTCACCCCCCGCGGCCAAAAGGGCGGCGAAAAGAAGCCCGCGTCGCTCGACATCCGCCACGTGCCCGGCCAGCCGGTGCACGTGCCGGGCCTCTCCACGGTCAACGTGGAGACGGCGACCGAGGTGGAGAGGGCCATCGAGCGCGGTGCGGCGCGGCGCTCCGTGACCGCGACCAAGATGAACTCCGCCTCGTCGCGCTCGCACTCGATCGTCATCGTGAGCGTGACGGGGCGGCACGCGGCCTCGGGCGCCAGCACGCACGGCAAGCTCAACCTGGTCGACCTTGCCGGCTCGGAGCGCGTCAAGAAGAGCGAGGTCTCCGGCCAGGCGATGACCGAGGCGCAGAACATCAACAAGAGCCTCTCCGCCATCGGCGACGTGATGGCGGCGCTGCAGGAGAAGTCCAAGCACATCCCCTTCCGCAACTCAAAGCTGACCCACCTGCTGGCCGACTCGCTCGGCGGCTCGAGCAAGACGTTCATGTTCGTCAACATCGGCCCGAGCTCCGACTCGGCGCCCGAGTCGCTCTGCTCGCTCAACTTTGCGATGCGCGTGCGCAAGGTCGAGCTGGGCAAGGCGAGCAGCAGGCGCGTCGAGGGCGCCTCGCTGCAAGAGCTCAAGGAGGCGCGCGAGAGGGAGGAGCGCGCCCTCACCTCGCTCCGTGAGAGTAAGCAGCTCGTGGGCGAGCTCGAGCACGAGGCGGCGGTGCTGCGCGAGTCCAACCAGCAGGCCTCGGGCGAGCTGCAGAAGCAGTCCAAGGCGGCGGCCGAGTACCGCGACACCGAGGAGTTCCTCAAGCAGCAGGGCAACGACCGGCAGGAGAGCGAGCTGTGCGAGGAGCGCAAGCGGCGGCAGGGGGCGGAGGCCAAGCTCAAGGAGGTGCAGTCACGCCTGCAGTCGAGCGAGCAACGCTGCCGCGCGCTGCTCACCTCCACCGTCGAGGAGGCCACCACCGCCGCGGCGCGCGGCGAGCTGCCCGACTGGGGTGGGGCGCACGGCGCGGGGCCGGAGGTGACGCCGCAGCACATGCAGCAGAAGCTCGCGGCGCTGCATCAGAGTGCGACCGACCGGCTGCAAGGCTGCCTCTCCGTTGGTGGTGGATCCACCACCACCACCCCCTCCGCCACCCCCGTCGCCGCCGCTGCCGCCGCCCCCACCGCCGCCTCCTCCTCTGCGGCCCCGCTGCCGCCTCCACCAAAGCTCGCGGCGGCGCCGAGCGGCTTTGGCAGCAGTGTCAGCCTGCTGGACCTCGACCTGATGGACGCCACAGTCTCCCTCGATGCGTCGACGGCGCCGCTCATGGTCCCCCTCATGGTGCCGCAGCCGCCCCAGCCGCAGCCGCAGCAGGCCGCGCCGCTGCTGCAGCACGTGCCTCCGGTTGCCCCGCAGCCCCTGCCGCCGCTCGCACCCGACGAGCCCCTCGCACCCCAGCCGCCCTCGGCGGGCAAGCGGAAGTCGCCGCGGCTGTCGGCGGCGGCTGAGGAGAGCAGCACGCCGCACAAGCAGCCGCGCGTCGCCTTCCAACTCCCTGGCTCGGTTGACCCGCCGTCCTCAGTGCGCTCGAGTCGCAAGGTCACCTTCGCCTTCCCCAAGACTGCGGCCGCCGCGGATGGCGCCGCTGCTGCGGAGGGCGCGGCGGCGGAGGCGGAGGATGGCATCTCGGCCTTCCCCAAGTTCGCGCTGCAGCCCGAGCCGCCCCCTCCCTCGCCGGGCACGGCCAAGGAGAACGACTTCAGCAACGCGTGGCGCCCCAGCTCGGCCACCAAGCAGCGCCCCACCCAAAGCGCGTTCACCTTCGAGGCGCCCCCCCCGCCGTCCCTCCCCCTCAACTCGTTCTCCTCACTCGGCGGCGCGAGCCGGGTGGTGGTGGGCGGCGGCGCCAAGCGCGCACGCGCCTCCTCGCGCCCGTCACTCGGGCCGAGCGGCGCCATCGCCAAGAGCGCCAGTCGCGCTAGCTCCAACAGGCGGATGTCACTCGTGGCGCGGCAGGGCGAGGCGGGCGACGTGCTCATGGCCAAGCGCGAGGCGGTCATGGCGGCGGCCACCCGCCGTAGCACGATGGACCATCGGGTCTAGTGCGCGTCAGAGAGCGTGGCGGTGGCTGCCTGCAGCGCCTGCTCCTGGCCTGCTCAGGTGCGACCTCTCAGCTGTGTTTAATCTGCGATGCCGATGGCAGCATTGGGGCCCGACGCCCGAAAGTCGTGGCACCCTCTCGGTCTCGCGCTGCGTGTGTCGATCGCGACGTTGATGTAGCGTGTGGGCCTGTGTGTTCGCCTGTGTCATTGTGTGGTGTGTGAATGAATGAAAGCATATCCATATGGAAAATGGAGTTTTTGTCGCTCTCTTCCGATATCCGAATCACAATCGCATGCCCGAGACGAGATCGGAGATGCCTGTCTGCAATTATATCTGTGCACTGGACTGTGAGCTCTCGTACGATCCTGCGTGACAGCTCCCGACTCCCGACCGCGTTCTACACCACTCAAACGGCCGGGCCATGTACCATATATAAAACAAGCGAGCATCACGCTGTCTCGCGAAAGATCGGCTCGTTGCGCCAACCCTATAGCCCCGTGGTCCTCTCGCCAAGTGCACCCATTCAGCGCTCAGAGGGGCTCTCAAGCACCGACCGCCGGCCACACCACCAGCTGCAGCTGGCGCCGCCCGCGCACGCCCCCTCCCTCGCCTCTGTCAGTGTCGCCACCCCTCATGCTGTCGCAGCTCACTCGTATTCCATGTACTCGTTGTCGTCGGCGTCACTGTCTTCCTCGTCGCTCGAGTCTGACTTGCCCTGCGCAGCGGGGGCAGGGACGAGGGAGTGTGAGTCTGGAAGCTGCCGGGACGGGGGAGCGGTTTGGGAGAGATGGCACAACCTTGCGCTTCTTGCTAGACTTCGGCTTGCTCTGCTTGGCGGCGCTGCCGCGGCCGCCGCGGCCGCCTCGCCCGCTACCGCGTCCGCTGCCCCGTCCGCCGTCCGCCGCCTTCGGGCGCGGGCGCTTCGCCGGCGTGCGCTTGCCGCCGCTCGCCTCGCCGCTATGAGTCGCCGCGATGATGTTGAAGTCGAAGGACTCGTCCTCCTCGACCAGCTGCTTCAACCACAGGTAGTGGCCCACGCCAAGCCGGGCAGCCTGCTCGGCCGGAGGGGCGGCATCAGACGCGCCGCCCTCCGCCACCTTGGCCTTCTTGCCCTTGGGCTGCTTGGCCGCAGGCGCCTCGGCCCACGGTGGGAGAGCCGACAGCGCCGCGCTGTCCATCGTCACCGTCTTATCGGCAAGCTTCGTGACGGGGCGGCCCTTGTTCGATGTGTCGCTCGGGTCAAAGGTTTGGCACATGGCGTCGCTGAGCTGGTACAGACGCTTCAGATGACCCTTGAGCAGATGGGCCAAGCACAGGAGCGCCGCAGAGTGGCACTTGGGCTCGAGCTCGGCCTGCTTAGACGCCAACGCACGCTGCAGCTCCTGCGGCGCCAGAGGCGCGTCGGCGTCGCTGTCGCCGAGGTCGCGCTTCAGCCCGTCGAGGAAGCCGTCCACGTGCAGCGAGAGCAGCCGGTTGATGTGGTGCACGAGCCCGAGCGGCTCCTCCTCCTTCTCGAACGGCAGCCGCGCCAGCAGCTGCGCCGTCCACTCGGCGCGGTTCAACAAGTCGGCCGGCGCCTCTCTCTCCTGCGACTCGGCCTGCCCGGGGTTGAGCACGCTCAGCAGCGTCTTCAGGTACACCAGCCGCTCCTTGCGGTTGAGCAGCGTGTACAAGAAGGCAGGCCACGCCTCCGTGCGGCCGGCCGCTTGGGGCTGCTGCTGCTCGGAGGCGGCGGCGAGCGAGCGCTGCAGCTGGTAGCCGCGGAGTGCACCGTCGAGAAAGGCGCCCGGCGCCGCGACCATGGGCTGGTAGCGGTCGTACTGCCTGCGCAGCTCCTTCTTGGCCAGCTCGGCGCAGCCCGCCGGCCCCACGTCGAGCTCGAGCGCCATGACGTACGGGATGCACTTGGCGGGATGCGCCAAGCCCTGTGTCAGCATCGCGCCCACCACGTGCAGCCCCTCGCGCCGCACGGCAGGGAGGCGTCCGTCGAGCAGGCTGTTCAGCACGGCACTCTGGTGGTGCTGCAGCACCGCGGTCAGTGCCGCCGTCGCGTGAATCTCGCCCTCGAGGCTGCCATCAGCCGCCATCTTGCGCGCGGTGCCACTCGCTTGCGCCGCCGCCTTCAGAGCGGCCTTCTGCTCCCTGAGCGCCTTGCTCTTCTCCTGCTCCGCCTGCAGCAGCAAGAGCAAGTTGGCCAGCGCCTGCTGCTTGAGCGCGGGCGACGAGCCTGGGCCGGCACGCAGGGCGCGACCCAGGACATCCTTGCAACGCACTGCGAGCTCAGGCTGCCGAACGCAGAGATGGCCCAGCCCCTTCATCGCGTACTGCGCGTTCTGGCCGCTCGTCTGTTCGGCGAACGGAAGCAAGATGGAGAAGACTTCCTCGTTGACGCAGCCGCCCGTGAGCACGTGCCTCCCCTCGCAAGTGAGCGCGTGGGCCTCGTTGCCAGGCGCGTCGAAATCGAAGTGGCGGCAAAGCAGGCCGGAGCAAAGCAGCGCACGCATGATCTGACTTGCAACGGCGGCCGCCGGGGCGGCGGCGTCTTGCTTCCGCAGCAAGTTGCACAAGCGCGCGAGCGTGTCTCCCAGCAGCTGGCTGTTCTTCGAGACCTGGCAGACCGCGCAGAGCGCACGGATGACGCCGTGCATCGACTCCTCGGGCACGCGGAAGATGAGGGCCGCGAGGTACTTTTCGAGCTTCTCGAGCAGCGCGCGGGGCGGGTGGTCGAGCAGCGGCAGCAGCCGCGGCAACATCTCGCAGACGTGGCGGATGGCGGCGGCGCACTGCTGGTACTGCAGGTAGACGGGAAGCAGCTCGACGTGCGGGAGCAGCATGGTCGGACGCGCCGCGCAGAAGATGGAGAGCGCATGCAGCACGCTGCCGAGCTGGGCCGGGTCGGGCTGCGCGTTCTCGCCCTCGTCCAGGTGCAAGAGCGTCTCGATGAGCTGTGAGACGAGCTGCGTGCCCACGCGGAGGATGGCCGTGTGCTCCTTCTTCGACATGCCTTTGCGTTCGAGATCCTCCGCGAGCAGCAGGGAGAGGAGTTCTGCGAGCCACTCCGCACGAGCGGGCGGGGCCCCTTTCTGGCCGGCCGCGTTTGTCACCGCCACGAGCTGCTTGCACCGCTCGGCGACCTCGTTGGGCAGCATCTCGGCCCGCCCCTCGACGGGTGGCGCAAACCAAAGCTCTTGAAACGTCTTGATGACCAGCTTTTGCACCTCCTCCTCGTCGGAGACGCGGCTGACCAGGTGGATGCACGCATCGATGGCGCGTGGGCTGCCCGGGTTGCGGAGGCAGATGTCACGGAGGATCTTGATGACGCGCTTCCGCACCGAGACGCCCGTGTCGCCGAGGCGGCTAGCGATGGTCTTGTAGTAGGTCTCGATGAACTCGGGCTGTTGCGCGATGAACTGCCCCACCAGGTCCAGCGTCGCCTCGCGCACCGAAATGGCCGGGTCGTTCAGGGCCCGGTGGACGCCGAGCTTCACGGCCTCCATCTGCAAGACCGCCGGGTCGGAGCCGACTGAAGCGCTCAGCGCCTTTATCGCCTTGGACCGCGTCGAGGCTTGCGGCTCGTTGAGGGCACTGAGGACGTGCCCCAGCATGTTCTCGAGCCGCCCGAAGATACTCGGGCTACCTTGGTCGAGTAGCCGCCGGCTCGCCGACAGAATGCCGTCGCGCGTAATCAGCGGGACGCGCCGCTCCTCGCCACCGAGCCCGAGCGTCTGCTGCCGCCGCCGCGCCGCCTCAACCAAGGCAAACTGCTCACGGTACAGCTTGGCAAGCGGCAAGAGCTTCTTCTCCTGCGCTTCGGCGTGCCACTCACAGAGCAGCATTTGCTGCGCCGACGCTGCCGCCGGGTCAGCCACCGTGGTCTGGAGGTAGTTGAGCGCCAACTGCTTGGTCACCTCAATCTCGGTGCAGCCCAGCTCCAGCTCCTCGCCGTCGTTGCCGCCGCCACCCTCCGGCAGCGTGAGAAGGCGCGTAATACGCTGTCGCTGCTCGGCCACTGCGTTGGACAGCTGGCACTTGTCGCAAAACCACTCGGCGGGGAGGTCCTCCTCGGCCTCGGCCACGCCGACGCACTTACCGTGGAACCAACGGTGGCACTTGTCGCAATCAAGCATGAAGTTGCCGTTGTAGCCGCCGGCACAGATGCAGTCTGCGTCCTCGCCAGCATCGGTCGGCTGCGCCTCGTCGTTCACCTCGCGTGAAACTGGAAAGACCAAGGGCGCCTCGACGTGCTTGCGTCGCTGCTCCGCCACCGTGGCGAGAACACTGCCCAGCAGGTCAAGGCTGAAGACTCGCGCCGCACTCTGCTCTGCGCCAGTCTTCTGCTCCTTCGAACGCACGCGGTTGCATAGCATAACGCCGATGTACTTGGCGCACAGTGCGGCTGCGGGCCACTCAGGACGGCCAAACAGGAGCAGCACGTCGCGCACGAGCTCATCTGCAAGCGTCTTGTGCTCCGCGTCTTGGGGCTGCTCGACGCACTGACTGACGATCTTCGTCAGCATGATGCGCATTGCTTGGTTCACTCCGGCGCTCCATGGGTGCGCGGCTTGCGCGGCCTTTGCTTGCTCGGGTGTTGCAGCCTCGGGCGCCTCCATAGAGCCGGGCGTCGAGCTGCCGCGTCCCTTGGATTTGGCAGCGGGGCTCGTAGCAGGCAATGGCAGGTCCGTTTCCGTCAACGGAGGCAGCGCGGCGCTGCTCTGGACAAAGAATAGCATGAGGGCGGTGAACATTTGGATGCGGCTGCCATCCGGAAGGACGTAGCTGCGCCGCGCCTCCCGCGATGTTGCGGCGGGCAATGAGAGACGCTTCTCGAGCAGCTCACCCAGTACCGCTGGCCGGTGGGCCTCGTACTCAGTGTACACTGCCAAGGCGCCGTCCATGCCAGCCAGCTGCAGCGCCATCGGGCCCTGGCCGAAGGCCGCCGTCAGGCAGAGAGCCGACAGCTGCAGCAGCTGGGCGTCGGTCAGACAGTGGGCCGCCACGAGTGCGGGCACTCGCTCAAGCACTTGAGCGAGCATGCTGACCGACGACGGAGCGGAGGCGGTGGGACTCCGGGGCTTCTTGGGCGGAGTCTTCCGCTCCCCGCCAGACGAGTCACCGCTCATCGCCACGTGATGTTTGCACAACTGCGAAGGGTGAGCGGTGGAACTGAGATGCAGAGCCGGCCCGAGTGTCGGGTCGCCAGGGCAAAGCGCAGGACTGTTATGCAGGGCGGTGGGGAGCGGTCACGAGCTCGGGCAAGGGCGCTGGCCTGCAGAACGCCCTCGAGGCTCTCGTCGACGAAGAGCTCACGAGGAATCTGCGGCAGAGTCAGCACGTTCAGAGTGAGCAGCGCGCCCTCAAACGCGCGGCCGTCGTCCGCGTCCGCCGTCGAGCTGTGTGTGGGCTCCTCCTCCTCCGGCCCCTCCTCGTCTCCCTCGTCCTCCTCGTCGCTCGCATCGTCGCCCTTGCTGCGCCGCTTCCGCTTCGACGAGCTCGCTCCCGCACCGCCGCTCTTGGTGGGCGGCGCCTTGGCCTTGCGCGACGGCTTGAGGAGCGGCTGCACCGCCTCGAGCAGCGCGTGCAGCTGTTCCGTCGGCAGCTGGGCCACCTGTCAAGGGGGTGCACGGCGCGTCAAGGGGGCACAGGTGGCACCGCACACGGCTGGGCATGCGTGCCTCCTCTGGGCGCAGCGAGCGGACTTCGATCGAGATGGACTGCATCGTGCTGCGAGAGGGGGGTGCCGCGCCTTCCCCTTGGTCCAGCCCTTGGTCCTGCAGCAGCTGCTGCAGCCGCTCGTGCGCCTGGCCGTCTCCGATCGGGGCAATCGCTGCTGCCTGGCGCTTGCCCGCGGCCCCCGCTCCTTGCGCAGCCGCCGCCTTCCGGGCCGTCTTGGAAGGCGGCGGCGCGCCAGAGGTTGCGGTGCCAGAAGCCGGACCGTTCTTCGCCGTCCTGGCTGGCGCGGGCTTGACCGAGCTGCTCCCAGCTCTGCTGTGGGCAGGCGGGTCTGCAGCCCGCGCGGCCGAGCCGTTGGGCACGCCCGTCTCCTTCGACGCCGACCCGTTTGGCACGCTGGTCTCCTTGGATGCCTTGCTCTTCGAGGGGCGGACGTGCTTATGCAGCACCCGCTTCTCCTGGTCGCCATCGTCGTAGTTGATGGCCAGTGTGCCGTCCTCGTTGAGGTGCTGGACGACGCCTGGGAACCAGCGCGAGCGTCCCCCAAAGCGGGCGTCCACGCTCTGGCCGACCTCGAGCGGGACCAAGGCCGGAGACGCGGGGCTGGTGGCGCCCGCTGAGAGTCCTGGAGACTTGGCCGCACGCTTGGGTCCCTCCGAGGCAGGCGTCGCGGCCGGGTAAGGCACGACCTCTTGCTCTTGGACCTCCTTGAAGCGACTGCAGCGGAGCGCACGCGCACAGTCACTCCTTGGGGCGGTGTGTGAGTGGGTGCGGGCGGCAAAGCGCACATCTCTCGCAGATCGGTGTCCGCAAGCAGCTGCGCCATCTTTTTGGAGGCGGCCTCGTCCAGCACTGGGGAGGGCTCGTCCGTGCTCGCGAGCTTGGGTGTGGGGAGCGCCTGCAGCGACTGCTCCGTCGCGGGCAGCAGCACGCCGAGAGAAGGCGTGAACTCGGTCATACAACTCGGCTTCACTGACCGCGCACTCACTCGCGGCCCTGACCCACCGCGAGGGAAGGGGAAGTAGCAGGCTGAACTTCGCGCCCCGCCGAATCCACCTGCGGCAGCACGACAGATAGATAGATAGATAGACAGATAGATAGATAGATAGATAGATAGATAGATAGATAGATAGATAGATAGATAAGATAAGATAAGATACGGACGCTCCTTCACTTCTCCAACTAGGTTTGATAATATCATAGCGAACGACGATCGCAGTCTACAGCCAAGACAGTGAGAACAGGAGATGTGCAGATGTGTGCTTGTTCAGCCTTCACAGAGCCTCGAGGGGACCGTTCAGCCTTCACAGAGACAGACAGACAGACAGACTATTATGTCTCTGACTCTGAGAGCCGCAAGGTGCGTTCCTACAGTTCTCTTCCCATCGCTCCCACCTCCCGCGCATCGCCCGGAGCGTCCGCCCGCGCTTCCTGCACCTGCTGCAGCGTCCGCTCGGCCAGCTCCTCGCACGACGGGTGCGCCACGTATGCGCGCACGGCCTCCGTGAGCATGCCGCCCTTTACCTGCACGCCGCACAGCTCGGCGATGGCTCGCACCGTCTGCTCGCCCCTGGCGCGCCGCCCCGAGGGGTCGTCGCGGCCGGGCGGCGCGGCGTCGCGCGGCGCGGCGGCGAGCGCGAGGAGGAGCACGCGCGGCGCGAGCGCGTTGCCCCCCCCGGCCTCGCGCGCCTCGGCGGCCATGCGCAGCAAGGCAGGCACGTTGCGCCAGCCCTCGAGCTCCGCGCTGCCCGCCGAGGCTCGCAGCGCCTCCTCGAGCAGCTTCGCGCCCACCGGCTGCCCCTCGCGCGCCAGCCGCCGCCGCACGCGCGCCAGCTCGGCAGGCCGCGTCCCCTCCTGCGCCGCCGCGCACAGGAGCGTGGGCAGCAGCTCCGCGGGCAGCAGCTCCGCCGCAGACGCCTCCCCCGCCGCAGACGCCTCCCCCGCCGTCGCCGCCTCGGCCGCCTCGGCCCCTACCTCCGCCTCGGCGCCGCCGCCGTCGCGCTGGTCGGGCAGCAGGTGGGGCAGCAGGTGGGGCAGCAGCGCGGTGACGGGCGCCCACCCCGCGCCCTCGGCCACCGCCGCGCGCAGCGTGTGCAGCGCCCCCAGCGTGGGCGCCGCCGCGTCGTCGCCGCGCGCCTCGCGAAGCAGCGCCACGGAGGCGCGCCACCCCTCGCCCTCGGCGCACGCGCGCATCGCCAGCGTGAGGGAGGCGTCGCACGGTTGCTCTCCCTCGGCCCGCATCTGCCGCAGCAGCCGGCGCGCCTGCCCCGCGCCGCGCCGCTGCGCGCACGCCTGGAGCGCCGCGCGGTAGACGAGGGGCGACGGCTGCTGCCCGTGCCACCGCCGCAGCCGCAGCAGCAGCGCGAGCGACAGCGCGAGTGGCGCGCCGGCCGCGCTGTGCGCCGCGATGGCGTGGCCGAACAGCCTCATGGTGCTGTCGGCCCCGACGGCGTGGCTGTCCGCCGAGGCGCTCCGCGCGCCGCCGCGCTCCGCCGCCCGCAGCACGCGCCGCGCCGCGGCCGCGTCGGCGGCGCGGGCGCACGCCTTGGCGGCGATGGCGAGGTAGCGGCCGTTGTCCACCATGGTGGTGTCGGCCTCGAGGCGGTCGTCGCGGCCCATGTCGGCCGCGATGACCTCGAGCAGGTCCTCGGCCTCGGCCGCCCAGCCGCACGAAGCGCATAGCTCAAGCGCGGCACGGTAGGTGCGCGCGTCGGGCGGGAGGCCGCGCAGCCGCATCTCGGGCAGCAGCTGCAGCGCCTGCCGCCACGGCGCCTCCGCCTCCGCCTCCGCCTCCGCCTCCGCCTCCGCCTCCGCGGCCAGCCAGCCACGCGCCGCCACCCCGTCCGTCTCACCCGGCGCCGCCGCCGCCACCCCCGGCGCCGCGCCCCGCGCCGCCGCGCTCCGTGCGGCGGCCTGCGCGGCGTTGGGGCGGCAGGCGAGCAGCGTCGTGCTGTAGGAGACGTAGTCGGGCTCGAGCTTGCGCGCGTGCAGGCTGGCCAGCACTTCGAGCGCCTCCGCGCCCATGCCGCCCCTTGCGGCGAGCACGGCGAGCACGGCATTGTACGAGCGACGGTCAGGCGAGATGCCGTGCCGCACCATCCGCTCGCCCATGGTGCGCATCGCCTCCACGTCGCCGCCATGCCGGCATGCCGATATGGCCGCGTTGTACGCCTCTCGCTCGGGCACCACCCCACACCTCGCCATGCGGCCTAGCACGGCCAAGGCCTCCTCACGCTGGCCGCCCTGGTCGCACGCCATCACCGCCGCGGCGAAGGACTTCTGCACGTCGACGGCGGCCCGGCCATCGAGCGGCTCCGGGCAGCGCAGCAGCCACGCCTCCATCATGCGCACAAGCCGCAGCGCCTCGCGCCAACTGCCCCTGTAGCTCTTGGCGCATCCCCACAGCGCCGCGCGGAACATGCTGGCGTCGACCAGCTGGCCGCCCGAGAGGCGCTGCTCCAGGAACTCGACGGCGCCCGCGCTGTCGGCGCCAAGGCGCGCCAGCAGCAGCGAGCGGCGGTGCGGTGCCGCGCGGCTGCTGGGCACGGGGTTGTCTGTAGGCTGGATGCGTAGCATCTCGGGCAGCAGCGTCCGCGCGAGGTGGTCGCTGCCGGGCGTGCCGACGGCCGAGCGGATGACCGCGGCGTAGCTGGCCTCGTCGGGATGCAGCGCGTGCTGGTGCATCCGCAGCAGCACCTGCAGGCACTCCGCCCACTGCCCCTCGCTCGCAAGCACATCCAGCACGGCGTTGTGAGCGGTGAGCGACGCCCTCATGTGCTGGCGCTCCATCTCGTGCAGCGCCTGCTGGGACAGCCGCTTGTACCCACGGCCGGCTGTCCTGCACACGACGTCGATCATGTCCTCGCGATCCAAGCCCTTGCAGCACGCCGACAGCTCAGCAAGCAGCACACGCGACGCTCCGTGGCTGGCCCTGTGGAGCTCGCGGAGGTGGTGCACCTTGTAGCAGCGCGAGTCCGAGCCGCAGCACGGTAGGGTGGCGGGAGCAGCGGCGGCGTGCGCCCTCCGAGCCGAGCCCGGCGCGCTGCGCAGGAGCGGCGGCGCGAGGAGGCGCCGCGCCGTCCGCAGCATCGCTGCTTGACGCTGTGTGCGTTCAGGCGGGGGGTGATACAGTCCTTACCGCC